>Ga0209212_1006010_pt1 | contig 14129 bp, 8 predicted proteins | sample RifGroC2_FD_183996 | JGI IMG/M metagenome (GOLD analysis project Ga0209212, IMG submission 183996) | Groundwater microbial communities from Rifle, Colorado, USA - Groundwater C2 (SPAdes) (version 2) | ecosystem: Environmental > Aquatic > Deep subsurface > Groundwater | place: Rifle, Colorado... | reverse complement strand
CAATATCGGCGTCGGTCATAATAATAACCTTGGAATATCGCAGGTTCGCTACGTTGAACTCTTCTGTCCCAATACCTGTCCCCAAAGCGCATATCAAAGTCCTGATTTCCTCATTGCCCAGCATCTTGTCAATGCGCGCCTTCTCCACGTTCAGGATAACCCCTTTTAGAGGGAGAATGGCTTGAAACGTACGATCCCGTCCCTGTTTCGCCGTGCCCCCTGCAGAAATACCCTCAACGAGGAATATCTCAGAGGTCTCGACATCACGGCTGGAACAATCTGCCAGCTTTCCGGGCAGGTTTCCGCTGCTCAGCGCGCCTTTTCTTCGAGTCAGGTCCCTGGCCTTTCGTGCCGCCTCCCTTGCCCTGGCGCCTTCAATTCCCTTATTGATAATAGCCTTTGCCGTCGAAGGCGTTTCCTCACAATAAATTCCAAGCTGTTCATTTATCACTGCTTCAACGAGACCTTGCACTTCGCGGTTGCCCAACTTTGTTTTTGTCTGTCCCTCGAATTGAGGATCGGGTAGTTTGATGCTTATTACGGCCGTAAGCCCTTCTTTGTAATCATCTCCTGTTGGCGCCTTTTCTTCGCTGAGAATCCCTTTGCCCTTTGCATAGTTGTTCAATGTCCGCGTAATTGCAGCCCGAAACCCGCTGAGGTGGGTGCCGCCTTCTACGGTGTTAATGTTATTTGCAAAGGAATACACGTTCTCGCTATAGCCGTCATTGTACTGCATGGCGACTTCGACTACGGTTCCATTCGCTTCTTTTTCGAAGTAAATTATGTCGCGATGGATTACTTCTTTCCCCTCGTTCAACTCTTTTATGAACGCCTTTATGCCCCCTTCATATTTGAATGCATCGCTTTTATCGGTTCTTTCATCTGTCAGCGTTATTTTTAATCCCTTGTTGAGAAAGGCATATTCACGCAGCCTTTTCGCTATCGTTTCAAAACAAAACGTCGTGTCCTCAAATATCTCGGAATCGGGTTTGAATATTACCTTTGTTCCCCTCTTTTTGGTTACTCCGCGCACCTCAACGGGCGACTTTACCTCTCCCTTTTCATACCTCTGAAAATATACATGCCCATCTCTTCTTACCTCCACTTCCATCCACTCGCTGAGTGCGTTTACAACGGACACTCCAACCCCATGCAGACCGCCGGAAATCTTATAGCTCTTATGCTCGAATTTTCCCCCCGCATGCAACATCGTCATAACCACTTCCAGTGCGGACTTCTTTGTCTCTGTATGCGTGTCTACAGGGATACCCCTGCCGTCGTCTACGACTGTCAGGCTGCCGTCCAGGTTTATTTTTACACTTATGTTTTCGCAAAAACCTCCTATGGCTTCGTCTACACTATTACAAACGACTTCTTCCATTAAGTGGTGTAATCCCCTGACGGTGGTATCTCCAATGTACATCGCCGGTCTCTTTCTGACGGCTTCTATACCACCCAAAACTTTTATGGATGTTGCATCGTATGTATCTTGTTTTAACGCCAAATTACTTTCTTCTGCCATTATTCAGTAATTCCGACCTTAAATCGGATATCCTCTATATATTTCGAGCCTATTATATTATTAATTTTGTGAATTATAGCGTACTTCTCAAAATTAGTCAAATGATGAATCATTGCCGATGATTCTGCGTTTACGTACATAACTCCATTTTTAATCCCTGTAATTCTGGTGCTCTTGTAAATCTCATTACCGACAATCTCACTCCATACGCTCATCACCTTCTGACAATTCTTATCAATAAGGGTTTTCTTTGGAAATGCTTCTTTTAACAGTTGACCAAGTCTTACAACTCTGTTCTTATTAGTAAAATATCTTTCTGGCAGTTCTTTCATTCAAAGCCACCTCATTACTTATAACAGTTCAGCACCCCCACCTGACCTCCCCCATCGAGGGGGAGGAACCGTTTTTCCCCCGCCCCTGGTGGGAGGGGGATGAACTGATATCGTCACTTTAACTCAATAGGCATTATTACACTTAATTGTTCGTGACCTGTTCTAAATAAGGCAGCGCTGCTATTGTCTTTAAGCTCCATAACGATAGTCTCGCTATCAGACACCTTCAGAGCGTCTAAGACATACTCAGGGTTGAAGCATATTTCTAAATCCGGTCCTTTGTAACCGGCATCAATTTCCAACTCCGCTTCTCCCACCTCTGCAGCCTTCGACATCAGCGTCAATCTGCCATCCTTAAAAACAAATTTTACAACATTATACCCCTCGCTCGTCATAAAAGACGCCATTCTTACTACCGTTATTAACTCATCCCGTTTTACTTCTACTCTCTTGTCATTGTCTTTTGGTATAACATCTTCATACTTTGGGTATTGCCCGTCTATCAACTGTGATACAACCTCACCTTTTTCACCCATAAAAAGTATCTGAGACTCCCCTATTCCAACCTTTAAAATTCCTTTACTCTCTGATGAGAAACGTTGCAGGAATGTTAAACACTTCACGGTAGCTATCCCGCTCATTGAAACCCCGCCGGGATTTTCTACCTTCCGCTTTACCATGGATAACCTATTCCCATCCGCTGCCGCCATGACAATTTCCCCATCCGTTCGACCTGGCTCACGACTAGTTTTTATTTCCACAAATACACCACATAGCGTGCTTCTGGCTCTTACCGTTGACGCTGCATGAATGACTTTTCCTATCATATCGCCAATAACCCCGTCGTCAATCTCAACAAAGCCCTTAACATCCGCTACGGGTATCGTAGGAAACTGGACGGCATCTTCACCGGCAATCTTAAAGAACCCTTTCCCCGACTTTAAAACACAACCACTACCATCAAAAGATACCAGTATCTCTTCATTGCCTGCCCATTCTCTCAATATATTGTTAACACGAACCGCCGGCAGGACAATACTGCCTTCCCCTACACTTTCCCTAGCCAAAAGCGTATATTTAACCAACACCTCTAAATCTGTCGCTGTTAACTCTACTTTCTTATCTTGGACCCCAAATTTTATTCCTTGCAAGACGTGTTTAATGGTAGAAGATGGAACAATACCCGCAACCAGGTTAAAGCCTTTGTATAACTCATTTCCATTAAAGCTTAAGTTCATACACTATTCCTATATTTATGTTATATAACTAAAAGTAATATCATAAAAGTATTATACAATGTTCATTATTCGTTAGCGTTTATGTAACTCCTTTTTTGGTAGAGATGTAATGTGTTTGTTACCGTGTAAAAAATATGTAGATAAACTACAAAAAGAGACCAGCTTCCTTTTACAATTTTAAAAACCTGATATTGGCAGTAAAAACAATTTACATATTATGAACATGTTATCTCTGTAGCTCACTCTCTATTTTTTGTAAAACAAAAAGGAGGTTTTTATCTTTCTTTAGTAATTCTATTATTTTTTCATCTGCGTGGATTACTGTAGAGTGATCTCTTCCACCCAGGAATCCTCCTATTTCTGTAAGTGACATATTTGTTAGTTTTCTGGAAAGGTACATTGTTATTTGTCTCGGTAATGTGAGGCTTCGCGTCCTGCTCTTTGACTGAAGTTGAGATATACTTACATTGAATCTGTCAGAAACAGCATGAAGAATCGCTTCAATACTTACAGATTTTTTATTTCCTGTTATTTCACGAATGACCTTTTTTATAAAATCCAACGTAATGGCATTCCTCGTAACTTTTAATTCCTTACCCAACCGTACGATTGCGCCTTCAAGCTCGCGGATATTGCCAGGAATGTGCTCTGCAAGATAAGAAGCGAAGTCGTGTGTCAGGTTTATATTCATGAGAGATGCTTTTTTCTCGATGATCGCAACGCGTGTTTCTAGCGTGGGACTATCAACACTGCATAATAGACCCCACTTAAAACGGGAGACAAGTCTATCCTCAAGCGACTTTAAAGATTCAGGAGGGCAGTCGCTCGTTATAACAATCTGTTTCCTGGCATTATAAAGCGCATTAAACGTGTGGAAAAATTCTTCCCTGCAACCTTGCAAGTTTTCAAAGAATTGTATATCATCGAGCAGAAGCACATCAAGACTTCTGTAAAGATTTCTAAATTCATCCCACTTATTCGAGCGTATTGTAGAAATAAAATGGTTTACAAATTGCTCACAGGATAGATAGAGCGTTTTTACCGTGCGTCTTGAGAGGAGTACGCTGTGTATAGCGTACAGGAGGTGTGTCTTCCCAAGCCCTGAAGCGCCGTGTATAAAAAGAGGGTTGTATGCAAGACCTGGAGACTCGGAAACGGCAACGGCGGCCGCATGCGCTAATCTGTTGCATGGCCCTACGATGAAATTTTCAAAGCGGTAGTACCCATTCAGAGAATTCATATGCCTATTGCTTGCAGGCAATTCAGTAGGAAGAATGGCCGCCTCGTTGGAATCAGGAGTTAAAGCCAGTGATTGTCTGAGGGATTCATCCTCTGTAAGGAATATCACCTCGCGTGAGGAATTTAACACCCTGTAAACTGCACCGGAGAAAATGTCCTTATAATTACTGTAAAGCCATTCCTTTATAAAATCATTTGGTGTAATAAATGTAACACTGCTTTCATTAATGGAGAAAATTCTAAGACAGGAGAACCACATATCAAATTGCTGACCAGGAACGGACATCCTTAATTCAGCTAATATTTCCGACAGTATGGAGTCAATCTCATTACCGGAAGAGATCGCCCTGTGTTGGGACGCTTTTAGTGTTGCGCTGGATTGTTCTAAACCAATAGGCATGGGTGGCGTAATTAAACGTAAAGGAAATTTCAATTCTGGTAGGGGCTGAAAATTTTCAGCCCCTACTACGATGAGACGTTTTTCCCAGAAAAAAATACCGAAGGACTAACCCGAACGAGAAATGCCAGTTTAATGTTAATGTTGCGAGATGATAACAAGGAAGCGACAAGAAGTCAAACCAAAAAAATATACATGATGACTGACCGAAAATGCATACTTTCGCCATTTCGACCCCTTCGTAGTAATGTACGCAGTGGGTATAAAATGGAATTAATTTCTTTGCTTTCATCCGGGAAAATGTTAATATGTCACAAGTGTTAATAGAAAAGCAATTTCGATGCGAAATATGAATTTACTTACATTTGTTTTTGCCAAAAAAGTCAAAATATTTTTTATAAGAAACTATAAAGTGGGTATCATCTTTAATATAAGTGATGAATCTTTAAGCAATTTTAACTCATGGTAGAGTTACAAAAATCATAAAATTTTTAATTTTTTTGTTGACGGGAAAATGTTTGCATGTTATATTTCCACAGACCAAAAATAGCAATTACCATATATCAGTAAACATTTTAGATTAAAACATCCTGTATTTATTAGAAGAAAGGAGGAAAATATCGGGAAAAACAACGCTTAGTTTTTTCCCATCTCTTGCCTGGCCATTTCTCAAAGAAGGAGGTGATGGAGAGGTGAAAAGGGGTTGAAGTTGATTGGGAGATCAAAGGTATTTTTAGTTGTAGGGACGCACTGCAGTGCGTCTAAAGTAGAGACAGGTTTTAAACCTGTCTTTACAATTAAAGAATAGAGAACTTTTAATAATCGAACGTATTTTTAATTCTGGTCTTATTAGTTTCAAGAGAAAAAAGGAGAATTGACGGATATGAAAAGACCGAAAATAAGTAGTAAAAAAATAAGTTGGTTTGGCATTGTCAGCGTGTTTATGCTGGCAGTAGCCCTTGTGGCTGGCGGGGTTTCGACCGCACAGGCGGCCCCAACGGGTAGTTTTGACAGAAATAGCTATTTGCCGTCTCTTGGTGATTCGACAAATGATTTTGACCGTGCGTGGATTACAGTAACCGATTCGACGGCAAATACAAGCGCTACCAGCCCAGATACGATCACGGTTACCATTAAGGCAAAGGGAGCTAATAACTATACAACTTCCTTTGTTTTGAAGGAAACGGCGGGATCAACGACAGTATTTACCACGACGGGAAGCACGCAACCATTTACGTATCCTGTCGGTACTGCATCAGGTTACGTGGAAGATTTTGCTTCCGGTAGTCACAATTACCCAGGACTTGGTACATCGGTTATAGGTCTCCGCTTAAAAGCCAGCTCTGCTAATAGGGGGGGTGATGCGACAGTTTCTAGTCCAGCAGAGGCAGACGGAGAGCTTACTGTGGCAACAGGTGACACTTTAGAGTTACTGTATGGAGGCACCACGCCGCTAGATACAGCGCCTGTTAAATTTAATTCCGGCTCTTTTAGCTTCATACCAAGTTCTGTCACCGCAGTTACGTCCTCTGACGTTGGTTCGGACAACAATCTTATCATAACATTGAACGATCCGGACGAGAACTTAGACCCTACTGCAAAAGACGCTATAGGTTTAACTGATGGGGTGGCCCTTTTTGGGACTACTGTTGAAAGCGTTGGAACAGCTTCTTCCAGGGTGGACATTGAAGTCATTGATCAAACAGGGGGTACAAGGCTCGTTAGTGGTAGTGTACCCTTGGTATCGCGGAATATATACCTTGTAGAAACTGGCAAAGACACGGGAATTTTCGCAGCAAGTGGTAAGGTTTATGGTACCTCTACGACGGTAGGAACTTCCGATCTTAAAGGAAATTTAATTGTAGGTTCTGTTACCACTTTCGTTTATGATCAGCGGGAACTTATCTTAGGTGCTAACCCAAGCTCAAATAGCACGCCAGCGCTTGGTGTTTCTTTCAAAATAATTGAGGCTAATGCCGAGGGTGTTATAGGGCTTGCATTCATTGGAACATCCACAGTTGGAAATACTTATGGAACCGCTGCTGTTGTTTTTAAGGCGGATAGTAATCCACGCAGCGGCACGTATAACACCACCGTGGGAACGGGGTACGGAACAAGCTCTCTTGCCGTTGATAGAGCAGTATGTATGGGGACCTCATCTTCATCACCCAGGAATCGAGCCATTTCAGCTTTTGGCAATCCCAATTCTGGTGTGTACGGTACAAGCGGTGCTACTTTAGTGAAATTAATGGATGGGAATAGTTATTGTTTAATTTCGGTTACTGGTTGGGCCGGTACTGCTTCCTCTTCGTCGGGAACTTCAACAGCTGGTTATCCTAATGCAAGTGCGTCTCCTGGAGCTGGTACTCTTTACAATCATGGTGCTGGCGGTTCGATAACAGTTCAGCTTAGCAACTTTCAGCTTGTTGGTCCACGCTCTGGTGATTCTATAAAGGTAACATATCTTGACGAACTAAATAGCGGTGGTAGCGCTGGGTCAGTAACTGCCTCGTTATCTTATGGTGTTTCTGGGGAAACTGGGACATTGGCCGTGGATACGACCACTGCTGATATAAACGATACAGTGGTTGTTACAGTTGTCGATGGTAATCTTAACAACTCTACATCTGCAAAAGAAAGTGTCGCTGCATTCTCCACTTTGTGGAATGGTACATTAACTTCAAGCTTGACTCCTAAAAGAGGAGATCGTCTGGTTGTGAGAGGATTCGTACCTTCTGCTAGTTCTACTGGGGTAGGAAATGCTATTTCTTTGAGTCATCCAGATTATTTCGCAGTAGGCACTCAGAGTATCAGAATTTCCAATACAAGCAACTCCCTTGTCTGGTTAGTTCCGACATCGGCGTTTAGCTTGACGAATTTTTCTACGACGGTTACTGGCACTACAACGTTTACCCTTGGTACGGCGACCACCAGCACTGTGCCGCTTGTGAAAGGCACAGCAGGCGATGCGGGTAGCCTTCTTTCCTCCGGAGGGACGGCGTCCTTCGTGGCTACGGTTGACGGTATGGAAAATACTGTAGAAATCTCGCCTGATAATACTCATTGGATATCTGTTCCCATAGTAGAGTCAGGTGCTAATTCTAGTACGTTTATTGGCACTATAGGGTTTGATTTTACCGCTGCCAGGGTTACAACAAACAGTTCTACCACTAACTCTTCGAGATTTACTGACTATACGGGAACCAGTACCATAGCTTTTGAAGGCACTGCAGGTACAGATTACCCTACATTGTCCAGCGTTTTTGGTACAGGCTCAGTGGTCAGAGTTTCAGATGGGGTATACAATGAGGTAAAAGAAGTAGCCAGTGTTACCTCAACTGTTTTAACTGTTTCTAAGTTAGGCAATACGAGCTTGTTCACCCCATGGAAGACCTTTGTTCAAAATATAGGCGTTGATTTTGGCGGTGATAGTTCTTCTCAGCCTCGGGTACAAACTTTAACGACGGGAGCGAAGATTTTCACTATCGGTGGTTATAAAGGGGGAACCTTTAGGATCCGTTATAACGACAGGTATGGGGCTAGCAATGTCTATTATGGTGGGGATACGCTTGTTAATGCCACGACCAATGTGGCGTTTCAAACAAGCACGGGTAGCTTGTCTGTGTTGCCTACCGGTACGGTTGGATTAAACAGCGAAATACTAGTAACGGTGGTAGATAACGATTTAAATATAGACACGGATACCAAACAAACGACGTACTTCCCTTCATCGTGGTCTACCTTTGGTAATGTAAATGAAAATGGTTTAGGTGTTCCAGGGAAGTCGAATACTTCTGCAAGCAATTCTTCTATAGTAAATGGTAATACCGCTAAGGAGATTTTTGCGAGTCGTATATCGAGTATTACAAATTCCAGTTTTGCCAGCACATCTAACAGTGTCCCGGTGATGCTGAGTGAGACGGGTATTAATTCCGGTACATTTGTTGGTACGTTAAAGCTTTCTGGAACTTCTGGGCAAACAAATGTAGACCAGCCATCTTCAGGGGTTGCCAGATTGAGTGTATCAAATGGAGACACGATAACGTTCTTTTACAATGATTCGCCTAGCGAAACATCGGAAGACAATTTGTCTTCATATACAACAACGAGTGTGGGGGCGACTGGAGGCGTTGGTTCATTAAGCCTTAGCAAGTCTGAGGCGTACCTCAGTGGAGATACGGTAGTCATAACGTTGGTTGATAATGACTTAAATATTTCTTCAGGTGCTGACAAAGCCACCAGTAGTAGTAGCGCAACCTCTTTGGTCAAGGCGACGCCTTCGTCAGATGATACTGGTGGGGCAGGTCGAGAAGTACTTATGACAGAAACATCCGGGAATTCCGGTACGTTTTTGGGCACGGTTAAAACAAGCACCGCATCTGACTCCAATACATCAGGTGGTGCAGCGCCAAATATCAGGGCTGTTGCGAATGGTAGTATTTCGATAAAGTACTCTGATCTATCGCCTGCAAGCGATGTTACAACCACTGTAAGTACAAAGAACTATGGCGCTACGCTTGCGTTTACAACCGATTCAGTAGAAATTGGTGGAAATGCGGTTGTCTCTTTGTATGATCCCGAATCGAATACATCGCATTCTACGGCAAATAATGTGAATGCTAATATTACCTCAACGACAGATTCATCCGGTACTACGGTGCGTCTGACGGAAACAGGCAATGATACGGGGTCGTTCTTAGGTACCATAGCCGCTAGCACAAGTAATTCGCAAGCCAATATAAACATCAAGGCGGCTTTGACTGATACGTTGACAACAACGTTCACAGATAACCCAAATGCAAGTGGTGGTATCTCATCAGTTACTGATACGGCTACGGTGGGGGCTGCTGCAACGCCTACACCAACGCCAACTGCGACGGCAACGCCGACAGGGACAGCAACGCCAACGCCAACAGGGACGGCAACGCCAACACCAACGCCAGGAACAACAGGCGTCATTGTGGGTACTGTTTCGACAGGTGGAACACCAATACCTGGGGCGACGGTATCTGTGGATACTGGCGAAACGGCAACGACCGGACCTGATGGTACGTATACGATTGCGAATGTAACGGCTGGCGATCGTACGGTAACCGCATCAGCGACGGGCTTTGATTCTGCTTCACAGATTGTTACGGTGGTAGCCGGCAGTCCAGTAGTGGCCGATTTCAATTTGACGCCATCAGCGGTTACACCAACACCAACGCCAACAGTGACACCAACACCGACAGTATGCGAGCCTGAGGCTATTTCTGTGTCTCCGACCAGCCTGAAGCTCAAGAGGAAGAAGAGCGGTACGGTGACGGTGACGGTGACAGGTGATGCGGGTTGTCTCGTTGATGGTGAAACGGTAACGGCGACGATCAATTCGGCTGGCAAGAAACGCATATCGGTATCACCGACAAGCGATTCTACAGACGAAGACGGTCAGGCCACGTTCACGATCACTGCCAAGAATAAGACTGGTAATGCAAGGGTCACGTTCAAGGCAGGAGATGCGAAGAAGTCGATGACCGTGAAGGTTAGGAAGTAAAAAAACGTACCCCTGGTCAAGATATACTGGGGAACGTCAAGAAGTTAATAGAAGTTAAAGAAAAGGGGTGTCATGCCGAAAGGGTGTGACGCCCCTTTCTTTTTTAACTACGGTAATCCACGGATGGACACGAGTGACGTGTGTCGAATGACGAGTAATATGTCACCTGTAACAAAAATGAATATGACTATCGGGCTAACTCAGCATAAGCAAAAGAGGATCTGCTACCCATGCTAATACAGGTTTTGAAATTCACGTAGCCCCCCATGTTATGATACGATAATGTTAGCTTTTCTGTCATCATGGAGGCATATTTGTCAATTCTACTTGATTATACAATGATTTTCTGGCTGAGTTAACCCGATAGTCATAAAAATGAATAACATATAACAAGAAATAATTAATGAAAAAGTAAGAGGATGGGTGAGATTAAAAAACAGTTGAACATTTTACATTTTTTGTTATCTGTTATTCATTAAAATCAAACCCATCTCTGCTGGTTCAGGCTTGTAGCCTGAACCGAAACATTTTGGTTCAATCGAGGACGATTGAACCAGCAAGGACCAGCAAAGGTTTTACCGTCTGTGTAGCGCGAACTTCAGTTCGCAAGACAGCGACATATCCCCGTTTTCACGAGGACAAGAATGTCGTGCCACATGCTCCGACTCACTCCAGCTTGGATGTTTTTTCCTATGCTGGTTCAGGCTTGCAGCCTGAACCGAAACATATGTTTTTTCTTGGCGCCTTTGCGGTGAACGGTTACTTTGTTTCCGCGCTTCCGTGGTCAGGTTCTTATGCGAAAGAAACAAGGTTTTCCGTTACTTGAGGTAATAGTCGTTCTGGTGATTATTGGCATAGTAGCCGGTATGGCGGTTCCCAGGTTTACCGGGTCATTTAGCTCTGTTAGTTTCCGAAAGCCATTTCTTTTTCAAAAGGAGTGTATTGTATAAATATAAACTCCATATAAAGTAAGCAATAATTAGTGGATAGTACATCCATAAAAAATGGAATATAATTGGAAATCCGGGCAGCGTTATTCGAGCTGCAGAAAGGGTTGTAAGAATAAAGAGAAGGTTATGTGCTTTTGTGTAAGCGCCCCTTTTTATAATAAAATAAGTTGGGACGAGCAAAAGAATATAGGAGTAATCCTTAAAGCGTGGGAGTATCAGGGCATAAACTAAACAAGCCAAAAATATGGTGATTTTTTCCTTATGTTCTATATCAAATGACTTTAAGATTAGATAAGATCTCCATGTCATAAAGAGTATAGTTGTGATTATGATAAAAAATAGGCCTAATTGGGCAGTTTGTGGGACTATTACACCAGTTTTTATTGCCAATAATTCGAATACGTCCTTTAAGAGTGCCATAGTCGATGGGTTTATTATGCCCCTCTCATTTATTTCTGAGGTGTTATTTATGAAACACTTAACTAAGAGAGGATTGGTTATATAAGACACTAGCAGAATAACTAGAAAGGCGGCGAACGCACCGGAAAAATATATAAACTTTTTTTTCTTTTCAAACCTTGAAAACCATATCAAAATAAGAAACAATATGGGTGTGATTTTAAAGATTGCCGCTGCGATAATCAATATGCAAAAAGGCAACAATTTCCGGTTTAAAAGAAAATAAAAGGCCGTCCACAAAAAGCACTGTTCTAAGATAGAGATATTGCTGGCAATGACATCCAGGTAAATGGCGCTATTAAAAGCCAGTAGACAGAAAATGTAAAATAGTAAATCAGCATCTTTTTGAAGAAATTTTTTTGCCCACAAATAAATAAGACTTGTTAGTAAGATGCATTTGAAGGACAAAAATAAATAAAAAGCTATATCAAATTTTACCAGGGAAAATGAACGGAAAAAAAATAATGTGAGGGGCGGATAGACGAACTTATTGTGCTTAGGGACGCATGCCATCTCAAACAGTACGTTTGAATCATAAGGATTTAATCCTGCTGCATAGGCTTTAGCTGCGTAATAATATATTTTAAAATCTGTTTGATAATTACTCCTATGGGTTGATACGTGGATTATAAGATATATAGAATAGAGAATCAGTAAGGCAACAAACAGTTTTTTTAATATTTCTTTGCCCATGTAAAATTCCTCTATAAAGACAATTTCTTATAAACCGTTTAACCCTGCAAATTCACCGTTATTGTAAAGAAATTTTTGCAAAATAGAAAGGGAAATTATGTGTCCTTGTATTTATATTTGAGGAAGCGGTATGCTTTTACACTTATTGAGTTAATTGTCGTTTTCTGTGCTGGTCTGTGCTGGTTCAGGCTTGTAGCCTGAACCAAAACATTTTGGTTCAATCGGGGGCGATTGAACCAGCAAAGGGTAACAATGTAGCTTGTTGAAAAACCTTAATAAAAACTAGGTATTGCCGTCTGTGTAGCGCGAACTTCAGTTCGCAGGATAGCGACATATCCCCGTTTTCACGAGGACAAGAATGTCGCGCTACATGCTCCGACTCGCTCTGGTTTGGATGTTTTTTTCTTTGCGTCCTTCGCGCCCCCCATTTCCATGAGGGCGGGCTTTTGCGGTGAACTGTTACTTTATTTCCGTGCTTCTGTGGTTGATATTCTTATGCGAAAAAAACAAGGTTTTACGTTACTTGAGCTAATTGTCGTTTTGGTGATCATTGGCATCGTAGCCGGTGTGGCGGTTCCCAGATTTACGGGGTCATTTGATTCTATCAGATTCAGGAAGACGATGAACGAACTGGTATACTTTCTCAGGGAGGCGCGTATTAAGGCGATGTCAAGCGCCGAGGCGACCAGTGTCGTTTTCGATCTTCGGGGAGGGTATTGCTATAATGAGGATAAAAGAATATTCATAATGCCACGCGAAATAGAGGTGTTTACTGATAAATTTGAAGCGAAGGATGAACAAACAAGGATTTTTACGTTTTATCCAAACGGGACCGCCCTGGAAGATAAACTGGGGTTTATTTGTGATAATATGGTGGCTGTGCTGCATGTGGAGCCTTTGGGCGGGATGGCCTATTATAAAATCAATGAAGAGATGGAACAGGTCGTTCGTTATGCAAGGGATGAAAAAACTCCTGATGAAGAGGAGATCAAAAAAGATATTGATAAATCAAAAGATTCTGATAAATTAACAGAAGACATAGATATGGATGGATTAGATAATGTCATGAGCGCTGACGATGAGTTTGATGATGACGAGGGCGAAGATACCGAAGCAGTGGATGACGACATAGAAGATGAATGACAGAGAGCGGGGCTAAGCTTAAACCGATAATAAATCTTTTAAACGAGAATGACAGTCATATGTAGGGTGGGCAATGCCCACCAAAAAAGTAAGCTGGACAATTAGCATCAATTTGGTGTTTTGAAAAATTAAGCCCTGTTAAGGGCTCACTGTTTGTAACAATGAATAGTTAAGATACAATTAGCTCCATAGGAGCGATCTGTATATTACTGTCCAAAAAGTATGGTTATTAAAATGCTTCAAGAAACGAAATTATTGCGATTCCCCTCAACCCACCCCTTAATCCCCTCTTGAAGGGGGAGGGGTATGTAGTACTACCGCGGAAAGGAGGCATGTATGCCGACGGTGAAAGACAGGGTTGGCAATCTTGAGAAGGTGCTTGAGGAATACATCAGAAATGTTGGCAATTCTCAGATGCAGACGGAGAAGGAGCTAAGGGAGTTTAAAAATGAGATGCTGACATTTAAAGATGAGATGTGTGAGTTTAAGGATGAAATGAGTGATTTTAAAGATGAGATGCGGGAAGATAGAAAAAAGGCCTTCAGGCAGTGGGGCGAGGTGACTAATAAGATGGGAACGCTGGCAGAGGACTTCGTGGCCCCGTGTGTGAGGGAGATCGCCGA
>Ga0209212_1006009_pt1 | contig 14131 bp, 11 predicted proteins | sample RifGroC2_FD_183996 | JGI IMG/M metagenome (GOLD analysis project Ga0209212, IMG submission 183996) | Groundwater microbial communities from Rifle, Colorado, USA - Groundwater C2 (SPAdes) (version 2) | ecosystem: Environmental > Aquatic > Deep subsurface > Groundwater | place: Rifle, Colorado... | reverse complement strand
CTCGATGACCGCATAGGTACCATCCTGAGAATGTCCCTCCACGAAGACCAGCTCCGTGCCTGCGCCCATTTCCGGCGTGCGGGAAAATATCTGAGCGATATTCCCCTCCTCATTGCGCGCAGCCACAATCACCGAGACCAGCGGTCTTTTCGGCGTTATTTCCTGACAAGGTCGCACCAGGAAAAAGTTGGTCATGGCAAAGAATTTGAAAGGCCAGGTCTTCACAAGGATCCTGTTGAATAAACCGGCGATGACAGGTGTGCCGAGCGGCCAGAGAATCTCCTGCCAGGTGCGGATGACCTCGAAACCGGCGAGGTTCAGAAGATGAAAGACGTCATCGACCGTCAGCCAGTTCTGGGTCAGCCTGGGTTTCGCCACTCCCAGCTTCGCTGCGATCACCAGCGGCAGTTCCCACACCCGACTGTACGAGTTGATGATCAGTCTTGTTCGAACATGACAGAGTCCTCTGAGTTGCCTAAAGACCTGTTGCACATCCCAGAGGTCATCGATAAGATCGGAAAGGATGATCACGTCAAACGGACCCTCCAGCATACCGAGGTCATGCCCGTCCGCTTCGATGAATTCAAGTTCCGGATGCAGCATCCTGGCGCGCCGCACCATCTCCGGGGAACCATCCACTCCGACGCCAAACGACGGTTCAAGGGATGCCAGCAGATCCCCGTGTCCGCAGCCGACTTCCAGAATCCGTTGCCGAGGCGCCACCCAAAAGCGATATATCTGCATCAAGCGCGCGTGATACGCACTGCCCCATCCTGTCCAGGAATCCATTTTGCGGGCGACGGAATCCCAATGGTTCCTCCGCGACTGCCGGTATGAAGCGAATTTGACGTCAAGCGATCTTCCCATACCTGTCTATCTACCAGCAATGTATTGACTTATCCAGCTAATAATTATAACGTGGCCCCATGAGGATTCTTGGTGTCGATATCGGAACCACCTCCATGAAAATGGGGGTCTTTGATGAAAGCGCGGATTCCGTCGCCCTCGTCAAGCAGTCTTCGCAGGATTATCTCATCAACACTTACAACGACGGTCTTTTCAGCGACATTGAACCGGAAAAGTGGCAACAGGCGTTTATATCCGGGTGCAAAGCCCTGGGAGACCTGCTGGCCGCCGTGGATGTCATCGCGCTGTCGGGGACGACCCCCGGGTTTACGGCCATGGACGCGGAGGGAAGGCCCCTGTATCCGGCCATCCTCATGCTGGACCAGCGATCCCGGCTGCAGGCCCAGCGTATCATCGATGTCGTCGGCACAAACATTCTGCTGGCCGAGACGGCAAACATGCCGGTGGCCGGCGGGTGTTCGCTGGCAAGCCTCCTCTGGATCAAGGACAATCTCCCGGAGATCTACCGGAAAGTTTCCGTTTTCGGCCACTCGAACACCTTCATGGCGAAGTGGCTCACGGGGGCCTTTGCCATCGATCCCTCCTCGGCGTCGCTGACGGCCCTGTATAATACGGTCAAAAACGATCTGACCTGGAACGGGGAGATCGCCGGCGCCTTCGGCATCCCCCTGGAACGGCTGCCCCGGGTCATTTCCGCCCATGAAAGTCCGGGTCGCCTGAGGCCCGAACTGGCATCCCGGCTGGGGATGACGCGGGAACCGCCCGTCGTGATCGGGGGCAACGATGCCGTTCTGGCGGCCTACTCGCTTGGCATCGAGACCCCCGGTGCGACGATGAATGTCAACGGGACCTGCGAGATCACCCTGGTCTGTCTGCCGAAGTGCCGCCCGTCCGGAAACTACAACATCCGCTGCCACGTTGTTTCCGACCGCTGGTTGACCCTGTACGTCATGAATGCCCTGGGGCTGGCCTACGAATGGTTTCGGAAGCTTTTCTGCAGCGAGATGTCCCCCGATGACTACTATGGAGACTTCATGCCAAACGCCATCGACAGGTGGCTGGATCGCGAATCGGGGGTCACCTATGTCCCCTATCTCATGGGTTCCCGCTACTCCTTGCAGCCCCTGCGGGCCGAGTTCCTGGGGCTGACCCAGGAGACCTCCCGGGAACAGATGTTCGCGGCGCTGGTCAGGGGGCTCTGCCTATACCAGCGAGAACACCTGAAGGAGATCTCCCTGGAAGTACCGTTAAGCGATGAAATCAGCGTCACCGGCGGGGCGCTGAATCCGTCGCTGATCCGCGCGAAGGCCAAATGGATGCGCGCATGCCGGTATGCCTTCGAGGAGCAATCCTCGATGAAAGGGGCCGCCCTGCTGGGTCGAAAACATCTGATGGACAGGACCGCCGGATCCACGATACCTCTCCCGGCCGATTCGCTTTTTGAAGCTGAAGCTCACTGAGAGCTTTGAAAATCACCCGCCCCCGTCTTCACCGCAACCGGTCTGGCAGGCGACTCATTGACGATCAAGCGAAAAACATCCGGCCGACTGTAGTGGCCAACGACATCGAAGTCGAATTTTCCACGGCCGATGTCGTTGAGATCGAGGACCGCCGTCAGGATGGTTTCACCCTCGAAACAAGGGCCGGCCAGTACCTTGCCGAGGGGGCTGATGATGGCGCTGCCGCCCCGCATCAACACCGAATCGGGCGAGTCGCCGAGGGATACGCGCACGGTGTCCGGGAAATCCTTCTTGCGGATGAACTGGCATGCCGTCATGACGAAGCAGCGTCCTTCCAAGGCGATATGCTGCATCGACGACAACCAGGTGTCCCGATCATCGGCGGTAGGGGCGCAGTATAAAGCGACGTCCTTTGAGTACATCGCCATCCGCAGCATCGGCATGTAGTTCTCCCAGCAGATCACCGAACCGATCCGGCCATACGGGGTGTCCACCACCGTGAGCGTCGAGCCGTCGCCGAATCCCCAGATCATCCGCTCCAACGCGGTCGGCATGAGCTTGCGGTGTTTGCCGAGCAGCCGGCCGTCCGGACCAAAGAACAGTACCGTGCAGTAGCAGGTGCCCCCTTCGCGCTCGATGACGCCCACCACGACGTAACTTCCCTGCGCCGCGGCGGCCTCGCCGAGCCGCTGCGTTTGCGGGCCGGGCACTTCGATCGCCGCATCGAAATAGATACGAAACTCTTCACGCCCGGCCGCTTCGCGCGCCCCCACCACAAGACCGTAGTTGAGTCCCTTCGGATACCCCGGGATAAATGCTTCGGGAAACAGGATCACTTTCGCACCGGTAGCGGCAGCTTCTTCGATCAGCCGAACGGCTTTGTCAACGCAGGCTTCCGTATCGAACGGAACCGCCGCCGCTTGCACGACGGCAACCCGAACCTTTGTCTCTTTGACGGGCGAAACCATATTCAATCCTCCCTTCTGTACTGATCAACGTACCCCAAGGACAACGGTATCCGTGCTACTTCAATCAGCCCTTCGCTTGTTCGATCAGCCGGGTGATTTCTCCATCATCTGGAAATCGCTGTCCTTTCATATTTAGTTTAGAGTAGATCAATTTGCCGTTACATGTGACATCGAAAATCCCGCCGCCTCCCTTGATCAACTTTACATTTGAACCGGGGTAATTCGCCTTCAATTCCGCTTCCACACGGGAAGCTTGAGGAAGATAGTTTCAAACAGCGCAATATTCAATAAAGATATTCATGACACCTCCTTAGTGCAGCGAAGCACCGTATATGGCGGGCGCAGGTCAAGCCGCCGATTGCAGATGATATCGTTGTTCAATTTTCATAGTCCAAGTGGATCGTCTTGAGCCGATTGTAGAATCGACGTCCCTTGGCCAGTAAATGCGGAATTTCCTTCAAAGGATACTTCCACAGGAAAGAGAGCTGCTTACCCGGGGAAATCCCTTTCGTGTAGAGATCGTGATATTCCGTATAGAATTCCCACAGTGAGAGCACCGTCGGCAACTGCGTATGTATAAAGTCAAAGTAATCATAGTTGTGGGTGATGAGCTGGTCTTTCACTTCATCGTACAGATCGGTACCCGGTAAGGGTGTCAGCACGGCAAAGGAAGCAAAGTTCAGCTCCAGACGCCGACAATAATTTCTGAGTGCGGCAAAGTCCCCCTTTGTAAATTCCTGTCGTACGATAAAAGAGGCATATACATCGATGCCCAGCTCGTGAAGAATCCGTACCGCATTCTCGTTGTCCTTCGACGTCGAGCGCTTTCGAATGTAGCTGAGGTCTTCATCCCGAAAGAACTCGATTCCCACAAAGACCCGTTCCAGCCCAATATCTCGCCATGCCCTCAGAAGGTCAGGGTTTCGTGTAATCGTATCGCTTCTCCCGTAAAGAAAATATCGTTTGTCTATTCCCGCCTCTTTGATCAACTGGGCGAGCATTGTCATCCTCGCCGCATCGATGAGTGATTCGTCGTCCGCGAAAAACACACACTCCTCGTCTATTTGCGCCAGTTCTTCAACTATCTTCCGTGGATCTCTATGAAAGCATCGACCTCCTGCCACCTTCCATTGAGCGCAGAACTTGCACCGATAGGGACATCCTTTGGATGTGCGGAGCGAGGCCAGCGGTTTCATCCATTCTGAGTAATAATGTTTCCGATATTTTGCGGTCAGTCTCCTGTCGGGAAAGGGAATGCCGTCAAGATCGACCACGTCTTGCCTATCCGGTCTGATCAAACTGTCTCCTTTCGCGAAGGCTACCCCCGGTATCCCCTCGAAAGCCTGCCCTTTTTCACACCTTGCGACGATCTCTTTGAAGGCAAACACTCCCTCTCCCACCACAATGAGATCAATGGAGAGAGAAAGAAAATCCTCGGGAATCACCGTCGCATGATGACCACCCACCACTGTGAGAATCCCTGGATCCCATCCCCTTATCTGCTCAAATAGTCTTCGGACCACATTCACATGTGAGGTATACGCGGTTATCCCGACAATATCGGGATGGAAATTCGTCATTATGAATTGCAGGTCTTTGTCCAGGCGTAGATCGAGGATCTTCACCTCGTGTTCCTTTGACACACCGGCGGCAAGATACTCCAGCGCTAGGGGTTCGAAGAGAAAGACGTCCTCCCCGCCAACGGTCGAAGGTGCTTTCGGCGGCTGTACCAATAATATCCTCATCGCCAATACTTCCCATCAAGGCGGCGGCTGAGCAACACGCACTCGTGTCGCGTCACGACCCCCTTGGAACGGACTATTGGGGTTGCCATTGCCTTGTTTTGCCTGGTTCTACCCGCTCTTTCGATCGGCTTGCGAAACGGGAACCCGCCCATAGTAGCACCGTAGTTTGTTCCTTGTCACGCCGATCAGGCAGAAACCGCAGTCGATGCACCGCGAGCTCTGCTGTCCTTTCTGAAACCGGTTCACAATATCAGGTTCGATGATGAACGGCCGGCATAAGGAGACAAAATCGATGCCCTTTTCCGATACGATCGATTGAATGTCCTGCAGGTTTCTGATCCCGCCGACCGCGATGACAGGGATATCGACATGACGCCTGATATGTTCGGCTATAGGAACATTATAGTTGTAAAGGGGCGACCGGACCTTTGCCACAAGGGGAGCCATCCGCCTGAAAAACCATTTTTGATAACCGGGCATATTGCGATACCGCGGTATGAGTCCAAGGATGGCATCCACGGGGGGCTTGGGCATACGGATAGTGTACATGAAATCTCCGTACCCGCAGGACACCTCGATCGCGTCGCACGAGGCGGCCTTCAGTATCCGGGCGATATTTACCGCCTCCGTCTCGGCGAGGCCCCGTCTGAACTCATCGTGGCCGCTCATCTTCACGAGGATGGGAAAGTGCTCTCCGACAGCCTTTCGCGCAGAAGCGAAAATTTCGGTCACGATCCTCAGCCGATTTTCTGTCGAACCGCCCCAAAGATCCGTGCGTTTGTTCAATATGGGGGAGACGAATTCGGAAAGGAGATAGCCGTGCGCGGCGTGAAGCTCTACCCCGTCAAAGCCCGCCGCTTTCGCACGAACGATCGCACCCGCGAAGGCCTCTACGATCGAGAGAATCTCCGTCTCGCTCGCCTCTTTCACCGCGTCTCCGTAGTCGTTCTTTCTGCGCGCACTCGCGCTGACGACCTCCTGGCCGGTGATCTTTGACATCGACCGGCTGCCGCCGTGGGCGATCTGCAGGATCACCGGAACGTTGAGCTGCTTCAACTGTTCGTTGATCGATTTGTAGACGGGGATATAGGCGTCGTTATCGAACATGAGCATGTTCGGAAACGTCCTGCCGTTTTGCTTCACGCCCGCATACCCGGTGATGATCGCGCCGGCGCCGCCTTCCGCCAGACGCTGATAGGCCGGAAGGAGGTCGTCCGTCGGCATCCCGTCGCGATGGGCCATCGCTTCGTGGGTGGCGGCACGGATGATCCTGTTTTTCAATACGAGATCGCCTATCGAACCCGGTTCAAATACCTGTTTCATCATACACTCCTTTTTTGCTTTGCCTGGCTCGGGAATATACCCGCTAGCGCATTGCACATCGATATCGTCACGACCCGCCCCTGCCCAACGGAGCCGGATCCTGGCGCCGCGGCGCCGGCGACCCTTCATCCCCGCCTGCGGGGCGGGACTTGCATGTCCAGCGGGCCTTTCGGTCACGCGGTCGACTTTTCGAGTGCAGGAACTTAAACCTCATTTGGCCATCGGCTGCCTGACAATGGTTTTCCATTTTTTCGGATCGGCCCGTCGAATGTCGCTCAGGTAGATTTCATGGTGCTTCCCGGAGAGCGTGCAGCCGCAACGGGCAATAAACGCATGTACCCGCTCGATGGTAGGGCTCTCTTCGGAGAATGGGCCGATGTGCATGGTCTGCGCTGCGGTCCCCTCGGAAAACGCTTCAAAACGCACCTTCGAAAGGGCTATAAGGTTCTTCCTCTTCTTCACCATGAACTTCAGCGTGTACGACAGCGAAAAGAGGGCTTCAATAGCGTCCTTGAATGGTTGAGACGTGTTCGGGTCCCCTTCGCCGTCGACCATGAGAAAATTCATGGTCGGCACGTCGATACGGACGACTTCCTTCGACGAAGGCTGATACAGGGGTTTCAGTTCCTTTTTCAGATCGACTTTATCCATAACACCTCCGATTGCATGCCGATACCTCCATCGCTCTATTTTGTATGACGTTATCAAGATCGATATGGTTTGTCAATGATATTGATAGCCTATGCCGATGGTCCACACCGCTGCGGAGCAGCGGCTGACCAGGAGCGCATCCCGCAAGCCCCGCCCTGTAGGCGGGGAGCTTCACATACACGCGAGCTGGCTTGCGGAGACGGCCCACTCCTGATATAAGGCGCCGGGAAAGAAGATTCCAGATGGGGAGTTGCGGAATTTGATCTATTTGAAAGACATCAGCCTCGCGTTCGCCGACCGGAAGATCTTCGAGCGGATCAACTGGGCGATCACGGATCGGAGTCGGGTCGGCCTCGTCGGCGACAACGGAACGGGGAAGACGACCCTCCTGCGGGCGATTCTCGGCAACATCGATCTCGATGCGGGATCGATCGAGATACCGGACCGCAAAAAAGTGACGATCGGCTACCTCCCCCAGGACCTCGTCGAGCTCGAACCGATACCGATGATGGACTATCTGCGGCAAAAGAGCGGCCTCGCGGACCTGGAAGAGGCGGTGAAGCGCGGCGAGGAGGCGCTCTCCCATTCCGAAGCGGACGATCCGGACCACGAGAAGCTCCTGAAGGAGTACGAGAACGCCGTGGCCGCTTTCAACGCGAAGGACGGTTACGCCTTTGCGGCAAAGGCCAGGCAGATCCTCGCCGGGTTCGGATTTCGGAACAGCGATTTCCAGAAGAACTGCGGTGATTTCTCCGGCGGCTGGAAGATGCGGATCATGCTCGCCGTCATCCTCCTCTCCCAGCCGGATATCATGCTCCTCGACGAGCCGACGAACCATCTCGACACCGAGAGTCTGGAGTGGCTCGAGAGCTGGCTCAAGGACTATCCCGGGACGATCCTAACGATCGCCCACGACCGGGTCTTTCTGGACAAGATCGTCACCGTGATCGCCGAGCTCGCCAACCGGACGATCACGATCTACAAGGGAAACTACTCCTACTACCTCCGCGAGAAAGACCGCCGCCGGGAGGCCCTGAAAAAGGAGATGGAGCTCCAGCGGGCGGAGATCAAGAAAATCAGGGAATTTGTCGAGAGGTTCCGATACAAGGCCACGAAGGCAAGCCAGGTGCAGAGCCGGATCAAGATGCTGGAGAAGTTCGACGTCCTCCACGAGGAGGGAGAGGGGAAAAGCGTGAAGATCCGCTTCCCCGAAAGCCCGCGGAGCGGCAAGGAGGTCCTCGCCATCCGCGGCCTGGCAAAATCCTACGGGGATCTGAACGTCTTTAGCGACGTGAACTTCACGCTCTACCGGGGGGAAAAGGCGGCCGTCGTCGGTGTGAACGGGGCGGGAAAGTCGACGCTATCCAGGATCCTCAGCGCCGAAGAGGCGCCGACCGCAGGCGAGGTCGGCTATGGACTCAACGTGAAGATGGCCTTCTTCTCGCAGGAGAGCGCCCAGAATCTGAACTACAGCCGGACGATCTGGGAGGAGGTCAACGCCGCGGGGACGAGGAGCAGCGACCAGGAGCGGCGAAACCTCCTCGGCGCCTTTCTTTTCTCGGGGGATGATATCTACAAAGAGATCGCGGTCCTATCCGGCGGGGAGAAATCCCGCCTCGCCCTTTTGAAGATCCTCCTGACGGACACGAACCTCCTGATCCTCGACGAGCCGACAAACCATCTCGATCTCAAGACGCGGGAGATCTTTCAGAATGCCTTGCTTAGCTACCAGGGAACGATCCTGATCGTCTCCCACGATCGCTACTTTCTCGACTGCCTGGTCACACGGGTTTTCGAACTTCGAGACGGCATCTGTCGCGAGTACCGCGGCAATTACTCCTATTTCATCGAAAAGCGTCGGGAAGAGCAAACAGCCGCGCCTGCCCCCCTGCCCCCACCCGCGCCGCCGGCGCCCCCGGTGGGACAGCAGGCCGACGGACCGGCCGAAGCGCAGCATCGTAAGGCAGAGGCCGAGTCAGTCCGGAAACCGGAGGAGCGGAGCCGGAAGACCAGGGAGGAAAAGCGGCAGGAGGCCGAGGAGCGCAACCGGATCTCGCGGGCGACGTCGGCGATAAAGCGCGACCTGGCAAAGATCGAGGAACGGATCGCTCTGCTGGAAACCCAAAAGAAAGAAGGCGAGACGGTCCTCTGCGCGCCCGACATCTACCACGATCCCGAACGGATCAAGCAGCTCAACCAGGAGCTGAAGGCGATTTCAGCGGAGCTGGAAGATCTCTATTATGCCTGGAATGACCTGAGCCTGCGTCTGGAGGCGATGGAAGATTCGGTTACGCCCCATCGAGGCCGGTGCTCTCGGCCTTCTGAAAATAACCGCCGGGATTAACGAAGAACTCCTCCGTATCCTTGAGCGAAGAAAAGTGTTCGTGCTCGATATCGGCCAGGAGGCCGAAGAACGCCTTCTCCTGCGGGTCGGACGACTGGTCGCGCAGCCCCGCATAGAACGCCGCCCCCTTCGCCTCGAATTCGATCGCCGCGCGGACCGCTTTCAGGTCGTCGGCATCCCCGCCCGCGACCGCTTTCCCGATTGCCTGGGCGGCCCTGCCGAAAATGGACCGCACTGCCGTTTCTTTCACCTTGAGCGGAACGGTCTCCGGCCATTTTTTGTCCTTCTTCCACCTGTCGGCAAGCTGCGTGAGTCGCTCGTAATGCTCCAGCTCCTCTTCCGAAATCTGCTCGAACATCGCCTTACCGACGGGATTCTTGGTTCTCTCCGCGTTCTTCTTATAGAAATGGTGTTCGTTCATTTCATTCTTCAGCGCAACGTCCAACGCATTCAACCGTGGTTCCATGGTTTTCTCCTTTGTTGATTAATGGTTAGAAGATCGGTGTTCTTCCCTTTCCTCATACTGCTCGTGAATCCACGCCTGATACTCGCCGCTCCTGATCCGCTCGCTCCAGGCTCGGTGATCGAGATACCATCGGATGGTCTTCCGGAGACCCGAGGCGAAGGATTCCACCGGGGACCAGCCCAGCTCACGGTGCAGTTTCGTATAGTCGATGGCATAACGCCGGTCGTGGCCGGGACGGTCTTTCACGAAGGTGATCAGCCTCCGTCGGGAACCCCCTTCCGGCGACGGCAAAAGCTCGTCCACCAGGTCGCAGACCATCTCCACGATGGCGATGTTTTCCATCTCCGCATGGCCGCCGATATTGTAGGTCTCCCCGCGCCGCCCCTTCTCCATGATCTGCAGGATCGCCTCGCAGTGATCCGTGACGTAGAGCCAGTCCCGGACGTTTTTTCCGTCTCCATAGACCGGGAGTGGCTTCCCTTCGAGGGCGTTGAGGATCACAAGCGGGATCAGCTTTTCCGGAAACTGGTAAGGGCCGTAATTGTTGGAGCAGTTGGACAGCGTCGTCGGCAGGCCGTAGGTCTCGTGGTAGGCCCGAACGAGATGGTCGGAGGAGGCCTTCGATGCCGAGTAGGGGCTGTTCGGATGATAGGGGGTCTCTTCGGTGAATAACCCCTCCGGACCGAGGCTTCCATAAACCTCGTCGGTGCTGATGTGGTGGAAGAGCCGGAAGTTTTTGCCTCGGGCTCTCGCCGCTTCGAGAAGGTTGAACGTCCCGATGATGTTGGTCTGTATGAAGCTGTCCGGCCTCAGAATCGAACGATCCACATGGGACTCGGCGGCAAAATGAGCGACAGCGTCGATCCCATACGCGTCAAAGATCTCCCGAACGAGGGAGGCATCGCAGATGTCCGCCTTCCTAAAGAGATAACGCGCGGGCCAGGCTTCCTCGACATCCCGCAGATTTTCCGGATTCCCCGCATAGGTAAGCGAATCCACATTGATAACCCTGCCCCGGAAATCCGCACGGGCAAGCAGCCGACGGATGAAATTGCTCCCGATGAAGCCGCAACCCCCTGTCACCATTAAATTATCGATATCCATGACTCCCCTTTCTGAGTTCAATATCCGGCACCTTACTAAAAATCGAGGCATTCATCAACCCCGGGGCGAAGAAAAAATCGCCGTCAAAGATAAGATCGCGCCCCGAAATAGATCCGGCTGTATTGGCCCTTCGAGAGAATATCCATCCTGATCCGCTTCCCCCTCCCTGCGGCATGGATGAACCGGCCGTTTCCGGCATAGATGCCGACATGGGAAACCTTGCCTCCCCCCCTGGAGAAAAAGAGGAGATCGCCCTTTTCGAGCGAGGAGCGGTCCACTGGATTGCCGACCGCAAACTGCTCCCGGGAAGTGCGCGGGAGATCGAACCCGTTGAGTTGATAAACGGTCATCGTCAGCCCGCTGCAATCAAACCCCGTTTCCACGGAGGCGCCCCCCCAGAGGTAGGGGACGCCGAGAAAGCTTTGGGCGGACCGAACCAGTTCCTCCCGGATATACGCCTCGCCCAATTCCGCCCGCCTCGCTGTCGGATACTCCTCGGGGCTGACGATGTAAAACTCTTCGATGATCCCCGCCTGCCGGATCTCCTCGGCCCGGGCGCGGGCCGACTCCTTTGTGGCGAAGTTGCCGAACCGGACCTTGTAGAGCCCCTTTTTTGCCGCAAAATAGGTCGCAGCGAGACCCTTTTCCTGAAGCGAGCGGGTCATCCGGTCGGCGTTTTCCGCGTTGGCAAAGGCCCCGGCCTGAATCGTATAGCCCAATCGAGAAACCGCCTTTTTCTCCAGGGTTTTCACCGCCGACGCGGGCTGTCGCACGGAAGGGCGGCCGCAGCCCCCGGCGAAAGAGATCAGGATAACCAGCCCTATGAAAAAAAGTGACCGCTTCCGAAAAAACATCTTCATGCCCATGGCAGGATTTGATCTCCAGTTTTATCGGGTGGGGTCGCCCCACCTCTTCAGCACCAGGCAGCGGGCCTCCTCTGCGCTGGCGACCTCTCCGCTGAGCTGGGCGTCCTCTACGCCGCGGAGGATCTCCCGGAAAACCGGACCGGGCGCATACCCCATCCCGATGAGGTCCGTCCCGGTCATCAGAAGCGAAGGCCGCAGCTCTTCTTTGGAATACTCCTCCAATTTCCGCAGACAGAATTCATGATGATCAAGCAGACCGTGACTTCCGAGACAGTCGAGGCGGTGGAGCTCCAGATGGAGAAGAAAATCCGGTTGCCGAAGGAAGCGCTTCAGCCGACTGGGCCGCATCTTTTGAACATTCATGAAAAGCATGTGTCCCCGGATAAGGGCCAGGATCGTCTCCGTCTCCTCCCGCGAGAAACGGAGCCTCCGGAGAATCGCGGCCGCGATCTCCTCTCCCCGCTCCACATGGCTGTAGAAATGGATCCCCGTCGCGTTTTCAAAACGGGTCACCGCCTTGCCGATGTCGTGGAGGACGACCGCCCAGGCGAGGCGCAGGGCGTCGTCTCCTTCCTTGCCTGGGAGGAGGGCAAGCATCCGCAGGGTATGTTCCCAGACATCCCCCTCGGGATGGAAGACCGGGGGTTGGTCGACCCCCCCGAGGGCCAGGACCTCGGGAAGGATCTCCTGAAGGAGGCCGCTTTCGGCCAGGAGTTCCATCCCCTCCCTTGCCCTGCCGCTCGTGAAAATCCGGTTGAGCTCCTCCCGGATCCGCTCCGCGCTGATCCTCCGGATGGCGGGGGCCTGCCGCCGGACGGCGGCCAGTGTATCCGCGTCGATCGTATAATCCAGCACCGCGGTAAAGCGGACCGCCCGGAGCATCCGCAGATGATCCTCGGCGAAACGCTCCACCGGATCACCGATTGTCCGGATGAGACGCCGCTCGATGTCACGACGGCCGTCCACGTAATCGATGATCCGTCCCGTTTCCGGATCCATGAGCAGGCCGTTGACCGTGAAATCCCGGCGGCGTACATCCTCCTCGGCGGTTGCAAAGGCGACCTGTGACGGGCGGCGTCCGTCGTCGTAACCGGTTTCCACCCGAAAAGTGGCCACCTCGTATGGGCGTCCCCCTTCGATGACCAGGACGACACCGAAGCGGGCGCCGAGCGGAACCGTCCTCGTGAAAAGAGCCCCGACCTGCTCCGGCCGGGCCGCGGTGACGATGTCAAAATCCTGCGGCGTCACGCCTCGAATGATATCGCGGACGCAGCCGCCGACGAGAAAGGCCTCATGGCCCGCCCCGCGCAATCGGCGGATAATGGCAACGGCGTCATCGAGCGACATGTTCAGAATGTTCTCCATATGCCCGGCCGTTTTGCCGTCTGCCCGTTTCCGGACGCGAACAGCGGCGCAAGGTGGTTTGTCGGTCCATGTCCCCCACCTAAGCGCCATGCATGCTGAATCGCCGCGGCGATGTATCGTTTGGCCTCCGCTACGGACTCCGCGGCATCCTTACCGAAGGCAAGCCCGGTGGCGATCGCCGCCGAATAGGTGCAGCCGGTTCCGTGGGTGTCTTTCGTGGCGATCCGCGGAGAGCGGAACTCCCGGAAATTCGCACCGTCATAGAGCAGATCCGCCGCGTCGCCGGGAAGATGCCCCCCCTTCACGACCACATGCCTTGCCCCCATATTATGGATGATTTTGGCCGCTTTCTTCATATCGCCAAGCGTTCCGATCCGGACCCCGGAAAGGACCTCCGCCTCGGGGATATTCGGCGTGACAACAAAGGCCAGCGGAATCAGTTCCGCGATCAAGGTTTGTCTGGCCGCCTCACGAATCAGCGACACCCCTCCTGTGGCGACCATCACGGGATCGACGACGAGTTTCGCGATCCCGTATTGACGGATCTTCCCGGCCACGACCCGGATGATCTCCGGGGTGGGCAGCATCCCCGTCTTGGCCGCATCGATCCCGATGTCGGACGCCACCGCATCGAACTGCGCGGCCACGAACGCCGGCGGCACATCGTGAATACCATGGACGCCGAGCGTGTTCTGGGCGGTGAGCGCCGTAATGACGCTCATCCCAAACCCGCCGAGCACGGTGATCGTCTTCAGATCCGCCTGAATGCCCGCTCCGCCGCCGGAGTCCGACCCGGCGATCGTCAAGACCGTGAACGGTTTCATTCTCGTTCCTCCCCCGGGAATATCCCCGGCCTAAAATATCTCACCACGATCAGGCATCCCGAATCCACCTCGATGACCCCGTGCTCCGCCGCCAGGACATTGCTGATTCCGTAAGGGCGCCCCACGGCCATCGCCGCCTTCGTCAGAG
>Ga0209212_1006008_pt1 | contig 14131 bp, 14 predicted proteins | sample RifGroC2_FD_183996 | JGI IMG/M metagenome (GOLD analysis project Ga0209212, IMG submission 183996) | Groundwater microbial communities from Rifle, Colorado, USA - Groundwater C2 (SPAdes) (version 2) | ecosystem: Environmental > Aquatic > Deep subsurface > Groundwater | place: Rifle, Colorado... | reverse complement strand
CCTGATTTTTCCGGCCATGCAGACACCATCCATTTCCGGCATGTTGATATCGGTTATCACAATCGCCGGAAAATTCTGTTCAAAACAGGCCAGGCCGGCCCTACCGTTTTCAGCGAAGCAGAAGTCGATGTGCGGAAATTTTATTGCCAGGACGCTTGACAGAATTTCGCGGGCCGCCTCGTCATCCTCGACGAGCAGTACCGAAAGCGGATTAAGTGTTTTCATGGTTTTCTCCATCTGTTGTATATGCTTCGACTCGCTATATCTAATTAAAATTCATGGGATTTACAAGACATATATTATCCGGATAAGCGGGCAAGAGGCATATGGTGCGGGCCATTGTTCAATGTCGCTCGAATACTGCCGTATACTACCCGGAAATTCACGACTCCACACATTCGAAAGCCCCACGGTTTCCCGTGAGGCTTTCCTGTTAATGGCAGTAAACAGTGCCGATTGGCTATATCAAAGTACAACGGGAGAAAAACAGTCTCTACAATCTATCTCGGCACCCGGATCTGGGCCTGTTCAAATCCGACAAAAACTTTGGCGCCCAGCATGAATTCCGCCCAGAATTCCTTCCACTGGGAAGGTTCGCCTTCATTGTCAGCAGCTGGTTTGAGTTCTGCCAGGAAGATGGTCATGGCAGCTCCACCGACCAGCAGAAGCCCGGCCAGCATAAACGATTTCCCCAGGCCGCCGGGTTGGGCATTGATCATCTCCGACACCTTGCCCATGACAAATCCGCCCACGCCCCAGGCAGTAAAGAGAGCGCCGTAGTTCAGGCCGTAGTTCTTCGTACCCCAGTAATCCTTGGCAAAGGAAGGGAACAGGCAGAGGTTGGAGCCGTAATTGAAGCCGATGAAGGTGGCGAGCAGGACCAGCAACACGGCGCTGCCGGAGTTGACTACCGCCATGGCGATGAACATCATGACAGCCTGCAGCGACAGCATGATGAAGAGCGTTGCGCGGCGCCCGATCTTGTCGGAAAGGACTCCGGCAACAACACGGCCAGCAGCGTTGCCGATTGCCATGATAGCCACCGCCACGAAAGCCATGGGTCCCATGCTTTTCTTGGCCAGGCCGGCTACGCTGCCAATAACCATCAGACCGGCACCCGAACCGATAAAAAAGGCGAACCAAAGCACATAGAACTTGTAGTTGCGCAGCATTTCGCTGACGGACGCGTTGACGACAGGCTTAGCGGCATTGAGCTTGGCAACCGGACCCGGATCTGCCGGTTCAGCCGGGACAAAGCCCTGCGGCGGATTTATCAGGAAGAACGAGAGCCCGCACACGACGATCGTAAAGCCTATGCCGAGGAACATCATGGCTTTGGGAATGCCGAAGGCACCGATCAGATAGGAAGCCAGCGGTGCGATATAGACCGGCGCAATGCCGAATCCGGCCACGACGATGCCTGCTATCAGCCCGGTCTTGGAGGGAGAAAACCACTTCAGGGCCGGTGGAGTCGCGGCAGAATAACCGAATCCGAAGCCGCTCCCGGCAAGCACTCCGAAGCCGAGCACCCAGGACATGTAGCTGCTGGAAAAGGCCATCATCATGAAACCTGCCCCTACCAGCACGCCGCCGATAAGCGCGGTACGTGCGGGACCGATCTTGTCCTGGCACTTGCCGGCGACAATCATCGAAAAAGCAAACGCGAGACAGCAAACGGCATACGGGTCATTGATGGAAGCTATGTCCCACTGAAAGGCATCCGGCCCACCCTTTTCGATAGACGCCTTGATCGCCCCTTTAAAAATACTCCAGGCATACAGTACGCCGAGGGCCAGATTGATGGCAAGGCCGGCAGATACCACATTCCAACCCTTGTTCTTGATATCAGTCATGAGCGCAATCTCCCTCTATATTTTCTGGACAGCACGTTTGTCCGGACCGTTCATACGGATAGCTGTGGCAAATTCCATCCAGAACACCAGGTAGATGGACACCATGAGCGACAGACCGATATTCTGGTTCTCGGCACCCAGCGCCTTGGCCAGAATGGGCGAGGCAAATCCGGCCCCCAGTGTGCCTGTTGCCCGCTCAAGCAGATAGAACAACGGCAGCGTCAGCAACGTACCAACGATCATAATGGCAATACCGGTAGGACGTTTGATCCAGTATTTGGGAGAAAAACCGTACATGCGCATGAATATGACAACCCAGATAACCCAGACCGAGTAGTCAACCGCGGCATCCGGCAGGGCCAGTTTGTTCTTGACCAGCACAACTTCAAGTACGGTCACGACGCCCAGCAGGGTGAACATCCAGTTGAATTTCTCATTGGCCTGTGTCTGCCAGTTGCGGCTGTCCGGGGCCTTGACTTCGTCGAACGAGTGACTGTGCGTGCCAAGCGCCGAAAAGAGAATGGCGAACCAGATGCCGGCATTGTGAAACAGCAGGGAAGCATGGTTGCCGGCCACGTTGGCAATACGGGACATCGGCTCGCGGGCAAAGTCGCCGGCGATGCGCATCAGAAACAGGTTGGCGATTACGGAGCAGGCAATGATGACCGCGATGGTGAAAATTTTACGCGGCAGCAGGTACGGATCGACGCGATCCGGAAAACCGATGATAAAGGCGAACCAGATCAGATACATGATCAGCGGGATGCCGAAGCAGATGCCGTAGGTGGACTTGCCGGCAAAATCGCCGCTTTGTGCGTAGATGATGTAGTTGTTGCTCGGGTCGGCATCAGTGTTGGCAGCCTTGACAACATCCTTGGGCGCCTTGTTGAGGTGCGGCAGCAACCCCATGGCGTACCAGCCATGGTCGCCCTGGGTGGTATCGACAACCCAGTACTGGTCGCCCATCATTTCGTCCAGACCGCCGAAGAGCTGCATATTGAAGGCGGCACAGATGACACAGACCGCCAGAAGCATGATTGCATGAGTAATTTTCATTGGCATTATCGTATCCCCCCTATTCTTTATGTGTAGTCCAGAACATCGACACCGCGTTGGCGGCAAACAGACCGTACAGCCACATGGTATTCCAGGCCGGGCCGGACCAGTGACTGCCGTGACCGCCACCGACGACTCCTGAAGCAATAACAAACCCGATTATTGCGGTGAAGGCTACCATGGCAACCGAACGAAGGATGGCACTGTTACGCCAGGTGTGCCGCTCCAGCTCCTCGATTCTATGCAACAGTTCAAGCTCTCTTTCGCTCATCTCTTCTCTCCTTTGTATATGTGATAATGATAAACAGCGTGGAAACTGTCAGGGCCAGCAGCAGCTGAAAACTATTCAGACTTAGTGAAAGGTTGTAAAACATCTTCATTCCTCCATCTTCCGATTTATTGGTTTTCAGCACTTAACCATTTGAGGAAGCTCGCCATTAAAACGATCCGCCAGCTCCATGTATTTGGTGCACTGGGCATGCCTCCCGCAACAGTAGCGAATAATCATTCTCACATCATAGGGAGATATGTACTCGCAGCCGACATCGCAGTAATCATCATTTTTTCCATAAAATGGACAGATGTCTTGGCTCCCCATTGATGTCCTCTCCTCGTGTCGTAATAGCGTATACAGCATTACCCGTGCCAAACCACAAAAATTATAAAGTTTATATTTATTTCAGTATGTTACAACCAATCACCATGATATCCAGACAATTCATCGTCCATATGTTTTGCACAAATGCAAATACGAACTATTCACATTGGGTGTAACCAACATTGGATTAAAGTTATTAAATCCCGGCAAACCCCAACAAAGTCCAAGTAATTTAAGACTGTTATGGACAAAAGAGAGGAATCCGTGAAGTTTTGCAGAATTGCAAATGAGGTTTTGAGCCTAATTTGCAATTCTGCAAAACCGTGCTATTTTATTTGAGGGAAAATATGCGCCTGCAACCAAATAATATTTCCGGCTTGCCAACCGAAACGACCTGCGGTATTCTAATGAGAACGATACGAGGGGGTGTGATATGGATACAAGCTCTATAGCGGGTTCATCACTACTTATGAGGACGGAACAGACTCAGCAGGCGTTATCGACAACCATGATGAAGCAGGCGGCAGGTCAACAGAACAAAATGGCCAATTTGCTGGCCCAGAATGCCCAACAAGCGCCGCAACCGGCTGCACAGGGAAACAGTAACTTCAGTTTTTCAACCTACGCATAAAAGGTGATTCCAAGTATAGTGTAAACGGCCTGATGAGATTTCATCAGGCCGTTTTCTATTTGTAAGCAGTGGCATTGTACGAGCTGCGCACATAAGGACCACTTTCCACATGGCTGAATCCCATGCCTAAGGCAACACTCCGCAAGGCGTCGAACGTCTCGGGGAGAATATACTCCTGCACCGGGTAGTGTGCCCGGCTTGGAGCAAGATACTGCCCCAGGCTCACATAGTCACACCCGACATCACGCAGGTCAGCGAGAACCTGAAGCAGTTCATCTTCCCGCTCCCCCATTCCCAGCATCACACCCGATTTCGTTTTAATTCCCGATGACAACTCTCCGCACGTACCCAGCACATCGAGTGAACGCCGATAGTCGGCGCCGCTGCGTATATGATACAGCCGTGGCACCGTTTCAATATTATGCCCGATAATATGCGGATGGGATGCAGTAACCGCCTCCAGACTCGCCCGCTTCCCCTGCATATCCGGAATCAGCACTTCAATGCGCGTTCCCGGAGAAACAGAACGGATGGCGGTCACAACCTCTGCATATATCCCGGCACCGCCATCGGGGAGATCGTCACGAGTAGGACTGGTTATCACCACATGTGCCAGTTCAAGTCGTGCCACAGCAACAGCAATCCTCACCGGTTCGTCAGTGTCAATCTGAAGCGGTTCCTGTTTTTCAATATTACAGAATGAGCAGAGCCGGGTACAAAGCGTGCCAAGAATAAGAAACGTCGCCTGACCGCAGCCGAAACATTCTGAAATATTGGGGCACAGAGCCTGTTGACAGACAGTATTCAGGTTTAAATCGTCAAGCAGACGCCGCATGACAGCCTGCTCCCCAGGGTTGGCTTTCTTTTGCAGCCATTCAGGTTTTCGCTCTATCGGCATACACCCTCTCCTGCCAGATTCCACCGGTCATTCAAATATTTATCCTGTAACAGCTCAGAGGCGGCTGTCTGTTCAATTCCAGTATTCATATTGCCAACCAGTTCCGTATTAAGATGGCAGGTAAAAGCTTTTACAACTCCACTGACAAGAGCATCACGGTCACAGACGACACCTTCGGCGGCAAGATTAGTGACCCGCTCCTTCAGTCCAACGGGTTGCTCTCGCATAAATGTAACCCCTTCCTGCAAAGTGTCAATCAGGGGAATCGAACCGTGCTGAAAAATAATATTCTTGAGGCGCCGCTGGGCATTCCCGCCTATCTTTCGTCCAGCGACAAGAATGTCAAAGCTTTCCCTCCCCGCAAAGCAGAAAGGAGTACGTTCCCCCAGACAATCGCCGTGATCAGCATAGTCAGTCGCATACTCAGCTTTCAGCCCTAAATTGCGATAAAAGTGCAACAAAAAGCCTGTTAGAATACGGTATGCGTCCTTTATTGAAGAAGCGGCCGGAATTTGTTCCGGAGCACAAACCAGGCTATAGGTCAGCTCACCAGAGTGGTAAATGACGCCTCCGCCAGAGATACGTCGTACCACAGGGACTCCGGCGGCACGGCAGCAATCAAGGTCCAGAACTTCTTGCGCGTTTTGAAAACGTCCCAACGACAGCGTTGGTGTAGACCAGCCATACAGACGCAAGACAGGCAGTGACCGGTGCGGATCAAACGTTTGCAGCAACGCATCATCAAGAGCCATATTTTCGGGGCCGGAGAGGCATCCCGTATCGACAAATCGCCATTTTTGCATTGACAATCCAGAGCCTCGCGGCTATAAATTCAGGTTACATATTCCTCGTTAGAATGAGGCGTTTGCACAAAAAAATGCTACTACCCAGAAACGTCGAAAGACGCCAATGTGGTTACCAGGTTTTGTCGGATTAAGGCTTAACCCAATGTAGCTGGATTAGATCCTACGTTGTGCACTGCCGAAAGTCAACCAGGGGGGAACATGGCTTTTTTTCTTTCCAGCCACGGTTCTCCGTGGCTTTTCTATTATCAACGCAGTCAGTTTAAATGTCATAAACGAAGGGTGGTGGTCATCCACATTGGACAGTCATAGTAGTGCTATTCCGTTACCCATCCCGTCCTTATGACGGCAATCCCCTCAAAGTACACTTTCTATCTCACTGCCTGCTTTGATTGATGCCGTTTCATAGGAACGGGTTCCCGTAAACAAAGCAGGGAGCAGCCGACTCCGGTCTCTCCCGACACAACATTTTCACTGGCGGCTTTCAGTGGACAATCTCTTTGCGTACCTGCTGTTGTACATCGCCAGGGATATGCTCGCTGAAATCTGCTGAATTCACGTGAATGTCCGGCTCAAGACATAGCCTGACCGGACTGGGGAGTTATCAATATGTCTATCCATCTGGTTCAAAACCTGATTTCGCAATACCGGCGTGCCGAAGATCTGGCCAGCCGTCAGGTTATACCACACCATGATCTTACTGAAAAACAGCATCTTACTGAATTGCGTTCCCTCATTGCCTCGCTTGACACTGCGGCAATTGCGGGAATTCTTGATGCACTCCCGCCTGAGGACCTCCTGCTCGTCTGGGGGCAAATTGACGACAGCCAGATTGATGATCTTCTGGACGAAGTATCTGATGCAACTCGCGACATAATTGCCAGCCGCAGCAACTATCTCGGCGCCGCCTGCGTGGTAAACGCGTTTGAATTGGCGCAGGGACGTTTATCGCAAACAACCATTGAGTCTGTAGAAGATCTTGAGGGAATCACCCCGATATGGGTTGATCTGGTTGGGTCAACCAAGGCTGACCGACGCAAGATCGGCCAATATTTCGGCCTGGTACTTCCGGATCCGGAAGAGCTGACCGACATCGAATCAAGTGCCCGCTTCTATGTTGAAGAATGCGGAGAGATCCATCTTCACTCCGACTTTTTGCTTGATAAGGAGGGTGAATCGCGCAACGTTCCCGTGGCATTCATTCTGTTCAAGGACATCCTGTTCTCGGTGCGAGAGGAGGAGCTGCCGGTTTTTCGTCTGCAACGGCTTCGTGCCCGCCATCAGACAGGCTCTGTTTCGGACGGGATGGATATGCTGCTTGACCTGTACGCTGCAGATGTCGAGTATTCCGCCGAATCCCTTGAGGATATCTACTCCGCCCTGGGAGAAGTTGGCAAACAGGTACTCAGCGAAAGAATCAGCGATGAAGATGCGGCAAAAACCCTTGCGGCAATTGCCGAAGAAGAGGATTTGAACGGCCGCGTCAGAAGAAATGTGCTTGACACGCGCCGGGCACTTACTTTCCTGATGCGCAGAAGACTTCTTTCCGTAGCCCAGCTTGAAGACTCCCAACAGGTACTGCGTGACATCGAGTCACTTGACGGCCATACCGCCTTTCTGTTTGACAAAATCAACTTCCTGATGGACTCGACGGTTGGTTTCATCAATATCAATCAGAACCGCGTCATTTACCGACTGACGGTTCTGAGTGTCATTTTCATGCCGCTCAACGTAATTGCCGGAATCGGTGGCATGTCAGAATTCTCGATGATGACCAAAGACATCCCCTGGCCAGTTTCGTATGCATTTTTTACGTTCGGGTTGTTTGGGATTGCCTGGATTACCTACGTTATTCTGAAGATGTTTGAGAAACGCAATCCAGTGAGACACTAAAACTGAAGCATCAGCGGTTGTGACAGATTGGAGATTCAAAATGACGCCCCACCGGTGATGAACCGGTGGGGCGCTGTCGTCGTCATCAAGGCTATTCGCCGGATTTCCGGTTGGTCTCTTTGGCAAGTACGTTCTACTTTTTAATATCCACCGGAAGCCCGGCTTTACGAATCGTCTCGATCAGCTCGGTGTAGCTTTTGTACTTCTGGTCATACGTTGCCCGGGTGTCGTCGTATTCCTTTTTCAGCACATCAAACTGAGCCCTGGAAATTCCTTTTGGATTATTGCTCTGTTTTCGCATCTGTTCCATGCGCTGTTCAATGCCGCTGAGCTCCGCTTCCCGGGCATCAAGCTCCGTGCGCCATTCGGCACGGCTCTTGCCGCCGTACAACCCGCCTTCAGCAGATACTGCGGCTTTCGTCCCGAACTTTTCTGCTTGTTTCTCCGATTTTTCAGCTTTCGGAGACTCCTGCGGCACATCCTGCCGTATATCGTCGCGATGTTTCACTTTTTTGCGATATTTTTTAGGGACGCGCGAATAATCCTCGGTAAAATTGTACGTGCCACTGTCATCTACCCACGAATAGGTTTCGGCATAACTCTGCGTTACCAGCAGCAGAATGAAACCCGCACAGACAAAAGTTTTCATACCCACCCCTTCTAGCCCGGAGGCCAGGAAAATCCGCGACCTGCCAACAGGTGGAAGTGAATATGAAACACCGACTGCCCCGCACCGGCACCGTTGTTCTGCACAATACGAAATCCGGATTCGGCATACCCTTTTTCAGAGGCTATTTCTCCCCCCTTGCGGAAGGCATAGCCGACCAGCGCATCGTCCTGCGCTACCATATCGATGCAGTTGACAAAATGCTTCTTCGGCAACAGCAGCAGGTGCAGCGGCGCCTGCGGAGACAGGTCTTCGATAACGAGCAGTTGATCGTCCTCGAATACTTTCTTCGACGGTATGTCGCCACGAACAATTTTGCAGAAAATACAGTTTTCCATGCGTACCTCCGTTACGGTAATTGCAGCAGTATCAAAAACTCCCGATTGCCGTCCGCTCCGGTGATGGGCGATTCACACAGTCCGGCAACCGTAAGACCAAGATCTAAGGCAGTACGGCGGACATCATCAATAACTTTTTCATGGGCTACAGGATCGCGGACAATGCCCCCCTGCCCTACTTCACCCTTGCCGACCTCAAACTGCGGCTTAATCAAGGCAATGATCCTGCCACCCGGTTGCAACAAACCAATCGTTGCAGGAAGCACCTTGGATAAGGGGATAAACGAGGCATCAATAACCGCCAAAGCCGGCACATCATCAAGCTGATCCGGCGTCACGTAGCGGATATTGGTTTTCTCCATACTGACGACACGCGGGTCCTGCTGAAGCTTCCAGGCAAGCTGGCCATAGCCGACATCAATGGCAAAAACCTTAACCGCCCCGGCCTGCAACAGGCAATCCGTGAAGCCGCCGGTGGAAGAACCGACATCGACGGCAACGAGACCGGCTACATTAATATCAAATTCGTCCAGCGCCCTGCGAAGCTTAAGTCCTCCCCGGCTGACATAGGGGAGCTGTTCACCCTTAAGACGAACCTCAGCATCAATCGCCACCTGCTGTCCGGCCTTGTCAACCGTGTGGTCACCCACAACGACCTGTCCAGCCATGATCAAGGCTTTGGCTTTTTCAATGGTGGGAGCCAGCCCGCGTTCCAGAACAAGTGTGTCGAGGCGTTGTTTCGTCATAAGTGGTTTATTGTTTTAATAAGTATTGATGTAGAAAAAAAGTCCCGCTTTAGTCAGCGGGACTTTCAAAAGACTCTTACTCGCCAACCAGCTGGCTCTTGGTAAAGAGCGCTTTCAGCCAATACCCTTCCGCCTCGATATTCTCGCGGCCACCCTCTTCGCGATCTACCAGCGTCACAATACCGAGAACAACCAACCCTTCCTCCTCGGCACGCCGAACCGCTTTCATGGACGAGCCACCGGTGGTGACAACATCTTCCACGATAACGACTCTGGTTCCGGCGGGGAGATTCTTACGCCCTTCCAGCCACTGGCCGGTGCCGTGCCCTTTCGGCTCCTTGCGGATAATGAAGGCGTGCATGCTTTTTCCCGCCAGATGGGCGGCAATCGAAGTAGCAGTGGCTATCGGGTCAGCCCCAAGGGTGATGCCGCCAACGGCCTGGACATTTTCAACATCCTTGATGGCCTCATAAAACAGCTTACCGACCAGGAAACCACCCTCTGCATGCAACGTAGTCTGTTTGCCGTCGAAATAAAAATCGCTCTGGCGACCGGAAGCCAGGGTTACCAGACGTTTTTCGTAGGACAGCTCCAGGATAATTTTCTTCAGTTCTTCGCGATCACTCATGGCCATTCACATCCTCCTCAAATAGATCCTTCTGTAGGTTTTCCACCGGTTTGGGAAAGGCAACCGGGTAGGTTCCGGCAAAACAGGCTTTGCAGTAACGGGTATCGCCCTGGCCAATTGAAGAGAGCAGTCCCTCTTCGGACAGGTAGCCCAGCGTATCGGCGGTCACATAGCGGCATATTTCATCGATGGTATGCGATGAGGAAATCAGCTCTTTCCGGTTCGGCGTATCAATGCCGTAATAGCAGGGGTAGCTGGTCGGCGGCGAGGAAATACGCAGATGCACCTCACTTGCCCCGGCGTTACGCACCATCTTGACGATCTTGCGCGAAGTGGTGCCGCGCACGATTGAGTCATCAATGACGACGACCCGCTTCCCCTTAAGCAGCTCCCGTACCGGATTCAGCTTGATCTTCACGCCGAAATGGCGGATTGACTGGGCCGGCTCGATAAAGGTCCGGCCGACGTAGTGGTTGCGAATTAAACCCAGCTCGAACGGAATGCCGGATTCTTCGGCATATCCCATGGCGGCCGGTACACCGGAGTCCGGCACGGCGATGACCACATCGGCATCCACCGGGTACTCGCGCGCCAGCTGGCGTCCCAGTTCTTTACGGGCCAGATAGACGTTGCGGCCAAAGATGTACGAATCGGGGCGGGCAAAATAGACGAATTCGAAGATGCAGGGGGTCGGCTCGATCTTCTTGAACGGGAAGAGGGACTTGATGCCGCCGTCCTTGGTGCAAACCACCATTTCGCCCGGTTCGATCTCGCGGACGAACTCGGCTTCGATCAGGTCCAGCGCGCAACTTTCCGAGGCGACCACCCAGGCATCCCCCAACTTGCCGAGGCAGAGCGGGCGGAAACCGTTCGGGTCGCGCACCGCGATCATACGGGTCTCGGTCAGGAAGAGCAGGCAGTAGGCGCCCTGGATACGTTTCAGGGCCTCCACGATCCGGTCTACCAGCGAGTTGGTCTTGTATGTGGCGATCAGATGGATGATGATTTCCGTATCCATGGTCGTCTGGAAGATCGAGCCGTACGCCTCCAGCTCGGCCTTCAGCAGTTGCGCATTAACCAGGTTGCCGTTGTGGGCAACCGCAATCGAACCGCGCGAATAATCGACCATAATCGGCTGGACATTTTTTTCCACCGAAGCTCCGGCAGTCGAATAGCGCACATGCCCGATGGCAGATTTGCCTGGCAGTTTCTTGAAGACGTCCGGGTTGCTGAAAACATCAGCAACCAGACCCATCCGCTTGTGGGCGTACAGGGAAGAGCCGTCTGACGAGACGATGCCGCAGCTTTCCTGACCTCGATGCTGCAGGGCATACAGACCGAGATAGGTCAGGTTGGATGCTTCCGAATGATTGTAGATACCAAAAACACCGCATTCTTCCTGGGGACGGGATAGCTTCATAGGTAATGGCTCCACTTCGTGTTGGCTCATAGCAGGTTTTTCCTCACATACTCGGCAGCATTTTTATACAGGATCAACCCGTCACCCTCTTCCGGCAGATTTTCACGGGTCCAGCGGGGATGCTGGGTGTAATGAACAAACGCTTCCGGATGCGGCATCAGCCCCATCAGGCGGCCAGTCGAGTCACACAGGGCGGCAATGCCATTGGTCGAACCGTTGGGGTTGGCCGGAAACTCCAGAGTTGCGTCTGCGTACGCGGAATCGCTGTAACGGAGCACCGCGAGATGGTCGGCTTCAATACGCGCCAGGGTTGCCTCGGTATCGCAGAGAAACTTTCCTTCACCGTGCCGCACCGGCAGATAGATCCCCTTGTCAATGCCTTTGGTAAAGATGCTGGGCGAAGCGGCATCAACTTTCAGGTAGGTCCAGCGGTCCTGGAAACGGCCGCAATCGTTGTGAGTCAGCGTTACCGACTGGCTCAGATAATCGCCGTCGAATCCGGGCAGCATCCCCATTTTCACCATCAACTGGAAACCGTTGCAGACGCCGAGGATCAATTTGCCGTCGGCAATGAAGCGGGTAAACTGCGCAACCAGCTTTTCCCCGCTTCCCGCAACCGCGGCATTTTTCAACCGGTTGGCCTGCGCCTTGGCGCTTCCCAGGTCGTCGCCGTCGAGAAAACCGCCGGTCAGGTTGAGAAAGTGAAAATCATCCAGCCGGATTTCGCCGGAAAGGATCTCGGCGATGTGGGCGATAACGGCCTCATCGAAACCACCGAGGCGGCAGGCATGGGCAGCCTCCATCTCGCAGTTGGTGCCGTTGCCGGTTATGACGATTGCTCGTGTCGGTTTCATTGTTTCCTGGTCTCCTTACCTATTTGTACAACATGCAGTATCGTAACTAATGCTCTAATCGAAATCAATGGTCCGACCGGCAATAACCGCCAGAAACGGGGTGCCGTACTTGCGCAGCTTGTGTTCGCCGACCCCTGTAATCATCAGTAATTCCCGTTCGTCACGTGGCTTGCTCGAAGCCATTTCCAGCAGTGTGGCATCGGAAAAGACCACGAACGGCGGTACACTGGCGGCATCGGCAATCAGTTTGCGCAGGGCCCGCAACCGGTCAAACAGTTCCTGATGAAGAGTGTCAACTGCGCCACGGCGGCGTTTGGCCTTTTCTTCCGGCTTGATGACGGCACGAGGCAGACCGAGGATCACCTGCGTCTCCCCTTTCAACACCGGACGCGCAGCAGGCGAAAGTCCCAGCACCCCGTAGCGGGTAAAGTCCTGCACAAGAAAGCCAAGATGGATCAACTGCCGGAAGATATTTTCCCACTCCACCGCCGACAGATCGGCGCCGATGCCGTAGGTAGAGAGCTCATGATGACGCAGGTCGCTAATGCGCTGGTTTTTTGCCCCGCGCAGCACATCGATAATATGCCTGACGCCGAAGCGTTCGCCAACCCGGTACACGCAGGAAAGCGCTTTTTGCGCCTGTTTGCTGGCATCAAACCTCTGCGGCGGATCGGTACAGATATCGCAATTGTCGCAGTCATGTTCGCGCTGGTCGCCAAAATACGAGAGCAGCGCCCGGCGGCGACAGGTGAGCGCCTCACCATAGGCAACCATGGCATTCAGCTTCTGGAGTTCGATCCGCACCCTTTCGGCATTGTCGCTGTTCTCGATCAGCGAGCGGGCGGTCATGACATCACCCATACCGAACAGCATCAGCGCCTCGGAGGGGAGGCCATCCCGGCCGGCGCGACCGGTCTCCTGATAATAACTCTCAATACTTTTCGGCATGTCGTAATGAACGACAAAGCGGACATTCGGTTTGTCGATTCCCATGCCGAAGGCCACGGTGGCCACCACGATGCGCAGGTCGTCGCAGCGGAAAGCGTTCTGCACCCGGCTCCGTTCCTTGTCAGACAAGCCGGCATGGTAGGCGGCTGCTGAGAATCCTGCCTGCTTCAGCTGATCGGCAATCTGTTCGACCCGCTTCCTGCTCAGGGCGTAGATGATGCCGGATTCGTCGCCGCGCCCTTTCAGGAATCCGGTCAGCTGCACAAACGGCTTATGCTTCGGCACCACCGTGTAGGTAATGTTCGGACGGTCGAAACCGGCGACAAACACCGTCGCATGACCGATACCCAACTGGTTGACGATATCCTTGCGCGTTTCCGGGTCAGCCGTGGCGGTCATCGCCACAATCGGTATATCCGGGAACGTGCTCCGAAGCTGCCCCAGTTTCACATAATCGGGCCGGAAATCATGCCCCCACTGGGAGATGCAATGCGCCTCGTCGATGGCGAACAGTGCCAGCTTCACGGTGGACAGCGTATCCAGAAAATCCGGAAGGAGCAGCCGTTCCGGCGCAACGTAGAGCAGATCCAGTTCGTTACGGTGCATCTGGCGCAGCACAGAGCGCGCTTCTTCGGTCGTCAGTGACGAATTGAGACAGGCGGCACGGACCCCGTTGTCCAGCAGTGCATCGACCTGATCCTTCATCAGCGCAATCAGCGGCGACACGACAATCGCCACACCATCGCGATGCAGGGCAGGCACCTGATAGCAGAGCGACTTGCCGCCGCCGGTCGGCAT
>Ga0209212_1006006_pt1 | contig 14134 bp, 10 predicted proteins | sample RifGroC2_FD_183996 | JGI IMG/M metagenome (GOLD analysis project Ga0209212, IMG submission 183996) | Groundwater microbial communities from Rifle, Colorado, USA - Groundwater C2 (SPAdes) (version 2) | ecosystem: Environmental > Aquatic > Deep subsurface > Groundwater | place: Rifle, Colorado... | reverse complement strand
AACGGGAACCCGAAAACCCCTTCTTCCAGATTTATCTTCTGGATTTTGAGACCGGTGATACCAACCGTGTTTCTCCCGGAACGGGCAAGACCACCTGCTCATTCTGCAGACCGGGTACAAACGAGGCGCTCTTTGCCTCGACCCACCTTGACCCACAAGCAAAGGCAAAACAGCAGGCAGAAATTGAGTTCCGTGCCACGGGAAAAGAACGCCGCTTTACCTGGGATTACGATGAACACTACGATATCTTCTCTGCACAGCGGGACGGGAGCAAATTAACGCAATTAACGAACTCTACCGGCTACGATGCGGAAGGCGCCTATTCGCCTGACGGTAGCAAAATTGTCTTCTGCTCTTTGCGGAATGCCTATCCACTCGATAAACTTTCACCGGAAGAACGCAAGCAATTCGAAAAAGACCCCGCATATTTTGGTGAAATCTATATCATGAATGCAGACGGTTCTGGCCAAAAGAGGTTAACCAACTGGCAAGGCTATGACGGCGGACCTTTCTTCAGCCATGATGGGGAATGGATTATTTGGCGGCATTTTAATGAAAACGGCATGCTGGCCGACGTCTACACCATGCGGTTAGACGGGTCGGATATGCGCAGATTGACCGATTTTGCATCGATGTCATGGGCGCCATATTTCCACCCTTCCGGAGAATACGTAATCTTTCATTCGAACAAATTCGGGTTCGCAAATTGTGAATTGTTCGTCGTTGATGGACGTGGCGAAAAGGAACCCGTGCGAGTTACCTTTACCGACAAATTTGACGGGCTGCCGGTTTTTTCTCCGGATGGCAAGCTTCTTTCCTGGACTTCCAACAGGACGTCAAATGGGGCTTCTCAACTATTCCTGGCCGAATGGGAACATGACACCGCTTTAGCCGCAATCAAGGCTTCACCTGCGCGGCAGACATCTCAGGCTGCTCAGGCTATTGATATTCCCAAAGGTTCCGAACAGGGTATTCCCGGCAAACCTTCTTCCAAACCTGTGGCAGGAAGCACTGAAATTCGTTTTTCTCCGGAAATCACTGCTGACGATTTCCGTACTGAAGTGAAATATATCGCCTCAGATGAACTGGAAGGCAGGATGACCGGTTCCAGGGGCACTCAAATGGCATCCGATTACATTACCGCTTATTTTGAGGAAATCGGATTGAAAGCCATTGGTGACGATGGAAGCTATTTTCAGGAGTTCCCTTTTACTTCTGGTGTAAAAATAGTTTCTAGTCAAAATAACCTTCAAATCAGGAAAGAAGACAATGAAAAAGGAACGACTAAATTCGAGGTAAACAAGGATTTTACTCCCCTGTCATTTACCACAAATGGTGAGGTGGAAGGGAATGTGGTTTTTGCCGGATATGGACTGATAGTCCCCGGAAATAATGGAGTTAGCTATGATTCTTATGCAGGAGTGGATGCCAAGGACAAGATTGTGCTTGTGCTCAACTATCTTCCAGAAGAAGTGGACATGAAGAGACGCCAGGAACTCAACCTCTATGCCGGGTTGCGCTATAAGGCGCTGCTTGCACGTGAGCGCGGGGCAAAGGCATTATTTGTAGTCACCGGGCCGAAATCGACCAATGCAGGCGAATTGATACCTCTTTCGTTCGATAAGGCCGCGGCAGATTCGGGAATTATTGCAGCTTCCATCAGCATGAAGGCAGCAGAATCCCTCTTTGCCGGTTCTGGCAAAGACCTTGCAACTGTTCAATCAAAACTTGACAAGGAAGACCGCGACGTTGCGGGAAGCTTTGATTTGCCCGGCATCCATGTGAAGATTTCCACAGCGGTCGAGCGGCAGAAAAAAATAGACCGTAATGTACTCGGCCTTTTGCCACCTCTTGAAAATACGGAAAATCCAGAATATGTCATGGTAGGCGCTCATTACGACCACATCGGCCGCGGAGAGATCGATTCTCTTGCCCACAAGGGTGAAGAAGGTCAGGTCCATAATGGCGCTGATGACAACGCATCCGGCGTGTCAACAGTCTTGGAATTAGCGGCATCTCTGGCTAAGGCACGAAAGGAAAATCCCCAAGGTTTCCGGCGAGGAGTTATTTTCGCCCTCTGGTCTGGGGAAGAGATGGGAATTATCGGGTCATCATATTTCGCGAAACATCCTACCGTTCCAGTGAAAAATATCGCTGCGTATATCAATTTTGACATGGTTGGACGCTTGAAGGATAATCGCCTCATAATTCAGGGAACTGATTCGTCTGAATATTGGACAAAGCTGGTCGAAAAGCGTAACGTAGCGGCAGGATTTAATCTCGTACTTCAGCACGACCCATACCTGCCGACGGACGTTACCGCACTATACCCGGAAGGCATTCCCGTATTGAATTTCTTTACCGGTGGTCACGAGGATTATAATCGACCTACCGACGACCCCGAAACTCTCAATTATGACGGTATGGTGAAAATCGCCAGGTTTGTTCAATCCATGATTACCGATCTTGTCAAGAGCCAGGAACGCCCTGTGTATGCGAAGGTGGAGAGGAAGGGAGTCCCCAGTGAACAGCACGGCTCACAACGGGCATATCTGGGCACCGTCCCGGATTTTTCGAGCGAAAACATTGTGGGCATAAAAATTGGCGGTATTAAGGCGGACGGACCGGCAGACAAGGCCGGGTTTAAGGAAGGCGATATCATTGTCGAATTCGGCGGTTTGAAAATCACCAATATTTATGACTACAAATATGCGCTGGATGCTGCAAAAATCGGTAAGCCTGCTGAAATTGTAGTTCTGAGAAATGGGAACCAACATACATTGACCGTCGTGCCTGAGGCGAAGAAATGATATACCAACCTCCTGAATAAGTGGCAAGTGGCGAGTGACAGGTGACAAGCGGTATTCCCGTCACTTGTTACGCGTCATCTGTCGCTATCTTTTAAACGGTAAACAAGGTTATTCGTGATGGTTCAGGGCTTGTAGCCTGAACCAAAACATTTCGGTTCAATCGAGGACGACTGAACCAGCAAAGAGAGAAATACATAATGAGTATGAATTAATTGATGCCCTACTACCTATTTGAGTTAATGAGAATTTATAAAAAAAGAAAAAATGGGTAAAGAAAAAGACTATATCACTTGGCAAAACAGAGCAACATACTATTATATTGCAAGCAGACTCTTAGCATTAAATAAAATCTGGCCTCCTGCGCTATTCTGTGAACAACAGGCACTTGAAAATCTTTTAAAGGCAACCTTAATATACTGGGATAAGAGTTTTCATCCAATTAAGGCTTGTCATAATTTCCCTAAAATGTTAAGAATAATCAGGAATAAAGTACCAAACTCTGCTAACATTAATATTCCGGAGAACTTTTATTACGAGAAAAGATATCAAGAATCCTCGCGTTATCCAATTTCTGGGAAAGATTTATTGTTCCTAGGAGATTTTCTTAATGATTTAGACGAGGCTTTTTACAGTCTACTTGTACTTGTTCCTTTTCAATTTAATTCTGTGCTATCGAACATCTTTAAAAAGAATAAACCGCAAGTAAAGATTCTTCGTAAGAAGAATAATCAAATTCGGAAAATCAAGAAGCTTTTATTAAAATAGCTTAGAAGTCACGTAGGGTGGGCTAAACGAACCCATCGCCATCTACTGTTCATATTCTATGAGTATCGCTGAAATATTATCTATTCCTCCTTTGTCGTTTGCCTCATGTATCAGGTTATCCGCCGTCACAGGAAGATTATCTCTATACTTTTGAATAACCGATTCTATTTCTTCATCTGGAAGCATATCGGTAAGACCGTCTGAACACAGGAGAAGAATGTCTTTTGGGTGAAGTTTTATCTGCTTTATCTCCGGTACTGGCGTTGCCTGACCGCCTACAGCCTGAGTAAGCACACGCATCTTTTGCACGGGAAACACCCCCTCCACCGCTATCCCCTCTTTAACAAAATACATTTCAGAGGTATGATCCTGAGTAATCTGTTTTATCCCATTTCTGATAAGATACGCCCTGCTATCGCCAACGTGGCATATGTGGGCATTGTTCTCAATAACGAACATCTGTATGAGGGTTGTCCCCATACCCGCAAGATTTATGTCTGTCACCGACCCTGCCCTCACCGTATGGTGTGACTTCAAAAGAGATTCGACAAGGAGATTTGAAACATCTTCCTTATTTCTGGCCTTATCAATATTTTCTTTGAGCCAGGCGTAACTCTCTTTTACTGCCAAATAACTTGCCACTTCACCCGCCTGATGCCCTCCCATTCCATCGGCAATGAGGAAAATATGCAGGAGTTCATCAACTAAAATACTATCCTCGTTATGCGTCCTCTTTTTACCGACATCGGTTTTATATGCCACTTTCATATGCATAGGCAAAAACATTTATTTACGTTTAGGATTTTAAATACATACTGCGAAGATAATCAATAGCACCCTGAGAGAGGAATTGAACCTGGTCACCTGCTTGGAGGATAACTTCACATGCCAGTTCAAAGAAAGTTGCTTTTTGAATCACTTCATCGAAATTCCTTCCAACGGTCACTTGCCCATGATTCTTCATAATTACAAGGTCATGTGCTTTCATAGCTGAGATAACTTCCCTTGCAAGCTCGTTCGATCCAGGATTCAAATATGGTACGGTTGCAATTTGCCCAAGATAGTATGGAATCTCAGGAATGACAGAGAAATTATTGTAATCCCTACCACTGCATGCAATCGCTGTTGCATACGGTGACTGGAAATGCAAAACGACATTCACATCGGGACGCTCACGGAGTATGCCGAAATGGAAACCATTCTCAGCGGAAGGTTTCTTTTCGTTCAGGACAGCGCCGTCTGAAATCCGGCAAATCGCAACCTGATCCCTCGTGAGTTCTCCCATCCATGACCTGGTTGCAGTAATAAGCATACATTCCTCGTTTACACGACAGGACAAGTTTCCGCTGCTGCTCCGCACCAACCCATGCGATGCCACACGATGACAGGCAGAAACGAACTCTTCTAAATACTTTTCAGAAACATGCATCATTTATTCCCGTGGTTAAGCCTGACCAAAATATATTTCGCCGTACCTTTACGAAAAAGAAACGGCTGAAGCAATCCTTAACAATCCCCTTAATCCCCCTTTTCTAAGGGGGACTTGACGAAATCCCCCTTAATAAAGGGGGTGAGGGGGTTGTTTTTCGCCAGCATTTGCCGTGTATATAAAAAGTCGCTGCCGCAGTCAGCCTAATTTAAATATGCATTCAGTCGATAATATTCTTCTCTACTTCTCACTCTTTCCTTAGTTACCCATATTCTTATAATATTGACACGAAAAAACCTCTCATTCAGACCCTCACCCACAAGGGGCGATGGAACTCTTCCTCCCCCTTTATCCCCCTCTGAGAGGTGGACAGGGGGAGGGATTAAGGGAGGGTGCGGTACACAGTTCGAGGAATTCCAGATACGCAAGCGCTTCCCTGGAAGTTTGCCCGCACATTTCTTCCAAAGGTCGAAGATTCGAGCATACTACCGGTTTATCCGGTTTGTCATAGATGAGACAACGATTATCCGGACTGAGTTGCACGCAACATACGCCCGCAGGCTTGCCGTTCGGCATACCGGGAATTGGTGACGAAATTGACAATGCAATGCAACAAGCCCCACAGCCTATTCTGCAATCCAAGTTATTTCTCCTCTAAACACTCATATTCTTTCGAACACCACGAAACAGGTAAATTGGTTTAACACACATAAGGGCAAGTAACGTAAGGAACTGGCGTAGATGAATAATTATTTAGATATTTATTAATTACTCTGTAATGAATCAAGATTTTCTTGAACAGTTTTTGTTGAAGGGTGATTAACGCCATATATTGCCTTAAATATTTCTAATGCCTTCGTTAAGTACTCAAAGGCCTTCTTGGCGTCACCCAGATTCCTCCATGCTTCCCCGAGGTTGTTATAGGTAGTAGAGGTATATGGATGCTTTTCTCCATATACTTCCAAAACAATCTCCAATGCCTTGCTGTAATACTTAATTGCCTTCTCGGCATCACCCAGATTATCCCATGTTGCACCGAGGTTGTTATATTGGGCAGCAATAGTTGGATGTTTATCGCCAAAGACAGACAGATCAATCTCCAGTGCCTTGCTGTAATACTCAATGGCCTTCTTGGCATCACCCAGATTCCTCCATGCTACCCCGAGGTTGCTATATCTGTTAGCAACATTTGGATGCTTATCGCCAAATACAGACATATCAATCTCCAGTGCCTTCGTAAAATACTCAATAGCCTTCTTGGCATTGTCCAGATTATTCCATGCCAACCCGAGGTTATTATAGTCTATAGCAACCTTTGGATGTTTATCGCCAAATACAGACATATCAATCTCCAGTGCCTTCGCAAAATACTCAACGGCCTTCTTGGCATTGCCCATATCATCCCACGCTGCCCCGATGTTGTTATAGGTAGCAGAGACTAATGGATGCTTTTCTCCATATACTTCCAAAACAATCTCCAATGCCTTGCTGTAATACTCAATGGACTTCTTGGCGTCACCCAGATTCCTCCATGCTAACCCGATGTTGTTATATATGGTAGCAACATTTGCATTCTTATCGCCAAAGATATACAGATCAATCTCCAGTGCCTTGCTGTAATACTCAATGGCCTTTTTGGCGTCACCAAGATTCAGCCATGCTGCTCCGAGGTTGTTGTATATGGTAGCAACATTTGGATGTTTATCGCCAAAGATAGCCAGATCAATCTCCAGTGCCTTGCTGTAATACGCAACGGCCTTCTTGGCATTGGCCATATTATTCCATGCTACCCCGAGGTTGCTATATCTAATAGCAACATTTGGATGCTTATCGCCAAAGACAGCCAGATCAATCTCCAGTGCCTTATTGTAATACTCAATGGCCTTCATGGTGTCACCCAGATTCCTCACTACAAGCCCAAGATTATTTATGAGCGTTGCAATATTACCATCTTTTTCTTTTACCGCTTCCTTGATAATCTCTTTTGTTATTCGCCCATTAATTTCCTGAAGTAAGTCTCTCATGCCCTTGTATAATAAGAGATAATGTAAATACCCCCCCAATACAATGGCATGCTTACAGGCTCCCCTGATATTGTTTGATTCAAGGGCATGGTACACGGCTTCTTCCAGATAGCGGTAGTCAGGTGTTTGACTTTTCTCTATCGTTGTGTCATACCACTGGAAGGCAATCCGATGCATTTCCTTTTTCTCTTCTTGCGAAAGCATATCCCATTGGCTGTCTCGTATAACAGGCGTTACCCAGAATAATGGCTCATGGCCCGGAACATTTTCCCGCTCAAATAAGGTTAAACTAACGCCCTTATCCAGATACTCACTGGCATCACCAACGCCAAATGACCCATACGCAGCACTTTCTACCGGTTGCCTGAAAACTGCAGCTTGATGGAGGAATTGATGGAAATCTTCACCTGTTGTTTTTGCTATGACATCTGCCAAATATTCGCTGATAAACTCTTCCGTTTTTCCCTGGAGGGTTCCTCGTAGCTCTTCAAGATCGTATTTCTCTTCTTCCCCGGCAATCTTCTCCAACCATTCCAAAAGACGCGGATTGCCTTTGCCGTATTCCAGATATAAACCGCGGTGTTTGCTTTTTTTGATGTTCGGCAGCTCATTTTCCTTTTTTATAAGATCAGCGCCTTTGAAAGACATCAGGGGAATATCTTCCAGGGTTTCTGCAACTAAATCACTTCCGTCCACTTCCATAACAAAAGGATAGCGGCTCGTAATAAGCAGATTCGTTAAACCCTTAAATGGATTATCAAGGGCAGAGGATTTATAGAGATCAAATCCATAGAAAAGGGGTTTCAATACTTCCAGGGCTTCTGGTTTTATCTGATGTATATCCCCATGACGTATTAAGTTTTGCTCAAAATCATCAAAATAAAGGACGGTGGGAAGTTCCTTAAAGGTGGTATGGAATAGTCCCCTGATTTTTTCTTCATATTCTCTATCAGAACCCAAAATATCAGTCCCTGACTTTGTATTCTTTTCCTCAAATAATCGTTTCAGTTTCGATACAATATCTGCAGCCCTGACTTCACCATGAAATACAACCAGAGACTTTTCATGAAACCGTTCAATCAATTTCCCTGCAAGACAACTTTTACCTAACCCTGCTGTTCCACGAATTAACAGACCATATTTGCCATTTTTACCTCGTAAAACTTTGGTGCCGTTCTGAATCTCCCGTCTCCTGCCAATAAACCCGTACTCCAACACCTTTACCTCACTGTCCGCAAGGTGTTTGTATCTGGTTTTCCTGTATGACGTCGGCATTAAAGGACGTTCCGGATCAATGATAGCTATTAAAGGTGCACTATCGGTAAAAAGCCGTAAAAGAGGCCATGTGTGATAGTTCTTTTCCACTTCTTGCCTTGCCCGTTGTACCGCAAAATCAATATCTTTACCCATTGCCAGATACTCGTAAAGTTTGGTTGTCATTATGGTAGCGCCGGTATCTGAAACAGGAAGACCCCATCCCAGCGCTACGGGGATGTTATGCTCAACCATCCGGTAGGCGAAGGATTCAACCTCGTTTGCCTTATCGCTCTTCCCTGTTGAGCAACCAGATAAAAAGAGTACCCGTGGCGGGAAATCCTTAAGTATTTCCCCAAGCCTTTCAGGGGTAACTTCATCTAATCCTCCTATTTCATTTTCCATATAAAACACGGGTCCAAGTTTTGGGTCAATTCCAGCATGGCCTGTAATATGAACAATATCATACCCATTGTCTTGCATAAGGGCATTTTTAAGGCCTTCAAGACTCCCGGAGTCCTCTACTGTCATCTCTATCTGGAATTTCTCTATTGATTTCTGGATACTTTCTTCCTCTTTTTCAAACTGTAATACACTATCACCCAAATCCATTGGTGAACAGGCCATAAACAGTATCTTCAACCTACGCTTTTCTCGAACAATATTCTTTAATCTATTTCTGTCTGTAACTTGTCGAATGATATGGATATTACTGTCTAATTGTAAGAAGTGTTTATCGAATAGGAGTTCAATAGGCAGGGCATCAAGCTCAAACGGTATCGCGAAGTAAAGATGCAGAGGTTCCCCTCGGTCGTAAGATTTTTTGATCGTCTCTCTGAGTTTCCCACCACTTCCATTAAATAGATCAAAAAGGTGGGTACCCAATTCTTGTCCTTCTTTTTCATCGGATTTCCATGCGCTTACACGTGACCTTTTCAGGATTTCCTGAAGTTCTTTTTCGCCTACATGATGAGATAGTATTTCATCAAAACAAATACCTCTCTTTCCATTTGAAATCTCATTATCAATCCTGATTTTCGTCTTTATTCCGTCCATTATTACATTCCCTTTCATCGAGCAATCCCGGACATGACAGCATCTTAGCTATTTTCAAAACAAATTCAATAATTAATTATGGTGTCCCTGGAATTATCATAAAAATTGGTTTTAACTCAGAGACACCAAAAGCACAGAGAAGTCTGGATGATGGTCAAACAAGATAGACGTATACTCTCAACCTCTTCATTTCTTAATGCGCTCTGTGGTTGAAAACACCTATCTTCCCCATTTACCATTTATTTCAACAATATCCAGTCTCAGTATCCCCAGATTTTTGTAATATTTGTCGTTTGATAGACTTTCCTGTGTTATTTTGTCGGGATTGTCTTCCAGGTGTTTTAAAAGGATATCCATTCCATGTTTCTTTTCTTCTATTGTTTCTACGACATGCATCTTTCCCCAGACAATTACAGACCGGAATCTGTAAATGATATCGTGTCATTGTATTTTTCAAATTTTTTAATCAATTCTCTTTCCAATTTTGGTAACATGATTATAAAATTACGTATAAGTATAATTTTAAGCAATTATAAAGATTACAAATTCATACGTAAATAAGAAAGATGATTTTCATTTCTCGTAAACGACTTAAACAAGGTGTAATATTCATAATATGAACGAAAGAAAGTCCATTACAAAAGAACTGATTGAGATTATACAAAAATCTCAGATAATAAGCCGTCTAAAAATCACTCCAAAAGATGTACGGATAGGGGTGTTTTATACCGGCGTCGTTTTAAGCACGGGTCACGCAGGCATGTCATATACCCCTGTCCAGGAAATTCCGGAAGCGGTGTGTTGTCCCCGGTCTCATGCAAAAATGCCGCAAGCAGGGAATTTACTGAATTTCTCTGTTTACGACCTCATGGAATACGCCCTCGATGATAACGTCCTGAAAGCGGCCGTTGGTATCGCAACGATAAACGCACTCTCTGCAATACTGCTTCAAGACGACCACTGTCCTTACAAACCTTCAGCATATGGGAATGCATTAGACCTGATCCAGATAACTGGAGAAGACACGGTCGTTATGGTCGGGGCATTTCCGCCGTTTATAAAAAGAATCCAGGAGATTACTAAAAAACTTTTTGTCATTGAAAAAAATCCTCGAACCGTTGGCAAAGGCGAAAACATTGAAATTGAATCCGAAGCCCGTTTGCAGGAATTAATTCCTCAAGGAAACATCCTGATTATTACTGGGGTTACGCTCGTGAATCATACCCTTGAACCAATCCTGCGACTTGCCAGAAAAGCGCGTGATATTGTCGTTGTCGGTCCGACAGCCAGTGTGTATCCAGAACCGCTTTTTAAAAGAGGTGTGACTGTTTTAGGCGGCGTGCGGATAACAGATACATCAAAAATGATACACCTCATCGGTGAGGCAGGTTCAGGATATGATTTTTTTGAACAGTGCGCTGAAAAGATCGTCATTCGCAATGAGGCCCGGTTTAAAAAATAAGTGTAACAGTTCACCCCCCTCCCCTAACCCCTCCCACCAGGGGCGGGGAATACTCAGTGTCCCCTTGCATTCCTCCCCCTGTCCCCCTCACTGAGGGGGAGAAAGGGGGAGGTCTGCGCTGGTTCAATCTTGTAGATTGAACCGAAATGTTTCTGTTCTGAGATGTTACTTTTTGAGTTTGGTAAATTTTGAGCCTTCGAGCGTCAGGTTGTACATCAACCCCTTCTGGCCAAAAACGAATCCAACGATGGGTTCTTTCATTTTTGTCGTGTCAAGAGAGGCAGCGGCGCCGATCTTTACCAGGGCTACTGACCCGTCAACCCCCGCCTTCCATCCGGAGCTTTCACGGAACTTATTTAAGGCCTCTTCTTGCATAAAGACAAGGATTATGTCCTTCTTTTGTCCCCCCAGTTGGAAACCGTACGAGGCGGAAGCAGTGCTGTAGTAATCAACCGTCTTTCCCCCAATCCTCAAAGCCCCCTCGCCATATTCACCCCCAATAATCAGTCCACCCTTGATAACCCCCGGTAGTACAAGCACACCCTTCGCGCTCTTGAGAAATTCCTCTGCGCCTTTCACTTCCTTATGAAAGCGTTCCAGGGAGGCGTCTACACTTGCATCAATCTCCCCGGCCGTTTTGGCATGAGAAATACTCGCAGAAACAAATCCGAGGGTGAGTGTGATACAAACAACCAATACAAAGGCTTTCATGATGCGTGATTTTATGTCTTGCATATTTTCATCTCCTTTTCTTACTGTTTATTTTTCAAAGAATTTCACAAGGGCGCGATTTATTGCTTTAACTATTTTTAAACGGTTGTTTTCCTGTGACAATAATTTTTCCTCATGAGGATTGACGATAGTACCACATTCGATTACCACTGCCGGGCATTTTATATTACTTAATACGTAAAGCCCCCAAGGGGTTATTCTGTTGTATATTCCCCGATATCTATCGATGCACATCATTTTCTCTACGTCTGCGTGGTAGAGATTGGGTTTAAATCCATTCTTCAACATTTCCTCTGCAAACAATTGCGCAAAGGTCTTGATCCTTTCAGGAAAGGGATTATTTTCGGAGTAATGGACTGAGAAACCGCCCATGTCCTTCCACAACGGACTTCCTTCTCCATCCTTTCTTGCCTTCTCAATATCCTCTGGTTGTGCGGCATCATGGTGAATTTCAAGGTAAAGAGCCGGCATGATTCTATTGGCATATTCCACCCGTTCGCGCAATCCAAGGTTTCTTGATGCCTTAATTACATCATAGCGTATTCCAGGGGCATGGTGAAATTTATCTTCAAAATATCCGACTACAGCGTCATTGAATTCATGTTCAAATATGCCTGTATACGATTGAGCCCCCTTCTGGTCTATTTTGGATGCAGGCTCCTGCACATGACCTGAAATGATGAGTACCGTACGGTTCATTTTAGTGTTATCGGCTTTACAAATTATTTTAGCCGAAAGACCTTAAATCCCGGGAAGTTGATGTCTTTAGCTATTGCCGTCATGGGGTAAAACCATTGCTTTGAAAAGGTATCCAGATAATCCATGTCATTATCGTAAAAGACAAACAGGACGGATTTCGGCATCGGCCCTTTATAGCTGAGCTGTTTGTAAAGTTTTATTTTCTCTGGCGTACTTCCACTGCTTATCGATTCCAAAGGCCAGAGCAATTTTATCCGGTGTCTCTGATCTTCCGGCGTTAAATAAAAAAATATAAATACATTAATATTTGAGATGAATATGCACTCGGTATCTGTTTGCAGCAATTTTTTCACTATCTGGCGATGGTCATAATAATCCCAGGTATTATCGTTTTTGCCTCCGATATAGACTGACGGGCTGATGACGCCGTGTGAAAGGCTGTTGGGTATATAGTAATTTATTAGGAGCAATACCAAATTTAGTGAAATCACGGTGGAACCAATTATCCGCCACTTCCGGCTATGAAGATCCGCCATCCATATCCCGAACAAAACCGGAATAATCCATACGAGAATCAACCACACGCGTGAACCTATCGAACCGAATGGTGAAATTCGCCAGATGCCGATAAAATTGATGAGAAGGAAAACCCAGATTCCCCAGAACAGCTTTTTCTCAATTTGGTTACGCCTTAAAAAACAAAACGTAACCAGAACGATTACGAGAAACCCCAGCATCTCCCACGCAAATGGGATGGTGCTACCGCCTGAAAAACGGGCATAAAACGCATCACCCGAAAACGTGTAGAGGAGATTTAAAAGCGCCGATGTAAGCGTAGCCGGAGGGACGGAAGGTGTTTTCGGAAACAAAATGTTTCCGAAGAACCACATCGAGATGAACCGCGGTATCAGGCCGATCAGAAATCCGAGTGAACAAAATCCGCTGTTAATTAACAATTGCCGAAAACCAGGCCACATGAACATGGCGTAACAGATGACAAGGGCAACTGCGCTGGGCAGGAATATCACATGATTCCAGATACCGAGTGACAACAGAAAACCAGCAAGAATGAAGCCTGTTGTCCTAAGGTATTCTTTCCGGCTGCGACAGAATTTGACGTATACCCAGATCGTTCCAAAGAAGAGAAAAGGATTAAGGACAAACACCTCACCGCAGAGCCGAGAGAGCATAACAAGCGGTGGGAAAGTTATCAGGAGGCAGGCAATCCATCGTGCGCGAACAATGGAAAATTGCCGAACAATGTCGTAAATTGCAACTATTGTAATAATCGTAAAAACCGGCCCCAAACACCGTAAACTCCAGATTGAATTTCCAAAGATCTTTATGACAGCGGCCAGCAAATATGCATGGACAGGGGAGGTGTAATTGTTAAAGAAACCGTACAGCGGTCTTGCGCCATCGAGAATCATCTCGGCAAAAAGGCCGAACACCGCCTCATCGCGGTGGAGTCCGACAATATCGTCCAGTTTCCAGAACAGGATAATTATGCCTGCACACAGCCAGGCAACATACCACCATCTATCTTTGATTTCGTTTAACACCATAATTAATGCACTGCGCCTCTACAAAAGACATCGCAGTCAGAAGATATCCCTTATAACGCTGTAACGCGACTTTCAAGTCACCCATTTCCTTTGATCACCCTTTTAGTCACTTCATGCGAGATAAATCTCGCTCTACAATTATGTAACATTGAAATTACTACACATTAGGTTATTAGTTTAATCTGCATAATCTGTAGTTTCAAATTTTAGTGGGTCTACTAAGTTTTGTGTGGGTAAATTTTCATAAATCTGGTAAAAAAGCGGTTAATATTTTAAGTCTAAGATACCCTTGATCTTTAATACCATAGGCTCTACGTTGAATAACACGGACTTTGTTA
>Ga0209212_1006005_pt1 | contig 14135 bp, 8 predicted proteins | sample RifGroC2_FD_183996 | JGI IMG/M metagenome (GOLD analysis project Ga0209212, IMG submission 183996) | Groundwater microbial communities from Rifle, Colorado, USA - Groundwater C2 (SPAdes) (version 2) | ecosystem: Environmental > Aquatic > Deep subsurface > Groundwater | place: Rifle, Colorado... | reverse complement strand
GCCGTAACCGGTTTTTTCATGCTTCGCCACTTCTCCATGGGAATGACGCTGGCATCTGCCGTCATCGTCAATATCCTCGTAGGACTTTCGGCGATCATTATGGACAGATATGCGGTGCAGGAAAGCGGAGAAGATCAGGGTTCGACCACCACTCCGGACATTGACGGGGAATCCCTGGAAGCAGACCTGCAGTTTCCCTGCAAGCTCGTTTTGTGGGGCATCGGTGTGAGCGGTTTTTGCGCCATGGGCTACGAAGTCCTCTGGAACCGGATACTCAGCATTGCAATCGGCGCCAGCTCCTACGGACTGACCATCCTGCTGATGGCCTTCCTCTCCGGGATCGGCCTGGGCAGCGCCGCATTCGGGATATTCAGAAGATTTTCCGGTCACTATTTCAGAAAGTCGTTTTTTTCCCTGCGCCGAACGATCATCTCGTTCGGAGCGGTTCAAATCACCATCGGCATCACTGCGTTGCTGGCGACAGCCAGCTTCCGCTCGCTACCCATCTACCTGGATCTGCTGCAAAGGTATTTCCTTGGCCTGACCCCCGCCGGCGACCAGTTCCAGATTATTCAACTGGCCAATTTCATACTCGCTTTTTCCATCATGTTTATACCGGCTTTTTTCATGGGTGTGGCCTTTCCCCTGGCCGGGGATATCCATTGCAGGTACCGGCAACCGGTTGGACGTGCCGTCGGAGAAGTTCTCTTTTCAAATACCGCGGGCGCAATTCTTGGCGCCATGGGCAGCGGCTTCATTCTCATTTACTTCCTCGGTATTCAGCGGTCGTTGCAGATTATTATTCTGATCAACATCGGCTATGGTCTGATACTCCTGACCAGCCTGGGGAAAAACTCCCTACTGAAGCGTTCCGTGGCCTGTGCCGTGTTGGCGGCATTCATGATCCCGGTTCTTTTTCCGGACAGCTGGAAATTATGGGATCCAAGGCTGTATGCCATCTACCAGTCCAACCGGACCGAGGATTTCGGTTCAAGCCACGAAATCAAGGAATTAATCGAGAACAGCGACATACGGTACTACGCTGAAGGGGCCCAGGCAGTCGTCAGTTCTGTGCAATCTGCGGACACCCTGTATTTTATAACGAACGGCAGGGTAGAGGCATCGAATGCCCACATAGACATGCAGTGCCAGTATACGCTCGGCCACCTTCCCATGCTGCTGCACAAAAATCCGCGCAAGGTTTTTGTGCTCGGCACCGGCAGCGGTATGACTCTGGGTGCGGTATCGATTCACCCGTCCGTCGAACAGGTTACCCTCGCGGAAATAGAGCCGAGCGTCCTGGGCGTTGCCAAAACCTTTGGCATCGATAATCATTACATTCTCAACAAGGGCAACCCCAAACTGAAAATCGTCTTCAATGACGGTCGCAATCACCTGCTCACCACCAAAGAAAAATATGACGTCATTACTGCCGACCCGGTCCATCCCTGGTTTAGCGGCGCCGGCTACCTCTATTCCACGGAGTATTTCCAGCTTGTCGCAAACAGGCTGAATCCGGGCGGCATAATGTGCCAGTGGCTGCCGCTCTATGAGCTGACCACCGATGACCTGAAATCGGTAGTCAAAACGATCAGGGCAAATTTTGCGTATATGATGATCTGGGTCACCCACTATGACGCGGAAATCGTCGCCAGCAACAGTCCGATTGTTATCGATGAAGCGGACTTGAATAAACGAATCGCCTATCAACCGGTTGGAAGCGATTTGCGCCAGGTAAAGATGGGGTCAGCCGATGATCTGCTGAGTTATTTTGTCCTGGGTTCGGAAGGAACCACCGAATTCGGGAGCAACGGGAGAATAAATACCGATGACAACCTGTACCTGGAGTTTTCCGCACCCCGAAGCATCGGCATGGAACATCTGAGGGGAGAAAATCTGGCAGACCTGCTGCACCGCCGGGAACGCATCCTTCCCTATCTGCGCAAACCGGATACTGCGCCTGAACGGATTCAACAGCAGCAGAAATGGGAAGCCAACTATCAGGCGGCACTTCTCGATGACAAGGCCCACATTCTCGGTTTTTTCGGAAAAAATTTGACCTATGAATACTTTGAACTGACCAAGGAACTGAATAACCGCTTCCCACGGTTTGCACCGTGGCGTTTTTTACAGGAGCAATCCGGAGATGACAGGGGTGGGACCCCCACTATTTTAAAGGAACTGGATTTTCAGCTGCTGGATGAAAACGGCGCACTGGTCAAGGTACCGTTTTTGGCAATTCAGGTACCAAAAGACAATAAATTGACCCGCGTTTTCTTTGTTGATGACAACTCACACACCGTGTTCGGGAAACTCCGGGTACGAGATGCCGGCAAGCAACAGATTGAGCAACTTGTTTCAGAAGTAATGAGAGATGTTCAATTCTCCTACAGTGCTGAAAAGGTCAAGGCTGTGACCGCCGGCAGGGAATATCCGTCACTATTGACGATGTTCCCTCTTATCAAGACATTGGTGGAAGCAAAAATTAACCCCGATTAGACGATATTCCGTCGTAGCGCATGAATGAAAAAATCAGAGAAAATGCCGCCCTGACTGTTTGATGCCGGGGCGGTTTTTTTGTGCCTTGGGAACAACGGCAAAATATAGTTTGGTTATATTGAAAAAGAGAGATTCGGTGATAGCATTAAACTAACGGTAATCGTACTACCGGAGATTGGCACTCAATAGTTGTTTCATAGCAAATCTGCCGTTTGCACCACTAATCCGGCGGATTTCCGGAGGTGGCATATGAAACCTGAAGAGTTTGACTCCGTCAGGCAGAACCTGGGAGGCATCAGTCGCAGGGATTTTCTCAAGTTCTGCTCCATCATGGCAGTCGGCATGGGACTGCCGCTCAGCGCGGGAGTAAAAATTGCCGAAGCGATCATCAGCCCCCGGCGCCCGCCGGTTATCTGGCTCTCCTTCTCCGAATGCACCGGCTGTGTCGAATCGTTGCTCCGCTCCAATCACCCCTCCCTTGAACATCTGATCCTCGACCTGATTTCGCTGGATTATTCGGAAACCCTCAGCGCCGCGGCCGGCCACCAGGCAGAGGCGGCCAAGGCAAAATCAATCCGCGAGAACAAGGGAAAATTCATCCTGGTGGTTGACGGTGCAGTTCCCACCAAGGACAACGGCATCTATTGCAAAATCGCCGGGAAAACCGCTCTGCAGATTCTGAACGAAACCGCCCCCCATGCGGCGGCAATTGTCGCCATGGGCTCCTGCTCCTCGTGGGGAGGTATCGCAGCCGCAACTCCGAATCCGACCGAAGCAAAAGGGATCCCGGAAATACTGACCGGTTCAAAAGTAATCACCATCCCCGGCTGCCCACCCAATCCCTACAATCTGCTCAGCACCATACTGCATTACGTCACCTTCAAGAAGCTGCCTGAACTGGATCAGCTGGGCCGCCCTAAATTTGCCTACAGCCGCCTGATCCACGAAAACTGCGAGCGGCGACCGCACTTTGACGCCGGCCGTTTTGCCACCCAGTTCGGCGACGATCTGCACCGGAAAGGCGCCTGTCTCTACAAACTCGGCTGCAAGGGGCCGGAAACCCACGCCAACTGTTCAACACTGAATTTCGGCGAAACCGGCTCCGGCACCTGGCCGGTCGGCGTCGGCCATCCCTGCTTCGGCTGCGCCGAAAAAGGGGTCGGCTTCTCCACCCCGCTGCATACCCTGGCGGTCATCAGGGACTTTACCCCGCCGACCTTCTTCACCGAGGCCTTTCCCAACAAGGAGGGCATTCCTTCCGGCCTCAGATCTCTGGCGACCGGAACGGCCGGCCTGGTCATCGGCGCAGCCGGGGCCGCAATGATCACCGGACTGGGAAAAGACCGACAAAACGGCAAGGACACAGAGGACTCCGAAAGCAGTGGCAATGACCACGGTAAGGAGGAGTAGCCATGAGCATCAGCAGACGGAATTTTTTGAAAGGAGTTGCGAGCAGTGGCGTCGTGCTCGCTGCGGGCGTACCGGCGGCGGAAGCCCGAATGTCAAAAGAGCTGCCGCCCGACGCGGTCGGCCTCCTGTATGACGCGACCCTCTGTAGCGGCTGCAAGTCGTGCATGGTCAACTGCAAGATTCACAACAGCGTACCGGGCGGGGCGCTCTACAAAGACGCTCTGGTTCCCAGTTTCACCGATTCCGTGCTGTGCCGGGAGTCGGACAAGACGGAGCAGATGAAATCTCCCCCCTACGAGACCACCGGCATCAAGGGAAATGACGGAATCTGGGATGCCACGCAGGATCTGTCCGGCAGCACCCTCAACATCATCAAGGCATACCGGAGCGGCACCGGCGAGAAGAAGGACACACCGGTCAACGGCCACTCGTTTCTGAAACAGCAGTGCCTGCACTGCATAAGCCCGGCCTGCGTGTCGGTCTGCCCCGCCGGAGCCTTTATCAAGGATCCGAAAAACGGGATTGTGTATTACGAGGCGTACCGCTGCATCGGCTGCCGCTACTGCCAGATCGCCTGCCCGTTCAATGTCCCGCGCTACGAATGGGGTGCCCTGTGGCCCGAAGTCAGGAAATGCCAGCTCTGCCGCCATCGCCTGGCCGAGGGGAAGTATGCTGCCTGTGCGGAATTCTGCCCCACCGGCGCAACAATCTTCGGGAAAGTCACCGATCTTCGTGAAGAAGCGAAAAAGAGATTTGTCATGAAGCCGGGCACCATCTTCCAGTTCCCCCTGAACACCCTGGGATCGAAGGAAACCACCACGCGTCCGGTTGCCACCTATGCGGACCGGGTCTACGGCCTGACCGAGGCCGGAGGAACGCAGAACCTCATGCTTTCGGGAATTCCGTTTGACCTGCTCGGCTTCAACAAGGATATTCCCGCTTCCGCACTGCCCGATCTTACCTGGAAATACATTGCCAAAGTTCCCTGGGTTTTTCTGGGAGTATTCCTCGGCGGCACCGCCCTGCATCTCATAACCAGCAAAAAGGGCCAGGACAGCGCGGATAGCGAGAAGGAGGACCGCCATGATTGATTTCACGACCTATGTCGGCCCCCGAGCGGGCGGCCTTCTCAACAAGCTGCTGGACGACAGTCCGGGCCAACGCCTCGGCATAAAGATGGACACCCCGTTCACGCGCGTTCTCATTTTCCTGATAGCAGGTGCTGCCGCTGTCGCCGCCTACCGGATCGTCTTCGGCCTGAAAGCCTCGACAAATATGAACGACTACTGGCCCTGGGGGCTGTGGATTTCCTTCGACGTCCTCGGGGGGGTAGCCATGGCGGCCGGGGCGTTCCTGATCGCCGGCGCCGTCTACATCCTGAACTGGAAAAAGTACAAATGCATTGCCCGCGCCTCGATCCTGAATGCCTTTTTCGGCTACCTGCTGGCGGCCATCTCCATCACCCTCGATATCGGACGCACCGTGGTCATCTGGCACCCCCTGGTCATGTGGCAGATCAATTCCATCATGTTCCTCGTGGCCGTGCATCTCGTGCTCTACCTCACCACTCTGGCCACGGAATCGAGCCCCATGGTGTTCGAGAAGCTGCGCATGCCGCGAACCCTGCACATCGTTACCCGCTGCATGGTGGGAGCCGTGATGCTCGGGGTAGCGCTCTCCTTGCTCCACCAGTCGTCGTTGGGGGCAAACTACCTGATCACGCAGGGGAAACTATCCCCGCTCTGGTACAGTAAACACATCCCCTACCTGTTCCTCATTTCCGCAATCATGATGGGGCTTTCCATGGTCAGCTTCGAAACCATCCTGACCGGAAAAGTCTTCAACCACAAGGCGCCGAAAGATGTGCTGGAAGGATTATCCCGGGGGGTTGTGTTCTGCGCGGTGCCGTACGCTGTCATGAAGATCGGCATCCTGGCTGCCGGACCTGGCGTAGGCGCTCTGTTCAGCAGCGGTTTCCTGGGCCTCCTCTGGCTACTTGAAATGGCTGTCGGGGTCGTTATCCCGATCCTCTTGTTGGCAAGGAAGGCAAGCCGCCAGAATCTCGATACCATTTTTGTGGCAAGCATCCTGGTCATCCTGGGGGTGCTGCTGAATCGCCTTAATGTCGGGATCTTTGCCATTTCAGGATACGCAAACCGGGTGGGGGGAGACTACTTCCCCTCCATCATGGAATTCATGCTTACCGCGGGAATGATTGCCTTTGCCATACTCGGGTTCAAGATCTGTGCGAAATATCTGAATCTGTTCCCTGAAACGCATCACTAAGTACGGCAGCACACTGAGAGGAGGACAGCATGACAACAACGCGAATCAGCATCGACCCGGTCACGCGGATTGAAGGTCACCTGCGGATAGACTGCGAAATTGATAACGGCAAGGTCAGCAAGGCATGGTCATCGGGGCAGATGTGGCGCGGTATCGAACTGATCCTGAAGGACCGCGACCCGCGCGAAGCATGGATTTACACCCAGCGTATCTGCGGGGTCTGCACCACGGTCCACGCCATCGCCTCGGTGCGGGCAGTGGAAAATGCCCTGAATCTGGAAGTCCCTCTCAACGCCCAGTATATCCGCAACCTCCTGATGGCGGCCCATGCCGTTCAGGACCACATCGTCCATTTCTACCATCTGTCGGCCCTGGACTGGGTTGATGTGACCTCGGCCCTGAAGGCTGACCCTAAAAAAACGGCGGTTCTGGCCCAGGGGATCTCCAGCTGGCATCTGAACAGCCCCCAGGAATTCAGCCAGACCCAGGCACGGCTGAAAGGTTTTATCGATTCAGGCCAACTGGGTATTTTCGCCAATGGCTACTGGGGACATCCGGCCATGAAACTTTCTCCCGAGGCAAACCTGATGGCCGTGACCCACTACCTGCAGGCTCTGGAGCTGCAGCGCAAGGCGAACATGATCGTTTCGATCCTGGGCGGCAAAACCCCGCACATCCAGAATCTGGCCGTGGGGGGCGTGGCAAACCCCATCAACACCGACAGCCCGACCACCCTGACCGTAGAGCGGCTGTATTACGTTAAAACCCTCATCGACGAGCTGGGCGACTTCATCAACAATGTCTACTTTGTCGATGTCTGTGCCATCGGCGCCTCCTACAAGGAATGGACCGGCTACGGCGCCGGAGTAACCAATTACCTCTCCATGCCGGAATACCCGCTGGATACCAAGGGGATCCTGTTTGCCCTGCCGGGGGGGTATATCTCCGGCGGCGACATCGGCACATTTCATCCGATCACGGGTTTCCAGGACAGTTACATCAAAAACGGGGTGCAGGAGAGCGTCAAACACGCCTGGTACGAGGGAAGCGATTCCCGCCACCCCTGGCATGGCGAGACAGCACCGCGCTATACCGACTTTCAGGATGACGGCAAGTACTCCTGGGTCAAGGCTCCGACCTTCTACAACGAGCCCGCCCAGGTCGGTCCGCTCGCCAACGTGCTCTGCATGTATGCCGCCGGGCACCAGCCCACGAGGAAATACACCGACAAGGCACTGGCTACTATCAGCAGTCTGGCCAGAGAGAAGGTTCCCATCACGGCACTCCATTCAACCATCGGCCGCCACGCCGCCCGTGCCATCAGGACAGCGGTGCTGCACGAGACCCTCGTGAAGCAGTGGCAGAACCTGATTGACAATATTGCCACCGGCGACACGGCAATATTCAACAAACCATCATTCCCCTCCGGTGAAGTGACGGGGGTCGGCCTGCACGAAGCGCCGCGCGGCTTGCTCTCACACTGGGTGGCCATCAACAAGGGCATAATCAAGAATTATCAGGCAGTGGTCCCCTCAACCTGGAACTCGGGACCGCGCAACGCCAATGACCAGCCCGGCCCCTACGAGGCGGCCCTGGTCGGCACCCCCGTCGCCGATCCGGAAAGACCGCTGGAGGTATTGCGCACCGTCCACTCCTTTGACCCGTGCCTGGCCTGCGCTATTCATCTGGTGGATACGCAGAACCGCGACATCATCAAGGTCACGACGTCGTAACAGTACGCTAACAAGAGCCGATCAGGGGGGCTTCTGCGCCCCCTGGTGCCTGCCAATGCGTATTCTGTCGCAACCGCCGTTTTTTTCCTTTGCCTCCCCCCTCCGATTACAGGTAATATGTCCGCGTTTATCCACGAGTAAGGAACCCCGATACATGAGCGCTGAAGAAGTAAAAAGAGAAAAACTGACCAAAGAGTTGCAGGGGATGGCGTTGGGCACCGTCGGCGTCTTTATCCTGCTGGCATTTCTGACCTATAACGCGGCCGATGTATCATGGAACAGCTATTCCAACGAGGGGGGCATTCACAACCTGGGCGGACGGCTCGGGGCCCAGATTGCCGACCTGTTTTTTACCAGCTTCGGCCTCGCCTCGTACCTGGTGCCGCTGGCACTGCTCTACATGGCCTACACCCTGTTCCGCTTCAAGGAAATCCGCCTCCGCTCCTACAAACTGGCCGCTGCCTTCGGCCTGTTTTTCTCCCTGGCCACCCTGTTCGCCTTTTTCCGCGACAAAACCGAGCTGTTCGGACAGACCGTGGCCACCGGCGGCGCGGTAGGCGTCGTGGTGGCACGAGCGCTCAAAAGCACCGTCGGCGTCACCGGCGCCCTGCTCCTGATGCTGCCGCTGCTGGCCGCTTCGATCATGATTCTCTCCAAGTTCTCCTTTATCCTCTTTGCCGGATGGTGGCTGGAAACCTTCAAGCACAAGTTTGCCGCCTGGCAGGAACGCCGCAGCCACAACCGCGACGTACAGCAGAAGGAAAAAGCCAAGAGTGAAGGAATGACCATTGCCGCAGTTGGACCGGTCATCAAGCCGCAGGCGCCGCCTCCGCCCCGCCCCAACCTGATTAAAAAGGAAAAGGACAAGAAGAAGGAAGATGCCAAAACCGCCGCCGTGCAGGAGACCTTCGAGTTCATCAAGGCGGAAGGCGATTTTCATACGCCGCCGTTTTCGCTGCTGGATGTGCCCCCCGCCACCGAGAAAACGCTTGACCGCGACGCCCTGACCATGAACGCACGGCTGCTGGAAAAGAAGCTCAAGGATTACAACATTGACGGCGAAGTGGTGGAAATCTGCCCCGGACCGGTCATCACGATGTACGAATTTTCGCCCGCCCCCGGCATCAAGATCAGCCGCATTGCCGGACTGACCGACGACCTGACCATGGCGCTGCAGGCCATGTCGATCCGCATCGTCGCGCCGATCCCGGGCAAAGGGGTCGTCGGCATCGAGGTGCCCAACCGCGACCGCGACATGGTGTTCCTGCGCGAGATCTTCAACTGCGAGCATTTTTCCCACAGCAAGATGAAGCTGCCGCTGGCGCTGGGTAAGGACATCGCCGGCCTGCCGGTCGTCACCGATCTGGCCAAGGCGCCGCACCTGCTCGTGGCCGGTTCCACCGGTTCCGGCAAGTCCGTTTCCATCAACACCATGATCCTCTCCCTCCTCTACACCTCCACGCCCAAGGATGTGCGCATGATCATGGTTGACCCCAAGATGCTGGAGTTCTCCATGTACGAGGGAATTCCGCACCTACTGCTGCCGGTCGTAACCGAACCAAAGAAGGCCTCGCTGGCGCTGAAATGGGCGGTCAACGAGATGGAGCGACGCTATCAGCTGCTGTCGGACAAGGGCGTCCGCAACATCGAATCGTACAACAAGAAGCTTGCCGGAGAGCTGTTGGAGCAGGAGGAACTGGCGGTCTCCGACGAGGAGATCATCGAGGAACTGGAAGAAATCATTGATGATGGCGATGAGTCAGTCGATCCCGACCCTATCCCCTTTGTCGTCGATGATGAAGTGATCCTGGAGCACAGTCACCTCCCCTATATCGTGGTAATTGTGGACGAGCTGGCCGACCTGATGATGGTCGCCGGCAGAGAAGTTGAGGAACATATCGCCCGTCTGGCCCAGAAAGCGCGTGCCTCCGGCATCCACCTGATTCTGGCCACCCAGCGCCCGTCCGTTGACGTCATCACCGGCCTGATCAAAGCCAACCTGCCGTCCCGCATCTCTTTCCAGGTCACGTCGAAAGTCGATTCGCGCACCATCCTGGACACCAACGGTGCAGAGAGCCTGCTGGGCAACGGCGACATGCTCTACATGCCCCCCGGTTCCTCGCGCCTGCAGCGTATCCACGGCGCTTTCGTATCCGACGCCGAAGTGCAACGGGTGGTAGACTTCCTCAAGAAGCAGGGGAAACCGGTCTACGAAAAATCGATCATGGAAATGAAGGACGCCGACGAGAAAGGTGCTTCCGGCAATGAAGAGGAGCAGGACGAGCGGTGGGAAGACGCCCTGCGCCTGGTTGCGGAAACAAAGCAGGCCAGCATTTCCATGGTGCAGCGCCGCCTCCGCATCGGCTACAACCGGGCCGCGCGCATTGTGGAAATGATGGAGAGCGAAGGGATGATCGCCCCGAGCGACGGCACCAGCAAGCCGCGCGAAATCTACATGGACATCATCCATGCCTATCTGAATTCACAGTTGACGAGGTAAGACGCATGAGTCAGATCAACGCCGCCGCCATTCAGTTTACCGTCAAACAGGGAGATGTGGACGCCAACCTGGCCTATGTCCGCGCAGCCCTGCCGCGCGTTGCCGCCCAGGGAGCCAATCTGGCCGTGCTACCGGAGATGTGGTCAAGCGGCTTTGCCTATAAGAACCTGAATGATCTGGCGCTGCGCACAGAGGGCATCGTTGCCGAGTTGCTGGAACTGTCGGCCCGCCTCAAACTGGTAATCGTCGGCAGCATGCCGGAACCAAACGGCGACAAGGTCTTCAACACGATCCATGTGATTGATAACGGAAAAGTGGTCGGCGTGTATCGCAAGATCCACCTCTTTTCACTTCTGGGTGAGGATCGCGCCTTTTCCGGCGGCGATTCGTGGCTGCTGGCGGATACGTCCATCGGCAAGGTTGGGGTTATCGTTTGTTACGATCTGCGTTTTCCCGAACTATCCCGCCGTCTTGCGGTCGAAGGTGCCCAGGTCATCTGTGTACCGGCCCAGTGGCCCAAGCCGCGCCAGGAGCACTGGCGCACGCTGCTGCGAGCCCGGGCGATCGAGAACCAGCTCTTCGTAGTTTCCTGCAACACCTGCGGCATGGTCGGCAAGCTGGACTTCTTCGGCATGAGCATGATTATCGACCCGAAAGGGGAACTGCTGGGGGAGATGGGGGAACAGGAGGGTGAGATTATGGCGCCGCTCGACCTGCAAGCCATGAACGACTGGCGGGCACAGATTCCCTGCTTCAATGACCGCAAGCCGGAGTGCTATTAAAACCCGACCACCCCCAACCCCTCCTTAGTAAGGAGGGGCTTACAGTCCCCCTCCTATGTCGCTTAGAAGCGCCTACTTTTGGTAGGAGGGGCTAGGGGGGTGGTAAGGTTCTCTTATTCACACATGCAGTTTCTTCAGCAGCTCCGGTTTATGCAGCGATTTCCGCAAGGTACTCCGCACCGCCTCCACCTGCTCGAACCCTTCCGCTTTTGACATGAAACCGCTCTTCAAACGCAGCCGCAGACTCCTGCGCAAGGCGTCAGCGGCTGCCAGCGCCTTCTCGCCCGTGGGATCCACATGAAGATACTTTGAATCCTCTGGATGCTGCAGGAGATCAAAAACGGCTTCCCTGGCCAGGGCCATATACTCATCGCGGTCGGCTTCCGCCAGCTGGTAACGCGATTTGCTGGAGAGTGTATGCATAAGTTTTTGCAGCTTGTCCACGCGCGCCATCACCATGATGGAATTGAAAATACGCTTGTTGGTGCCGAATGAAAAAAGCGTTGTGGTCAGAACATTGCGCAGCAACAGGTCATTACCGCGCTGATCGGCACGGCAGACGGCGTGGGCCAGATCCCAGATTTCCTTATCGACAAAACCTTCGAAGCGCATTTCCCAATAGGTATGTTTCATGGTGATCGTGGCAAACGAACGGATGATCTTATAGGGAACGTAGTAATTGTGCGCAACCGTATCGGCAGCCAGATGGCAGAGATATCCGTAGGCACAGGCCCGCTGATGATCGGTTTGAGCCTCCTTCAGCAGGGTCCGGCCGATCCCCCAGCGATGGCAGTTGAGCAGATAGTGGGTGTACTTCTTGCCGACCGTGATGTCAGGCGCAAGGCAACCGTACAGGAAATCTTTCGGATGGGCCGCCAGGAGCGCGGCCAGATCGGCAGGAAAGATGCCGGAATTGGCTAGAACCTGGGTTCCCAGCTGCATATGAATTCCGCCCCCCCAGGCCAGGGCATCGGTAGGAAGAAGCGTTGCGACAAGCGCGATTACCAGAAAAAACATAGGGTACTTTCTTTTGACAGGGGCGGTGCTTACTGGTAGATTAGCGGCTCATTATACGCCGTTTTTCACTCTGTTGCATACACATTTACCGGCAGGAGCCGTTCCCGTGAACATACATTCCACCCAGTCCCATCTGTTTGCATCACTTACCGCCTATCTGCAAGACCTTCAAGAGAGTGGAGTAGACGGTATCCCGGTGGAGCTGATGTACGCTGCCGAGCCGGTCGCCACGCCGCAGCCGGTCCAGGCAAAGGAGCAGGAACCAGCTGAACCGGTGAACGAACAACAACCGACGACCAAAAAGGTTGAAACTCTTGAGCAGATCAGAAAAGATCTCGGGCCATGCCAGCGCTGCAAACTGGGCGCAACCAGGAAAAACCTTGTGTTCGGTGTCGGCAATCCGCACGCGCGGCTTGTGTTTGTCGGCGAAGGGCCGGGAGCGGACGAGGATGCGCAGGGTGAGCCGTTTGTCGGCGATGCGGGCAAAATGCTCAATCGCATCATCGCGGCCATGGAGCTGAAGCGCGAGGATGTGTACATCTGCAACGTGGTCAAATGCCGCCCGCCGCAGAACCGCCCCCCGGAGAGCGACGAAGTCGAGACCTGTGTGCCGTTCCTGCTCCGCCAGATCGCCTCGGTCAAGCCGGAAGTCATCGTGGCGCTCGGCACCTCCGCCGCCCAGGCGCTGCTCCAGACAAAGGTACCGATCTCGAAGCTGCGCAGCAAGTTCCACGACTTCCACGGCATTCCGCTCATGCCGACCTATCACCCGTCATATCTGCTCCGCACCGGCGGCAATTCCGATTCGTTCTGGGGCGTCTGGGACGACATGACCCAGGTATTGCAGCTCCTCAAACTGCCGGTGCCGGTCAAAGCCAGAAAAAAGTAGTGCCGGCAATACGGTGACAGCCATTCTCCCCTTTCTGAAAAGCCTTTTTCCGCACGGCCGGCACGATCGCGTCCTCCTTGTCGGCGGTACGGTCCGCGATCTTCTGCGGGGGATGAAGTGCCGGGACATTGATCTGGTTGCCGCCCTTTCTCCGGCAGAGTTGTCACAACTCGGTTTCCGCCACGTAGAAGCAAGCAACTCCGCCTCGATCTACTTCAAACATCACCCCGAATTCGGCAACATTGAAATCACCCGCATCGACAGCATGGCTGATCTGAACGGCGATCTGCTCCGCCGCGACTTTACCATCAACGCGATGGCAATGGAGTTGTCGGGCACTCTCATTGACTCGCTGAACGGCAGAGCAGATCTGAAGAACGGAGTCCTTCGGGCATGCAGCGCCGGATCATTTACGGGGGATGCGCTGCGCGTCTTTCGCGCCTTCCGCTTTGAAGCCGACGGCTGGCGCATGACACGCGAAACCGAGGAATTGATCAAGAGCAGGAACTGGTCCGCCGCCTTCAGCGCCATGCCTGTGGAGCGTTTCAGCAACGAGATGCTAAAAGCCCTGGCGCTCCCGCAGCCGGAGATTTTCTTTCAACGGATGATCGAGTTTAACGCAGGCGCCGAATTCCTCCCGGAACTGTTCCGGATGCCTGCCATCCCTGCCGGGCCGCTCCAGCATCACCCCGAAGGCGATCTCTTCAGCCATGCCGTCCAGGTCTTGCAGCGAGTGGCAGCACGTAGCAGCGACCCGCTGGCCCGTTTTTGCGCTTTATTTCACGACCTCGGTAAACTTGCCACCGATCCGGAACTCTACCCCAGACATCATGGTCATGACTACACCGGGTTCGGCATGGCCGTGGAGTTCTGCAACCGCCTCCGTCTGTCACATGAATATCGCACGGCGCTGGCCTGGATCAGCAGCCTGCATGGTAAGGCCAACCTGTGGGGTACGCTACGGGATTCAACGAAGCTGTCCATGGCGGGACAGGCGATAAAAGCCGGTATTGTGGAAA
>Ga0209212_1006003_pt1 | contig 14138 bp, 14 predicted proteins | sample RifGroC2_FD_183996 | JGI IMG/M metagenome (GOLD analysis project Ga0209212, IMG submission 183996) | Groundwater microbial communities from Rifle, Colorado, USA - Groundwater C2 (SPAdes) (version 2) | ecosystem: Environmental > Aquatic > Deep subsurface > Groundwater | place: Rifle, Colorado... | reverse complement strand
ATTTCGGATGGGAAACGGTCGCTCGCTTCGCCTTGCGGGTGAACACCGGGACCCGGAACGTCAGCAGCAGGTCTTCGAGGATCGAAAGATATCCCTCGACCGTTTTTCTCTCGACGCCGCACTCGCGCGAGATGTTGGAAACGGTCAGCTGCGAACCGTGCGAGAAACTGGCCGCTTCGAGGAAACGGGTGAAGTTCCCGATATTCCGGGTCATCCCCTCGGCCCGGATCTCTTCCCTGAGGTAGAGGTCGACGTAGGACTGGAGAGTCGCTTCCGGGTCAGGGCTCCCGACGACGACCGGTATCATCCCGTGGCGCAAGGCGCCCGGAAGGGAGAACGCCTTCCCCAACTCCCCGGCGACGAAAGGGTGCATCCGTTTGAGAAGGGCGCGCCCCGCCAGCATGTCGGCGCCGTCCCGTTTGAGTTTTCGCGGGCTTGACCCCGTCAGGACGAATCGTCGTCGCCGGTCCTCCTCCATCAGGGCATGGACGACGTCGAGAAGTTGGGGAACTTTCTGGATCTCGTCCAGGACGATTGTCGGGGCGCCGGGATTGCCGTGGACCATCTCCCTGAGCCGTTCGGGACGCGCGAGAAGCGAGCGAAAGAGATCCGGCTGAAGCAGGTCGATGTAGAGCGCGTCCGGGAAGTTCGCCCGGACGAAGGTGGATTTCCCCGTACCCCGCGGCCCGAGGAGGAAGAAACTTTGATGTTCGACCCGGAAAAATCGAGTAATCGTTTCCATTTTGAGCCTCATTATGGAAATATCGATTCCAGATTGTAAGATGGCTCGCCGGCGAAGTCAAGTCCGTAATCGGTTCCGTATTGGTCCCGGTGACGGCCGTTTGCGGATCTCTACGGTCGACCATCGGGAACCGCTGATCAGTTTGAAACGGAATCACTGGTCAAATTCACCGGAATACGCAGGTAACCATCCCCCGGGGGTCATTGGGCGACTTTATGTTTACTCTTTGATGACCCGACAACCGATTTGATATGGACTCCAGCGCAAGATCCCGGAAAATGTTTCCGCTCGATTTACTCCCGCTATGTTCGGACGAAATCCATCAACGGTTGATAGTCGTATCGGTCTGCCGATCGTAACGCATCGATATATTGTCTCCGACATGCTCCGGAATCGACCAGATTTCCGCTGCCCCACGTAAACCGGGGACGTCCCAGCCGCTGAACAAGCAACAGGTCGGTCATCGTCCTTGCATGGCGCCCGTTCCCGTTGGGAAATAAGTGAATCGCCACCAAGCGATGATGGAAACGGGCGGCAATTTCATCCGGGGGATAACTTCCCGAATCGATCCAAATCGCGACGTCGTCGCAAAGGTTCTTCAGATCGGTCGAAATCTTCCACCAAGCAGCACCGATGTTCTTGTCGCTGGTTCGGTACTGCCCCGCCCATCGCCAGACTGTGCCGAACATCCGCTTGTGGAGGCGACGCACGAACCCGTCACTAAGGATGTCCTTTTGTTTTCGGGCAAACGCCCACGCTTCCCCGGCCGTGATGTTGTCCTGCTCCCAACGATCCAGTTCGGCCCGAGTCGATATATGCGCGAGGCGAAGGCCTTCGATCTCGCTCGGATCGAGAGGCGTTGCCCCGTCCGGGTCATCGAGGTTCATGCCGGCGTGTCCCATAAATCCTTGGGCATCGCCTCGAACAGTTCCTCCACGGCGGCATCGATCGCTTTTCGCATAGCATCCTTCGAGAGTTGCTGATCTTCCAGAAGCATCGAGTGGGAGGTACGCTTAAGTTGCTCGTGAGCCACTTCAAGCGCCTGTCGCCGAATGGTTTCTTTCAGGCTGCTTCGAGGAACCAGTGCGTAGACGAACACACAGCCAAGCGCATCGGCCGCATGCCGCATAGTTCGGATTGTAACCCTCCCGGTGACTTCCGTTTTTTCAAGGATTGCAACGCGGGGCGCAGACACACCCAACCGTTTCGCAAACTGGACGCCGGACATCCCGAGCGCTTCCCGGATAGCCCGCATCCACCCTTTGACCGGGGGCTGACTATCTTTCAACTGGCTAAAACGGTTAACGTTATCCGACATTTGTTCCAGGATAAGGCGCTGCCGGTTCGACATATAAATTAACCTCTTCATTAATTAGATGCAGAATTATATTAACATATATATTTGATTAAAGCGCGATATTATTATCTTAAATATATCAGGAATGGCGCCATCCTCTGGCAGTGTGTTCATCTATTTCAACACGAAACGGGTATGAGCGGCATACTTTATTGGCGTGACCTGAAGGAGGGGAACGAGGTGCGCACCCCGAAGGTCCCAGGTTCAAACCCTGGCCCCGCTACCAATTAAATCAATGGGTTACGGGGAAGCGTGCCCCCTTTCTTAACATAATGCGGCGTTTGTGACCAATTTTTGACCAAACCGATCCTTTCCCTCGCGTGTACCCGGCGTTCCCAACGTCCGCTTTTTTCAGCGGTGGATTTGTAACTCCCGCGATTGCTGGCCGAGTGGGTAACGGGACGACCAAGCCGCCTCCTCGAACCCTTCAAGGACATCGTGCCGTTGCGCCGCATCCGGTTCCGGATGATTTTCCGTGTTGACAATATGTCATATATGACATATTCTTTCTTGCAATGAGCCCGGGCGATAAACCACTGGTGTGGTTGCATGGGGAGATCAGCACCCCTCCCTTCTCGAAGGCGGCGAGACTTGATGGGGAGAGGTAATCATGGAAAAAGCGAAGAAGGAACGTCTTCAGAAAAAGGGGTGGAAAGTCGGTTCCGCTGATGAATTCCTCGATCTTACGCCAGGGGAGACGGAATACATTGAGTTAAAGATTGCTTGTACAAAGTATCTCAAGGAATGCAGGCAGAAAATGCGTATGACGCAGGTTGAAGCGGCCAAATTGCTGAATTCGAGCCAGTCGCGCGTTGCCAAGATGGAAGCGGGTGATCCAACCGTTTCCGTCGATCTGTTGTTCCGGTCGTTGTTTGCTCTCGGAGCGACCAAGGCAACATTGGCTCGGGTGATCGAGAGAGCGAACCTTCGAAAGGCGGGCTAAGATCGCCACGTTTTTCTCTTCGGCAATACCGCCTGCATCACGGCAACCTGGCGGACCGGGGGAGGGGCGGACCTTCGGGTAACCATTTCCGAAGGTCCCAGGTTCAAATCCTGGCCCCGCCACCAGATCAAAACAAAGGGGTTTCAGCCCAAAGCCGTAGCCCCTTTCTATTTTTCCCTACAAACCGTATCATCGACTTCGTGAGGACACTTGAAGACATCAAGGGTACCCTTTCGCGGCACAGAAGGGATATTTCGGAGAATTTCCGGGTCAAGGACATGGGTGTGTTCGGCTCGTTCGTCCGGGGAGAGGCGAACGAGAACAGCGACGTCGACATCATCGTTACGTTCAGTGCACCGATCGGCTAATTCCGGTTCCTGTCCCTTGAAGAATACCTTGAAGGATTGCTCGGTCTCAAGGTGGACCTTGTCTCCAAGGATGCATTGAAACCCCGGATCGGCGCCAGAATTCTTAAGGAAGTTGTTTATGTATGACGGGGCCGATCTTCTCCGAGATTCTTAGGACCCTCGAATAAAGGTGAGGTCCTCGTGAGGGGCGGCGTCCAGTCGCCGGTGGACACATATTGACATTTCCAATAAACCTGTTAAATTGTAAACCATGTATATCCAAAGAACAGGTGAGTCTCGTCTGTTGGGTTTTCTGGAGGGCAGGAAGGTTGTAATCGTCCTTGGCGCCCGGCAGGTCGGGAAAACCACGCTCGTCCAGCGGGTTCTCGCTGGCCGAACGGTCGTATCCCTCAACTTTGATATTGAAATCGACAAGATGCGGTTCCTCGCCGCTGCGTCGCTTTCCCCTGTGGATGCCATCAACAGCCTCGGCAATCCGGAGTACCTGGTGCTGGATGAGGCCCAGCGGCTTCCGGAAACCGGTCGGGTCGTGAAGGGGTGGTACGACGCCAAGCTTCCCGTCAAGATCCTCCTGTTGGGGTCGTCGAGTCTCGAACTGCTGAGTCACGCGGCGGAGAGCCTGACCGGACGCAACGAGAAGCTTTTCCTCCCGCCTCTGCTGTTCGACGAGGTGATCCGTTCCCGCGACTGGTGCCCGGAGACGATGCCTCTGTCCGACATCGCGCGTCATTTCCAGGAGCCGATTCACGCCGGCCTTCTGCAATCGTTGGCCTTCGGCGGTTACCCCGAGGTGGTGACGTCGATCGACAAACCGGCGTTGTTGCGGAATCTGAGTTCCGATTATCTCTGGAAGGACATCCTGCAGACCGGGCTGGTCAAGTCGCCCGTCCTCATCAAGCGGCTCCTGAGCCTGCTTGCGCACCAGATCGGGGCCGAGGTGTCCGTCCACGAATTGGCGACGCAGCTCCATATGGCCCGCCAGACCGTCGAGCGGTACCTCGACCTGCTGGAACAGACGTGGGTGATCTTCCGCCTCCCCTCGTACAGCACCAATGCGCGGAAGGAGATCGCGAAGAGCCGGAAGATCTACTTCTGGGACACCGGGATTCGCAACGCCCTGCTCGGCACGTTCTCGACGGACGAGCTTCGGCCGGACATCGGGGTCCTGTGGGAAAACTGGGTCGTCGCGGAAGCGGCGAAGCGGAACGCATCGCTCGGCGGGCCGAGTGAACTCTATTTCTGGCGTTCCCGCGCGCAGTCCGAAGTCGATCTGGTGGTCCGGACCGGCGACCGGTTGAGGGCCTTCGAAATCAAGTGGAAGGGGAAGCGCACGGTCGGACGGGCATTCCGCGCGATGTACGGTGTCGATGTCAAGAGGCTCGACGCCGGGAACCCGTTTATCGAGGACAGCGTGCTCGGCACCCGAGGATAATTACCGTCGGAGATTTCCTCTCGGATATCGCAAAAAAGTAAGGGGTTGCATATCGTCTGACAAGGTTGTCGAAATACGCGTACAGGTATATGCATCGATATTCCTCCACCTGCTGGTGGAATATCATGGTATACTCCGCGCATGATAGAACGTGATGCCGCCCGACGTCAGGTGATGTCCTTGCTCTCCCGGTACCGGGTCGTTTCCATCCTCGGGGCGCGACAGGTTGGGAAGACGACGCTGGCGAAACAGGTAGCCAACGAATGGTCGAAGGGTCCCACGACCCATTTCGACCTCGAGGATCCGGCAGACCTGGCTCGCCTCGAAGAACCCTCGCTGCTTCTCCGCGGGCTTGACGGCCTTGTCGTCATGGATGAGATTCAGCGTCGCCCGGATCTTTTTCCACTGCTCCGTGTGCTGGCCGACCGGCCGCGGCCCGCGACCCGATTTCTCCTCCTTGGGAGCGCATCGCCGGAGCTTCTTCGGCAATCGTCCGAGACCCTGGCGGGTCGCATCCAGTTCTTCCCTCTCTCCGGGTTCAACTTGTCCGAGGTCGGCACCGCGCGTGCCGAACAGCTCTGGATCCGGGGAGGATTCCCGAGATCGTTTCTCGCGCGAAGCGACCGCCAGAGCGCCGAATGGCGTCGAGGCTTCGTGAGCACATTCCTCGAGCGGGATATCCCCCAGTTGGGGATCCGGGTCCCCGCGGCGACGCTTCGACGATTCTGGGCGATGCTGGCCCACGCGCACGGCCAGATCTGGAACGCATCGGAGTTCGCACGCTCGTTCGGGGTCGGCGAGTCGACGGTTCGCCGATACCTGGACCTCCTGACGGCGACCTTCGTCGTGCGTCAGCTTCCTCCCTGGCACGAGAATCTGCGCAAGAGGCAGGTGAAATCGCCGAAGATCTATTTCACCGACAGCGGTCTGCTTCACACCCTGTTGCAGGTCGAGACGAGGGAGAGCCTCCTCGATCATCCGAGGCTGGGAGCCTCGTGGGAGGGGTTCGCCCTCCAGGAAACGATCGCACACCTTGGCGCCCGCCCAGAGGAATGCTTCTTCTGGGCTACGCATGGCGGTGCGGAGCTGGATCTTCTGGTTTTGCGGGGGAAGAGGCGCATCGGAATCGAGTTCAAGAGGACGGATGCCCCTCGCATGACGCCATCCATGCGGTCGGCCTTGTCCGATCTCCATCTCGATGTTCTGTACGTGGTTCATGCCGGGGAGCACTCGTTTTCCCTGGGTGAAAAGATCCGTGCCGTTCCGATCGGAAGATTGCTCTACGGAATCCGGCGGATGTAACGGTGCGAAGTTCTGGATCGCGGCAGACCTACGGGTGTCCATCCCAAAGGTATCAAACTACCCGTCACGCGACAATTGACAGCGCATATATAATTTTGTATATTACATTGTGTCCGAAAAACCCATTATATGGGCCGGAACCTCGCTCGATGACATCAGGGTGTTTCCTGAAGCTGCGCGACGCCTCGTAGGACAACATCTTCGCCTTGTCCAGCAGGGGTTGGAGCCACCCGATTGGAAGCCGATGCGAAGCATTGGCTTGGGGGTTACAGAAATTCGAATTCACACGCGAGTCGAACACCGTGTATTTTACATAGCCAAGTTCCGCGAGGCGATCTATGTGCTTCATGCGTTTCAGAAGGTTACACGGAAAACAGATAAGGCCGAGATTGATCTGGCCAGGAGTCGCCTCGGTCAATTGATCCGGGAGCGCCAGATGCATCGAGAGCCGCAAGGAAGGTAGGTGTTTCATGAAGATGAAACTCACCCGCTCGAGCGGGAACGTTTTCGCGGATCTTGGCTTCCCTCCAGAGGAAGCCGAGCATCTTAAGATTCGATCGGATCTGATGATCGAACTTTGTAAAGCCATCAAGGCCCGGGGCTTTAAGCAAGCTGATGCGGCCAAGATGCTTGGTGTTACACAACCCCGCATCAGCGATCTCTTCCAAGGCAAAATCGATCTATTTAGTATAGACACCCTTGTCGATATGCTTGGTCACGCAGGCGTAAGAGTCAAATTGGTTATCGGGACATCAAAGCGTAAATTGAAAGTCGCTTGATAGAAAACCGTAGCCTGGTCACAAGGTGGTCCCAATCTACATTCTTGAATCGAATATCACTTCAGCGAGCGCCACATAAGTAATTCGACCTTCGGGTAACCATCCCGAAGGTCTTGCCTATGTTCTCCATGGAAATCTACAATTGTGCCGACCATTTCAAGTGATGAGTGGTAACTGAAGACCTCGGCTGTGACCACTCTGTGTCAATCTGGTTCATGCGTTAAATGCGTGGGTCTCTACCGATAATATTCCGGCCCGAAGGTCAATGGACCTAAATGTGGGAATTTCTTTATAAAACGGTTTTCAGTGATTTCACGAGGCAGGGATTGGTTGGATTGCCCTCATCGTCCCAATAATTCCCGGCAAGAAAATCTTATTGACGGGGTATCAAGAATGACATAATGTCACATAAAATACCCAGCGGTGGTGCCGGTATGGATGAAAGAGAGCAGGCAGGGCATATCCTGAAAGAGGCACGGCGCTGGTTCACTCAGCGCGCACTGGCGAAAAAACTTGGGGTTTCCCCGAGGACAATCATCCGTTGGGAAAATGGCGCAAATATACGCAAGGCCGTTGCTATCGCTGCCAAGGAGCTTCTGGCAACGGACGCGGGGAAGGTGAATGTACCTGGAGAATTTACCTTCATCGATCTCTTCGCCGGTATTGGCGGAATCCGCATGGGGTTCGAGGCGAATGGAGGAAGGTGCATATACACATCAGAGTGGGACCGCTATTCACAGAAAACGTATCGCAAAAATTTCGGAGACGATCACCTGATACACGGGGATATAACAAAGATCCATGAAGCGGAGATTCCGGATCATGATTTGCTACTCGCCGGATTTCCGTGCCAGCCGTTTTCAATCGCAGGAGTTTCCAAAAAAATCTCGTTGGGCAGAGCCCATGGTTTTCTTGATGAAACCCAAGGGACCCTGTTTTTTGATATTGCGAGAATTCTGACCCAGAAACGGCCCAAAGCGTTTCTCTTGGAGAATGTGAAAAATCTGATCAGCCACGATGGCGGTCGTACATTCCAGGTGATCACCAAAACGTTGAGGAATGAGCTCGGTTACAAGATTGAATGGAGAATTGTGGATGCTAGACATTTTGTGCCGCAGCACCGGGAGCGCCTGATGATTGTAGGATTCCACGAGGAGACCGGATTTAACTGGAGCGATCTCCGACTTCCTCCGCTGGACCGTAATGCACCTGTAATGAGAGACATCCTTCATTCCGAGAATGGATCGGAAGAGCCGGAAGACCCTTTCACGGTCGGCATGAAGGCGAGGGTCAATGAGAAATACATGCTTAGCAACAAGCTCTGGGGCTATCTTAAGGAATACGCCGAGCGGCACAAGGCGAAGGGAAACGGTTTCGGATTTGGACTTGTAGGGCCAAGAGACGTTGCAAGAACGTTATCCGCAAGGTACTACAAGGACGGATCGGAAATTCTGGTAAAAAGAGGCAAGGGAAAAAATCCTCGCAGACTCACACCTCGGGAGTGCTCAAGGCTGATGGGATTTGACTCGGAGAAAAAACGTTTTTCCATTCCGGTCTCTGATACACAGGCCTACAAACAGTTCGGGAATGCGGTTGCAGTGCCCGTCATCACCGAAGTTGCTCGGATCATGAAGCCTCATATCATGAACCTCAAGGAAGCCGAAATAACACGTTCGCTCCAGTTGCCCTTGTTTGCGTGATGGCAGATATCGTCAACCGCGCGACACGAAGCCGGATGATGTCCGGTATACGCGGAAAGGATACAAAGCCGGAGATATTCCTTCGGAAGGGTTTATTTTCCCGGGGATTCCGGTTCCGCCTCCATGACAGACGCCTTCCAGGAAAACCGGACATTGTTTTCCCGAGATACAGTGCGGTTGTTCTTGCGCATGGCTGTTTCTGGCACGGCCATGATTGCCCCTTATTCAACTGGCCAACATCCAATGTAAAGTTTTGGCGAACCAAAATCGAAAAGAATCGTGAAGTGGATGCAGAGGCCCGTTCGTCGCTGGAACATCTCGGCTGGCGAATTCTGACAGTCTGGGAGTGCTCGTTGAAAGGTCCAACGAGAATTCCACCGGAAAGATTGCTCGATGAGGCAACAGAATGGCTAAAAAGAGGATCCGATAACCGTGAAATCAAAGGGCATCAGTAAAATGAGAATTGAATTTAAAATAATAAATAGCGAGTATCTTCCATACGGAATAGGGCAATAATTCGACATGAAATCATTGGACAAAGCCATCTGGACAGTTGATAACTCTGATCTCCTAATGCGATACGGTGAAGGATCAATAATTTATCCTACCGCAAGCGAGGTATTCAATGCGGAATTTAATAATAAATTATTAATTCAAGGTCATCCGGTCGTATCCAGGCCTTCGGTAGGCATTAAAGATCTCGTCGTTTCAAGATTTCCGTTGGACCTCTCCATAAAAATCGATAATGACCCTGTAGGGAGGCTTTCGTGTACGGTATTCGGACAAAGGGGAGAAATTGAAGTAGAGATATTAAATGCCCTTTCGCGAAAGGTTGATCATATTATTTTCAAAAATGAATGGTTTCCTTTTGCGAAGGGGGCTATTGAGGAGATACGTAAGATTCTCTCCAGTTGTAATGTAAATCAACAAGGACCGATATCTTTGAAGCAATACCTCTTCTTCATTCGCCATGAAGGAAATCTTATCCGGATTGATGACAGGACCAAGAGAGCTGCAGGCGCAGATCAATTTAAAAGCCATCATTTTACTGGCCATATTCCTGGATTTAACGGGACCTTGTATCCGTATCAGGTAAATGGCTACAGCTGGCTGCGCGCGATTGCGAAAGAGGATCTTGGATGCATACTGGCTGACGAGATGGGCTTAGGAAAGACAATCCAGATCATCGGTCTTATATCAAACGAAATTGAGGAAAAAAGAATCCCGTCATTGGTAATTTGCCCGGCGACTCTCCTTGAAAACTGGCGTCGAGAGATCAAGAGATTTTCCCCTGCAACAAAAACGATGGTTCACCAAGGTATCAACAGAACCGCGTTCGTGTCCGACTTCGAGGGAATCGATGTAATTATTGCTTCATATGACACGATCGTTCGAGACATGCCTCTATTTGAAAATGTTAAGTGGAATATTGTCATTATTGATGAAGCCCAGGCTATCAAGAACCCGGATGCAAAGAGGACACGTTGTGTCAAGGATGTCCCAAGGCGTGTGGCAATTGCTGTGACAGGAACTCCGGTTGAAAATCGTCTCACGGACCTGTGGTCGATCATGGATTTTGTACTTCCCCAATTTCTTGGGACACGTACTGAATTTGAAAGAAATATTTCCGATACACAGAAAGGTGCAATTGAAATTGAGCCGATCGTGTCGCCGGTATTGTTGCGGAGAAAAGTGTCGGATGTAGCAAAAGATCTTCCAGAACGAATCGATATACCCCAACCCCTTCCGATGGATGGCCTATCGATCGGTCAATACGAAAAAATTCGTTTGGAAACGATTTCAGAATATGGCAATGCTGGAGCTCTCGTAGCTTTGAATAATCTGAGGATGTATTGTACGCATCCTTATCTTTTTGCGAAAGAAGAAGAAAGCCCGGATGTAAAAAGCCTGAAGTACCGCCGGGTACTCGAAATCCTGGAGGAAATTTTTGCAAATTCGGAAAAGGCTTTAATCTTTACGTCCTTCACAGGGATGACTGATATTTTTCTGGAAGATTTGCCGCAACGCTTCGTGGGTGTTCATGTTGATTGGATAGACGGCAGGGTCGGTATACCCGATAGGCAGTCAAAGATCGACACTTTTAGCCGGTATCGTGGGCCAGCGGTTATTATCCTGAATCCAAGGGCAGCAGGTACGGGATTAAACATAACCGCAGCAAATCATGTCATACATTACAATCCGGAATGGAATCCTGCAATTGAGGACCAAGCCTCGGCGCGCGCATATCGACGGGGCCAGGAACGACCAGTTACCGTCCATAAAATGTTTTATGCGAATACAGTTGAGGAAATAATATTTGAAAGACTAAAAAGAAAAAGAGATTTGGCCGGGGCTGCTGTTGTTGGGACGACCGGATCGGAAGAGGACTTAAAAGATATTTTAAAAGCCCTTCAAACAACACCCCATGGAGAAAATTAACAATGTCCTCTGATTATGTGATATCAAAAATTCTGAGTTCGAATGATACCGGTGAAACGGGGAGCCACCAAGTTGGAATTCTTATTCCAAAGAAACCTCAAATCCTAGACTTTTTCCCTGCCCTTGACCCTAAGCAAAAAAACCCTCGGGTTAACTTATCTTTCTTGGATGAACATCAGGTGGAATGGAATTTTGCATTTATCTACTACAATGGTCTTTTCTTTGGGGGAACAAGGAACGAATACAGGTTAACCAAGATGACCTCATATATTAGATCCTGTAATCTTAAAGCTGGAGATGAAGTTATTTTATTAAAAAATGACACAGGATATCGTTATGTAAGCTATAAGCGTAAGCCTGTTATTAAAGTCGACCAAGGATATGCATTAATACTTGGTAGGGGATGGAAAATCATAAATTACTAATGGAGGATAAAATGCCAAAAGCAATACCGGCAGAGGAAGTACTTCCTGATCCTAGTCGTGTTATTGAAGGACTACGTGATACTGGATATCAGTTTCATACAGCTATCGCTGATATAATAGATAATTCAATCTCTGCGAATGCCTCAATTGTAGATATTAAAATGGATATCGATTATGAAGGAAACATATCAGTATCTATAGCAGACGATGGGTGCGGGATGAGTCGGGGAGATTTAATAGACGCTATGCGATATGGGTCGCGAAAGCGTACCGATCCTGCGAGTCTTGGAAAGTTTGGTTTGGGATTGAAAACTGCATCAACTGCTTTCTGCCGAAAACTCTCTGTTATATCGAGGTCGTCGGGTAGTAAGCCTTTTTGCAAGGCCACTTGGGATATTGATTACGTTGCAAGGGTGGGGAAATGGCACCTTCTGCTTCCAGAACCAGAAGAAGCTGAACTTGTTCATGTAAAATCAGTTTGTGGAAAGGGTTCTGGAACCGTAGTTCTTTGGGAATCCATTGATCGTTTGTTAAAAAATTATGCCGAGCCAGGAGGTGCTTTCGCAAGGAAGGCATTGGATAAGCAGATACAAACATTATCCGAGCATTTATCTATGGTATATCAAAGATTTCTTGATAAAAAATCGTCCAAGGCAAAATATATAGAAATTATTATCAATGGGGACAAAATAAAGCCATGGGATCCATTTTGTAAGAGCGAATCAAAATTAATCGCAGAGAAAGATCAAGTTGTCGAAATTAATGGGAGCACTAAAGCAAAATTTACAGTTAAAGCATATGTATTACCAAGAAAAGAAGAATTTGATGATCCGGAAGCAGCGAAGGCGGCAAATATAAGCAATACAATGCAAGGAATTTATATTTATAGGGAAAACAGGCTGATTCATGGTCCAGACTGGATGGGGATGTACCAGAAAGAGCCCCATTATAGTCTTTCAAGGATAGAATTTTCATTCGATCACAAGCTGGATGATGCGTTTCATATAGATATTAAAAAATCACAAATAATTCTTAACGAGGATCTCTACAATTGGCTTTATAGCGAGTTTCTTCCTGTTCCAAGAAGAGCAGCTGAACAGGCATACAGAAGAGGATTAAAAAAGAAAGTTAACGATATTTCCAAAGGAACCCACGATAGCTCAAATACGAGCATCCATGATAAAGCTGCAGACCTTGGGACGGCCAAGATTACAAATGTTGATCCAGATAAGAACGAAGCGGATATCACAAACAAGCATGGAAAAATCAGAATAAAAATATCTGTCGGCAAGCCAACCAAACCAGGGGAATTTCACGTTCAACCAGTCGCAAGCATCGATGACGGATTACTGTGGGAACCGTGTGTCATAGAGAAAAACCAGGCATTCCGGGTAAACACAGGGCATCCTTATTATCATAAGGTTTATTTTCCTAATCGGATCAACGGGATAACAATTCAGGGGCTTGATTCATTTATATGGGCACTTTGTGCAGCTGAAATGGGGGCAGTTAGCAGTCCAACCCAAAAACACTTCGAGGAACTCCGATATGAGGTCTCACGGTTGCTAAGGCTCCTTGTGGAAGATCTTCCCGAACCCGAGGTAGGCGGTGAATAGGATCGAAGCCGAATCAATCAGGGACGAGCTGAGCGGTCGTTTCGGGGTTTCGCTTGATTTTCGTTCAGGGTCCACTGACGGGTACCCCTTCCTTGATCTAAGCCCTACCGAGCTATCCTCTCCGAACGGGTTTTCGATCAGAATCCAGACTTATTGGAGGCGTCTCACGATTTCTTTCATCCCTGATAATTACGCGAGAGATCTAATCAGGGAAATGGGAAGGGCAAGCGAAACCAATAAGGTTGCATTCACTGCATTCGCGTCGGCTTCCATACGGGAAAACGGCAAAATTATCATGAGGATCAATTCGACAGAAGTTCCTCCAGTTAGTCCAGAAAAGTGGCCTGTTGAATGGAAGATGCTGGAGCTTTCCGTCGAGCGCTTGGGGTTCGATTTTGATCCCAATAATTTTTCTTTAATCCGCGGTTCCATGATCGAATGGGCAAGTCGATTCTTGGGTATGGTGGTATCGCTGCTACCAGTCGAACAAGCCAGTTACGAGGATGTTTCAGAGGTGGCGGGACTCCCAGAGGGGGCTATTGTTCGTGTAGAGGTTAATCGCTACGAACGGAACCGCTTGAATCGAGAAGCGTGCATAACGGTGCACGGCATCGCATGCAAGGTTTGTGGTATCCGGTTCGACAAAAAATACGGAGAGATTGGAGCGGGATTTATTAACGTCCACCATCTGACACCTCTTGCAAGGATGGTGGAGGCAACAATTGTCGATCCGGTGAAAGACCTTGTACCGGTTTGTCCGAATTGTCATGCAATGTTACACAGGGAGGATCCCCCATTAACGATAGATAGATTGAAGGAATGTTTAGGCAGAGACTCTTCAAAAGGTTGATAATAAGAAATATCGGACCTTAAATAATATTCTTTCATCCCACCCGAAGGTAACTCTTTCCCCTAAACTTCGTAACCGCTTCTTCCGAAAAGAGATTTGAAAAGGAGTATTTGGCTACGTTGTTCCATGCGCCCAGAATGTGCCTCCGGTGTTTCCCCCTGGACGGGGGAGATCTTCAGAAATCG
>Ga0209212_1006000_pt1 | contig 14141 bp, 13 predicted proteins | sample RifGroC2_FD_183996 | JGI IMG/M metagenome (GOLD analysis project Ga0209212, IMG submission 183996) | Groundwater microbial communities from Rifle, Colorado, USA - Groundwater C2 (SPAdes) (version 2) | ecosystem: Environmental > Aquatic > Deep subsurface > Groundwater | place: Rifle, Colorado... | reverse complement strand
AATATCAGGATGTTTTGTGAGATGGATAGAAAGACGCGGGTAATAATACATACAACAATTACTGAGGATAATCTGCAACATTTAATGGATATAGTAGAATTGGGCAAAACATTAAAGGTAGATCAGGTGAGATTTGGTCATCCTACATTTTTTACAGATAGTGATGTGGAGAAAAGTAATGCCTTTTGTAAGATTAATTTCCCGAATGAAGATATAAAAGAGTTCAGCTATAGTTACAATCCAACAGGTAAAGAAGAAAAATTCTATGGTGTTATAAAAGGACTAAAAGAAAAGTATAATGGCTCTATCTGTTTTTCTCCTGAGTTAGGAGATAGTGAAATTAAAACATGGTATTCTAACAAATTCATAACAAAACGAAAGTGCTTCTTTGCATGGCGGGGATGCTTTGTATATCCTAATGGTGATGTGGTTCCATGTGAATCTATATCATATAAAATGGGGAATATCTATAGGCAAAGTTTTGAAGATATCTGGAATGGTGAGAAATATAAAGATTTTAGAAGAAAATTGAAAAACGGATTATTTCCTGCCTGTGTGAGGTGCTGTAAGTTATAAAAAACTTATGCAGAAGATTTTAATTGTATTTATACTGCTTACCTCTCTTATCTTAAAGATATGGTATATAGATTGGGGATTACCAAATCTTTATAACCATGATGAGATTAATCATATAGAAGAAGCGCTTCAGGTGGGTTCCGGTAAACTTGAACCGGAAGGATTAAAGCATGGAACACTTATAGCATATTTATTATTTTTAGAATATGGATTTCTTTATATTCTGGGAAAGGTTACAGGGAATTATTTATCAGTAAATGATTTTGTTTTATCCTATGCAACTGACCCTACAATGGTTTTTGTGGTCGGTAGAGTTACAATAGTATTATTAAGTGTCGGCTCTATTTTTTTTACATATTTAGCAGGTAAAAAACTATTTAATGAAAGGATTGGGATAATATCTGCCATATTTATTGCATTTTCCCCTATCCATTTCATCCACTCTACCTTTGTCAAAGATGATATACCAGCGACCTTTTTTTGTGCACTGTTCTTTTATTTTATCTCTCTATATTTTTTGCATGATAATAGTAGTCTAAAGAAAAAAGATAGGTTTTACTCTATCTCTGGTTTCGTTCTTGGGTTAGCCATTGCAGCTAAGTTAACTGCTATTCCCGGGATTATTACATTTTGTTTGGCATTTATATTAAAAGAGACAACTGAAGCTAAAGGATATAGAAAATATCTTATCCAATTAGTGGATAGGAGATTTTTAAAAGGAATAATTTTTGTTTTTGCCGGTTTTTTTATAGCTGATCCTTATGCTGTGATTAAATATAAAAAGTTTATTTACGGTATATTAAGTCTGAAGAATGAATATACAACTACAACAATGGTGACAACAGTAAGATTTCCTCAGATTTTCTATTTTACAGACCATCTGCCAAATATGATTGGTATCCCGCTAACCATATTTTTATTAATAAGTGTAATATATTTTGTTTTTAAACCTTCTAATAAATTGATTTTGTTATTATCATTTCCAATAAGCTATTACCTGCTATTTAATGATGTAGTAGGTTATGCATATCATATTTTAACAGCACTCCCTTTTATTGTAATTTTATGCAGCGTGTTATTAGATAAAATCATTTCTATGATAAAAAATAAATATAATGCAATTCCATCAAAGGCTCTAATGGTAACTTTGATTATCTTGCTTATTGCTCCTGAAGTTTTAAATACTGTCAGATATATATATGTACTTGGCAGTGAAGATACAAGAACTTTATCAAAAAGGTGGATTGAAGATAATATTCCTTTAAATAGCTCTATTTTAATTGAAGGGGCAGTTATGAATATGATTTATATGTCTCCACAGTTAAAGGGTAATTTGAATACTTTAAAGGATGACTTTGATTATGTAAAATCCCATAGGGGAAGAGGGGGGTTGCAAAAATTACTTATTGATAATTTTAATAGTAGTGAAATAACTTACAGACTGTATAAGGCATCGGTCGCAATAATACCAGAGTATATAGATGAATACAATGCTGATTATATAATAACAAGTGGTTTTTTGGATTTAGATATTGGTGAGTTGAAGGATCGTAGAGATAAAAAATATTACATGCAAAGGGATGCAGTATATAAAGAAATAAGTAATAGGTATGAATTGATAAAACAATTTGAACCATTTCCATATTTTAGAGAGTATTTTCCATTGTTTATAAGTAAAGATTTTGACGAGTTGAGAAAAATTAAATTATTCAGCCAGCAGAAAGAAATTATACCGGGACCAGAAATTAAGATATTTAAAAGAAAGATTTAGTGTATGAGAAAATTTAATTTAATAATATTAAGTTTTATATTGGGTGTAATTATTAGCTTTTCATTAGGTGGTGTATTTTTGAGTCTGGTTATTGTATTTTCAGGGTTTTTAATATGGAGAAGTGCTGAGGAAGAAGATAGAAAATTTTTGACATATATTTTTATCAGCGGTATTTCCGTAAGAATAATAATTAGTTTCATTTTTACCGATATTTCTATTTTATCTGGAAAAGGAGGCTGGTTGATAGGTGATGGCAATGGAATTTATAACATGGCATGGTTATATATGCAGATAATTCAAGGGAATAAAAATTTTTTAATAGAGGATATAAACGGGAATATAAGTTATGATCAAGCGATTTATAAATTTTTTGGTAGCTACGAAAAAATAATTAACAGTTTTACTTATGGAAATCATAGTATTCATAGTTTTACAATATTTTTAGGGTATTTATTTTATATCTTCGGGACTATGAAATTTTCAGGAAGACTTATAAATATCCTGCTTGGCACCCTAAGTGGGATTTTTGTTTATTATATTGTAAAAAGGATTTTTGGACAAAAATCTGCAAAAATATCTGCTATATTAATAACCTTTTTCCCATCAATATTCATCTGGTCACTGGATTTTCTAAAAGACCCTCTGTATATATTAGTGTCAATTATGATTCTATGGGCATTTATAATGTACTGGGATAATAATAATTTTATATATATTGTGCTAATCATTATTGCCGCCATTATTCAAAGTACTATTAGAAAAGATTTGTGGCTTATAGGACTAATTCCTTTTGGTTTGGGTTTTTTTTTAATCCCAAGGCTTTCTTTAATCAAAAAAACTATGGTTATTACAATAGGAATAGCTATAATATTTTGTCTGTATAATAAAATAAATTATGCGACTGTAAGAACCAATATAGAAAAAACTCTTCAAAACCACATAGGATATGTTAATACCGGCGGCTATGTTTACAAGAATTTAGATGATAAATATTATGCCCCTGTTAATTATAATATTAGTAATATAACATGGTGCGAGATTTTAAAGGCATTTTTAAAAGGGTGGTATCATTTTTTATTAGAACCTTTTGTATGGGATATGAAATCAAAATCAATGCTCATGTCGTTCCCACAAATGATTCTATGGTATTTGATGATTATGTTTGCCATGACAGGAATGGCTTTTGGATTGAGATATAGTTATAAATATACATTAATAATTACTACTTATATTTTTATTTTCTCATCAGTTATTGCTTTAACCAGCGGAAACATAGGAACCTTATTCCGCCACAGAGATATGGTGACACCATTTTATTTAATATTTAGCGCTATAGGAATATCACATTTACTGGGAATTGCCAAAAATGATTCCGTAAATAGTCGCTGATACAAAATCCCGTCTCTATTTCCAAATTAGTGAAAACACTTTATATTTCTTACGATGGAATGACATGTGTTTGGCATGCGGCGGCAAAAATGAAAGGATACTCTTATTAAATGCTGATGAGGTGGTTGTTCTTACAGGTTTCTTTGTGGATGCTTGGTGCTAACTAAAATGACTTATTTAGTGTTTCCGAATGAAAACGAACCGATTATTTCATGTCAATCCGCCATCATGTGTCCCATCTGCAAATTAGGACAGACGAGCTTCCTATTCCAAAAACTCTACAAAGGACTAAACCTTTTGCATTCTGGTATTGAGAGCATACCGCTGAATTTTCGAAAGTGCCATGTCTGCGGCATTGTGTTTTCCGTTCCACTTTCCAAAGAAGCGATGCAAGCCTGCTTTGCGTGGTATGAGGATATCTATCATAAAGAGGCTCAAGTTGAAGCACGCACGCCCTGCAATCCCATCAATCAGATCCGTTATGCTGAATGGCTACGCTTGCTCGAACCTTATAGGAAGACCGGTAAGCTGTTCGAGACTGGTTTCGGACGAGGCGAGTTTCTCATGACAGCATCTAAGTTTGGATGGCTTTGTTCGGGGAATGAAGCATCTTTTAATGCATGTGAGTCTGTTCGCCGCTTCGGTGCGACAGTTTACTGCACCGACATTGGATCTGTTGACATAGTAGGCGACCAAGATATTGTTGTTTCCATGGGGGTGATCGAGCATGTTCCTGATCCCCATGTGCAGTTCCAAAATTACTATAGACTCCTCCGGTCAGGTGGGGCAGTATTCATCACAACTCCAAACTACAATTCTCTTGCGAGGTTGCTATTGGGTCCTCAGTGTCGAATATTAGATGTTGAGCATCTATTCTACTTCACCCCAAAAACGATTTCCCGATTATTGCGGATGTCCGGGTTCCGTATCGTGAAATGTTGGTCTAAAAATGTCAACATCCCAGAGATCCTCAAGGGCTTTCTTCCAATATACCAGGGGAGGGAGGCTGTTCGTACAGCGAACCAAGAGTTTCGTCAGATGCTTGAGTTCAACGGAATCCTCAAGCAATTCAAAGCCTTCGTTAACTGGTGCATCAGCCAGTCCGGCGTAGGAGAGGAACTGTATGTTATCGCTGTGAAGTCAGGGGGTGAACTTCCCGATATATACAATGACCACAGAAACACGGAGACAGAAAGCAAGAAGGGCTGAAATCATCCTTAACCAAAACACATCATGGTAACGGTTCTCTACGACGGGGAGGGGAGCTACATTAAAGAGAAAGCCGAGATGCGACCAAATACAACAATCGAGTTAAATAACTTGACTATACTTTAAACTCTTGGCAGAGAATAATTAATTCTATGAATATATCATTAATATATCCGCTTTTATCAAAGGCAAGAAGCAAAGTTGACGAGAATAAACAGTATTGGCCTCCTCTTGGACTGGGATATATTGCAGCAGTATTAAGAGAAAAGGGGCATAGTGTTCAGATTTTAGATAGAGATTTAATTTTGCGTAAAAATAGACTTAATTTTGATAAAACTGATGAAATCACTCTCAGTCACATTAGAGATTTTGAAACACAGATAGTTGGTTTTAGTACCACTACCCCTAATGTATCCGATGTAAATACATTTTCAAGAAAAGTTAAAAAAATAAACCCGGAGATTGTTACTGTAATAGGTGGCCCCCATTGTGCAGGAGAACCTGTTGCAACGCTTGAAATGTGTAATGGTATAGATATGCTCGTTAGGGGAGAAGGTGAAATGGTTATGCTTGATATTGTAAATGGCATGTCCATAGATTCTATCGGAAGCCTTACCTATAGGAAATCAAATGGTTCTATCATATCTAATCCTGATAGACCGTTAATAGAGTCATTAGATAGCCTGCCATTGCCTGCGAGAGACATGCTTGATATGAATTATTATACACGTCCAAGCAGGTTTATAAGCAGGAATCTTTCACTTCGAACAACACATATATTTACAGCAAGGGGATGTCCATATAATTGTCATTATTGTGCTGGACCTCTAATAGGTCAGCGTATGGTTAGGTATCATTCTTCGCAGAGGGTTGTTTCTGAGATAGAAGAGTTGATTGATAAATATTCAATCGAGGCAGTCTATTTTGCAGAAGATATGTTTTTAAGCAGTAAGAAGCGTGTAAAGGAGATGACTACGCTGTTTATGGAACATGGTATTCATAAGAAGATAGTATGGATGGCACAGGTGAGTCCCAAAGTGGCAGATACAGAACTTTTATCTATGATGAAGGATGCGGGTTGTGTGCATGTAGAGTATGGTTTTGAATCAGGTTCACAGCGCATACTTGACCTGATGAACAAAAGGGCAAGTGTTGAACGAAATAAGGAAGTTGCTATTCTTACAAGAAAAAGCGGGCTCAGATTTCAAGGAAATTTTATAGTAGGATACCCCGGCGAGACTGAAAAAGACTTTAATAAAACAATATCTTTTATAAAAGAAACCAGTCCTAATAATGTATCGCTTAATCTTTTTATGCCACTACCTGGAACGGAAATATATAAGAAATTAAAAAATGAGGGAAAATTACTTCCTAATTGGGATGATATTGGTAATCCTGAAACTCCATATATTAATTATGCAGATATGCTGCAGTCACAATTTGAAAGATTATACCTCAATGCAAAATTGAAAATTATACTACCATTAAATCTGATACATTTTTTAAAAGACAACCTATTCCATCCGTTCAGATTGCTTTATGTCATATCCACTCAATTTAAAAGCGTGATAACAAGAGCAATAAAGGCAGTCATAAGGCTACAAAAAATTAAATTGAACGATATAGAGATATGAATGTCTTATTTATAGCCTACCATTTTGCGTCTTATCCAATAATGGAATCTCAGGGATTTTCATATATGAGGGGTTTATCTGATAAAGGGACAAAGTATTCACTTTTAACCTATGAGACTGAAGAGTCTGTGTCAAATTCTAAAAAATATATATCCGAATTAGATATGCCACTCAAATGGAGGTATCTGACCTATCATAGAAAACCCCGATTTCTGGCAACTTCTTTTGATATTATTTCAGGGCTTTTAACTGTAGTATTTATTATTAAGAAAGATAAAGTAAAAATTATCCACGCGAGGGGATTAATTGCTGCACTCATTGCATTTTTACCTGCAAAATTAATTGGCGTAAAGATTTTATTTGATACCCGTGGACTTCTGGCGGATAAATATGTGGGTGGCGGTTTGTTATCTAAATACAGTTTTACATATAATCTCATGAAGTGGGGAGAGGGCTTGCTGCTTAGAAAATCTGATTATTTTACAGTAGAAACTTATAAACATGCAGAGATAATCGGAAATTCTCAAAACGGTATATCTGACAAAATGGGTGTGATTCCATGTTGTGTTGATACTGACAGATTTAACTATCAGTTATGCTCTGATGGTGACAGAAACGGATTTAACCTTGTTTACTTGGGAAAGGTGGGGACATGGTATCTTTTTGAAGATATGCTTGATATTTTTTATGTTGTTTCTAAAAAGATTGCTCATTCGCACTTTACATTTCTTACAGAAAGTGATGCTGTGCCTATCTATTCGAGTGTAAGAGAAAAGGGAATAGATAAGTCTAAAATAAATATTAGAAAAGCAGAACTATCAGAAGTGCCAAGTTTATTGGCAGGTGCAAATGCAGGCATTTTTTTTATAAATTCCTATAAACGATACAATTCTTCACCAATTAAATTTGGAGAATATCTTGCCTGTGGACTGCCTGTTATTATTAATTCGGGTATTGGGGATTGTGATGAGATTGTCTTAAAGGAAAGGGTAGGGGTTGTTATTAATGAGTTTTCCAAAAGGGAATACGAAAGGGCTATTGAGGAGTTAAAACTGCTTTTATCTGAGGGAAATCCATTGAGAGAAAGATGCAGGAGAGTGGCAGAAAAGTATTTTTCCCTCGAGATGGGTGTAGAGAGATACTGGAATATTTATAAAAGATTGGGAAAGGAATGGCAATAAAATAAATTGTAAGGAAATCTGTTGGATTTTTTTAATTAGAGAGGGAGGTGGTTATTATGGTAAAGACAATGGAAATTGATGTAATACCTGAGAAACCTGTCCTGAGCAAAGTCGAAGGAAGGAAAAGATATACATATAAAGACTATGCAAAACTTCCAGAAGGAGCGCCGTATCAATTGATAGGAGGTGAACTAATCATGGTTCCTGCACCATTGACTTATCATCAAGAAGTATCAAAAAAACTTGAATATCTGTTGTATGATTATGTTGAGTTGAAACACAAATTAGGAAAGGTATATGATGCACCTATTGATGTGTGCCTTGGAGAAGAGGAAACTTATCAACCTGATATAATCTTTATTTCAAATGAGAGGCTTCAAATAATAAAAGAAGATAAAATAGAAGGCGACCCTGATATGGTTATAGAAATTTTATCTCCTTCAACTGCCTATTATGATTTAGTTCATAAAAAGGAGATTTATGCAAGGCATGGGGTAAGGGAGTACTGGATAGTTGACCCAATGGAGAAAAAGGTAGAGGTTTATGAAAATAAAAATGGAGAGTTTACACTTTTTAAAAAGGCAGGAAAAGGGGAAAGGATAAACTCCATAATCATACAAGGTTTTGAAGTAGAGTTGGATGCAATATTTTAGATAAGGAAAGAAAGAATATATCTGCATAAAAAATGAGAGTCTTATTCTGGGTACCCTATCCTACAGAAGGCGCAAGTAATAGGTATAGAGTTGAGCAATATCTCCCATATCTTAAAAAAAATGGCATAAAATATTCCTTACATCCTTTCTGGAGTAGCTCGGCATATAAAATATTATATAAGAGTGGATATTTTCTTAATAAGGTCTATTTTTTTATATTAGGAACTATCTTCCGTATTTTTGACCTTTTAACAATATTTCAATATGACATAATCTTTATTCATAGGGAGGCGTATCCAATTGGCGGAGCATTCTTTGAAACCATTTTGTCAATCCTTAGAAAACCTATTATATTCGATTTTGATGATGCAATATTTTTACCTGTCAGTAGTCGTCCCAATAACTTTATAGAAAGGTTCAAAAAACCTGAAAAGATTAAATGTATTATCGGTAAAAGCAGGCATGTGATAACAGGGAATCGTTACCTCTCTGATTTTGCTCTGCAGTATAACCGTTCCGTCTCTATAATTCCTACACCTATTGATATGGATAAAAATTTTCCTGTTGCCAAAAATTATGGTGATGGAATTGTTATAGGTTGGATTGGAAGTATTACCACATTGGATTTCTTAAATACAGTAAAGGATGCCTTTATCAGTTTATCAAATTGCTTTCCACATATTAAATTTAAGATAGTGGGAGGTAACTTTTCTATAGATGGTCTCTCCACTATAATTAGTAAGCCGTGGTCAATGGAGGAAGAAATAGAAGACCTTAAAACTTTCGATATAGGTATAATGCCTATGCCTGATAATGAATGGACAAGAGGCAAGTGTGGATTTAAGGCTATTCTTTATATGAATATGGGAATACCGTGTGTTTGCTCACCAGTGGGAGTAAATAGAGAGATAATAACAGATGGCGTAAATGGATTTTTGGCAGGCACAGACGAAGAATGGATTGAAAAACTTTCTCTTCTTATTGAGAACGCTGAACTGCGAAAAAAATTAGGGATGGCGGGAAGAAAGACAGTAGAAGAGAAATATTCAGTAAATATAAATGCCCCCAGGTGTCTTGAAATATTTAAGAGGGTCTATAAGGAGAGGTATGGGAAATCCGATAAAAATTGATTACGAAAGAGGTGGGAGGCAGAAGGATGTTTATGATGAGACAGAGGCAATAAATGTTCCTTGTCCCCTTTGTGAAAAAGATGAGTATAGGGAGATTTATAAAGAGAGGGGAGTTCTCGGCATAGTTCAGTGCAAGGATTGTAACCTTATATATGTAAATCCAAGATTAAAAAATCCTGAAGGTGTTTACTGGGGAGATACTGATAAATATTTTAAAGAAGCAAGACTTATATTTGAGGGTAAGGCATCACATCATAGAGACCCAAATTATCTTGAAGACCTAAAATTGATTCATCAATATAAACCTACAGGTAACTTTTTAGATATAGGAACCAATATGGGGTTTTTCTTGAGAAATGCAAAAGAATGGAAGGGATGGAATTTGTATGGTGTTGAGCCATCACCATCACTTTCTGATATGGCAAGGAAATATTTTGAGTTGAATGTAAAGACGGCATTTCTGGAAGAAGCAGGGTTTGAAAGTGAATTTTTTGATGTGGTTACAATGACAGATGTCTTTGAGCATATACCGAATCCTGACAAAATTTTAAACGAGGTGCGAAGGATATTAAAGCCCGATGGGATTTTATTTATTAAAGTTCCCAATGGGTTATTTAATCTTTTCAAATTCAAAATGGCAAAATGGATGGGGAGATTAAAGGATTACGATATATTTGATTCCTATGAGCATGTGGTTCATTATTCTGATAGCACGCTTAAGAAAATGCTGGAAAAATATGGATTTAAGGTTGTTAAGATAAAGATAGGAAAACCTATTCAGATTCCTGTGTGGCATAAACATGTTGGATATTATTATCAATATCCAAGTCCATGGTGTCTGGATTATAGAAGACAGACGGGACGGAATCTTTTGTATCTTTTAGCAAAAGTAGAATTCTATCTGAGTGCTGGAAGGATTGGCTATTTAGCACCGAATATTATTGCTATAGCAAAGAAATCTATTTAAATTCAGCTGTATGAGAAAATTAATATATAAAATAGGAAAAATAGGAGAGGAAGAACAGTTAAGGCTTGATTTCGAAGATGGTCTTTCAAGGTCTGTGGAAGAGCGTATTGAATTAGGATTTATCCCTATGAAATTACCGATAATTGATGATGTTCCTTATCGTGTATTTGACAGAATGGATGATTACCGCAAGTGGGCAGAGGATTTACCGAGATGGTTAGGGTATTATACTGAAAAAAATGTTTGAACGGGTTATAAAATTATGCGAGACGTTTGCTAAATATAATGTAGAGTATTTATTCGTTGGCAAATATGGCGCTATTTTATATGGTTATCCCGGAACAACACAGGATATTGATATATTTCCTAAGAAATCAAAAATAAACTGTAAGAATATTGTAAAGGCATTAAGTGAGCTTGGTTTTTATATGGATGAAGTGCTTGAAAAAGAGATAATTGCGGGTAAGGATTTTATTCAGATGAGGGGTGGTCCATTTCCCCTCGATCTGGTATTTGCCCCTGATGGAATTGAATCCTTTGAAGATGCTAAAAAGCGTAGTAAGGTTGTTGATAACAGATTTCCATGTGCCTCAATTGAGGATATAATTGCAAGTAAAAGGGCTGCAAAAAGACAGAGGGATAAAGAGGAGCTACCTCGTCTCGAGTCATTCAAAGATGAATTGCAACGGAATCAGTGAATTGAATCTATGTGTGGGGAATCTGCGGGATAACCCTCTCCCCATCCTTCGACAGGCTCAGGATGCAGGGGAGAGGGGAAGGGTGAGGGGGAGCTATCAATGAATAAAACGGAAATTAAACGATATCTTAGAGAGCTTAATAATGAATTAAAGAAAAAGCAGATTAAGGGTGAGATATGTATTGTGGGTGGTGCAGCAATGTGTTTGGCACTTAATGCAAGAGAATCCACAAAAGATATAGACGCCGTGTTTGCACCTAAAATGATAATATATAAGGCAGCAAAGAAAATAGCAGAAAGATATGGATTGTCAGAAAAATGGTTAAATAATGGAGTAAAGGGATTTATAACATCCGATATGAAATTTGAGGAATTATTATCTTTTAGTCATCTAAGGGTATTGGTTGCCAGACCAGAATACCTTCTGGCGATGAAGTGTTTATCTTCAAGAACTGAAGTGGATATTGATGATATAAAATTTTTAATACTGGTGTTGAAAATAAAAAAGAAAGAAGATGTATTTTCAATATTAGAATCAGTCTATCCCGGTAAATTAATTGAGCCTAAAGTGCAATATATTATTGATGGTATCTTTGATGAGATATAAAAAAACCACTTTAAGCGAGGCACTGAGGGAATATAAAAACTTTCAGCACAAGCTGAATCAGTTTCTTGATGATTTTTACTCCTCAGATAAAGCAACAAAAGAACTTCTGCTAAAAGGACCGCCAAAAACAGACGATATGAGGATGCTGGCGCTTGCCGATGCAATTGCAGCTATTTTAAAAAAAAAGTATCGCCTGAAAAATGTAAAATGGAATGGAAGATTTGGACTCGATAGGGCATGGTTTATTATCCCCATAGAGAAATTAAAACCTACACTGATACTCCAATCTCCGGGGGAGTTCAGGTGTCGAAACATATTTGTGCCTTCAAATTATTTGGAGCGGATTTGAATACCTATTTCTTGGTTACATAATGTGTGGAATTTGTGGAATAGTTGATTTTAGTGGAGATTCAGTTCAAGAGGATATACTTCGCAAGATGTGTCAGATGATGATTCACAGGGGACCTGACGATGAAGGAGTTTATATGAATCACCAGTTACAAGCCACCAGCCACCAGTCAAAACCTTCAGTGGGACTTGGACATCGAAGACTCAGCATAATTGACCTCTCAGTATCTGGACATCAACCCATGTGTAATGAGGATGGAACTATATGGATTGTGCTGAATGGGGAGATTTATAATTATATAGAATTAGTCAAAGACTTAAAAGAAAAGGGGCATAAATTTAAGAGTAATACAGATACAGAGGCAATCATTCATCTTTACGAAGAATATGGTGAAGAATGTGTAAAGAAATTAAGGGGGATGTTTGCCTTTACAATATGGGATGAAAAGGAGGAAGTTTTAATGCTGGCAAGAGATAGACTTGGCAAAAAACCTCTCTTATATTATTATAAAAACGGGATATTCTGCTTTTCATCAGAATTTTCCTCTCTTTTAGCCTCTGGGCTAATTGATAAAGAGATAGACCCTAAAGCCATCAATTATTATTTGACCTTTGGCTATATTCCTGCGCCTATGACAATTTACAAAAATGTCTATAAACTCCCACCTGCTCATATTCTTATCTTTAAAAATGGTCAGGTCAATATAAAACGATATTGGAACCTTGATTATGCAAAGAAGATAGAAATATCTGAAGAGGAGGCAGCAAGCGAAGTTCTGAGATTGTTAAAAGAGGCAGTAAAAATACGATTGCAAAGCGATGTTCCTCTCGGTGCTTTTTTAAGCGGTGGTATTGATTCAAGCACAATAGTTGCTCTAATGAGTCAATTAACAGGTGAAAGGGTTAAGACCTTTTCTATAGGATTTGATGATAAGGATTATAGCGAACTGAAGTATGCTAATAAAGTAGCAGATACCTTCAATACCGAGCATCATGAGTTTGTAGTAAAACCAAATGTAATAGAGATTCTCCCTGTTTTGATAGATCACTATGGAGAACCTTATGCAGACTCATCTGCCATTCCAACATACTATGTCTCCCGGCAAACAAAACAGCATGTAACGGTAGCGCTGAATGGAGATGGGGGGGATGAGGTTTTTGCGGGGTATGAGCGGTATCAAGCAGTTTTGTTATCAGAAATGTATCAAAAGATTCCTGCAATTTTGCGGAATCCTTTATTTCAAACAATTGGTAATCTTATACCTGATTCCTTTGGGCAAAAAGATCGTTTAAAAAGCATAAAGAGATTTATAGAGGGTGCACATCTACCTCTAAGCAAAAGATACCTCCAGTGGATTGGAATGTTTACTGAAAAAGCAAGAAATGATATGTATACAGATGAATTCTTAAGAAAGGTCTCAGATTCAGACCCGTTAAGAATCATTTCAAAAACTTTAAATAGTTCAAATGGATTAAGCCTTCTAGACAGACTCCTGCTTACGGATACGATGACTTATCTCCCAGACGACCTTCTTGTCAAAGTAGATATAACCAGTATGGCAAACTCATTGGAATGCCGCTCACCTTTTCTTGACCATCCTTTAATGGAATTTGCAGCTTCTCTACCAGCAAAGTATAAATTAAGGAGATTTATAAAAAAGTATATATTAAAAAAAGCAGTTGAGAATATCATACCAAATGACAATATATATCGCAGAAAAATGGGGTTTGCTGTTCCTGTGGGAAGATGGTTTAGAGGAGAATTGAAAGGATTATTACAGGAAACTCTTCTTTCTCAAGATTCTCTGAAACGTGGATATTTTAAGCCTGACAAAATAAAAGATATAGTTTTTCAGCATACATCTGGTCAGAAAGATTGGAGTTTTCAACTCTGGTCGCTATTAATGTTAGAACTATGGCATCAGAGGTTTCAAGACACCACCCATCTTCTTCATCATTCATAAGGAGGGGTTCAGACC
>Ga0209212_1005999_pt1 | contig 14143 bp, 8 predicted proteins | sample RifGroC2_FD_183996 | JGI IMG/M metagenome (GOLD analysis project Ga0209212, IMG submission 183996) | Groundwater microbial communities from Rifle, Colorado, USA - Groundwater C2 (SPAdes) (version 2) | ecosystem: Environmental > Aquatic > Deep subsurface > Groundwater | place: Rifle, Colorado... | reverse complement strand
CGAGATCAGTTCGATTCAGCAGCGACTTGAGAAATTGGGCCTGTCAGTGCGCTTGAACAAGCTCAATTCCGATAGTGAAACCAAGCTCTTTATTGAGGATGATCGCAGCCAGGTCAAGGTCGAAGTGAATGTGGTATTCCGGGGAACAATATTCCCTGTTGAAATCCGCTCGCTTACCGCAAAGACGGCGCAGATGTTCAGTACGACAGTTGATGCCCCTGTTTTGGCCGAGGCAGAGCTTTATGGGAGCAAGATCGTTGCAGCATTGGATAGGCAGCATCCGCGCGACCTATTTGATGTGCTTAAACTCTATGAGCAAGGTGATCTGACGCCGGACATCCTGGAAGCGGTCGTGATTTATCTGGCGGGACATAACCGGCCAACACACGAGGTGCTATTTGGAACTGACAAGGATATCAGCACGAGTTATGCGAACAGCTTCGTGGGTATGACTTTTGAGGAATCGCCAAGCCTGGAAATACTGTTGGATGTTCGAGCTAAATTGCGCGCCGATGTAACTCAGCGCATCACGGAAAAACACCGAGATTTCTTGATAGGGCTAGCGGAAGCGAATCCGGATTGGTCGTTGCTTGATTGTGAGCATGCAGAGAGCCTGCCCGGATTGCGGTGGAAGCTGTTCAACTTGAATAAATTTCAGAAGAACCGCCCTTCGGATTTCGCAAAACAGGCTGATGCACTTAGAGCTTTACTGGGTAGCTGAATGGACTAACTGGCAGCTTGATATGGAAGTGTGACGAATTGCTACGTGGGACATTTTAAGGGTAATGGATATTGGCGCATACGTTATTTTGTAGCCGGAAGGTCAGCGTCCGTGGAACGTCCGCATTTGAACGCACAGCCGTCAGCGCATTAACTGGGACGTATCCGAAATTCTGTGTGTGAGATCGGTTTAGTTACTACACGGCATCACTGTAATCTTTCGCCAACATCCCGCTAAAGAGACTCATTGCGTCTTTGGCTTCAGCAACACCCTTGCGCACATCCTCGTTGGTCAAATCAAGCACGCGTAGCTTCCCCTTTGCCTCTGCGACGGATTCGATACGGCGGTATGCCTCGGCATACTTCTCGGCATATAGCGCCAATCCTCGCAGCTTGGGCAATGCGTCGGCGAGATGCAAGCCGTGCGGGTCAACCAGATCCACCGCCACCTTGCCGTCCTGCTCGGCAAAGAAAAGAAAGTCAGGGCGGGCGATTTTGTATTCTTCATTCTCGACATAGGCGATGCCCAGCGAAGATTGTCCCGGCTGCTGCGGATTGCGGTACCAAAAGCGGAAGCCGGTACATTTGGACTCGGCCTCGACAACCGTACGCTCCCAATCGTTCAGTTCGGCAGGGTACTTGCCATCTTTGTCGCAAAGCAGATGGTTTTTCCAAGTCGATAAAACAATCTCCCTATCGTTTTCACGCGCCTTGGTTGCCTCGTAGCGGGATTCAGGTTTAGCCAAATCCACGCTCTGCGGCTCTGTACTCATTTCGATGATCTGCCGGTAGGACTCCTTGCGGTCATCGGTCAGCAGCTTGACCTGCGGCGCATACTTCGCGATCCATGCTTTTGCCAGCTTGTCGGCTTCCGCGTCAAAGTAGCCCTGCACCTCCGTAACCAGACCCAAGCCCGCGACAGTGACACGTGCCTCGACGATGGCCTCCAGATATTCCTCCGGGTCGTCGTCCATGCTGGCAACCTTCTGCGCCAGATGATCGACATAGGTACGCGCAATGTCCGGGCTGATGATGCGCGCCGCACGTCGGTAGGCATCGTCAATCACCGCCATATCGGCATCTTCCCAGAATTCGTCGAAGCTCTTTTCCTTGCCCTTCAGGTCGGCGATCACGGTCTTGCCCTCTACCGTCATCACTGACTTGCGCTTGGCCTCGATCTTCTCCTGCTGGCTTTCCTGAAAAGTATCCAGCGCTTTGTGCATCTCGCCGTGGGCCAGCCTGCCTGCGCCAGTGAGAATATCATCAGATGCCAGCTCGTGAGCCAATGCAGTCAAGCGCTTCGCTGGCTTAGCACCGTGCTGCGGGCGGGTTTGTGAAGGCAATGCCTCGAACGCTTCCCATACGGCAGAGGATGCGTCCGGATGCGGCTTCACCTCCACATAGTCGATAAGGATGCGCCCGGTTGGCGGCGCAGTGTCATCGCCGGTCATCAAAGTATCGACGACTTCCCTCACAGTTTTTTTGTTGAACTTTGGCAGCAGGCAATCCACTGCATTCAGCCGGTCATTGCCGGGAATGCGGCGCGCCAAGGGTGAACGCACCATGCGTCCCAACAACTGGGTGATATGGGTGCGGTCGTTGGCGGCACGGAAAGACACCATCACCTCAGCGCGCGGGCAATCCCAGCCGGTGCTGATGGCATCTTTGGCAATCAGCACACGCACCCAGGTGGATTCCTGGACGCGCTGCGGTTCGATGTAGGGAACATCGCGGTTGCCGAACCGCTGCGTGGTGTGGTCGCCGAACACATGCGCCACGCTGGCTGCAGGCAACTCGGGGTAACGCTGGAAGATGGTATCCAGTGCGCGCCCGATCTCGTTCGGGTCGGGCGTATTGGGTACCTGCAACACCATCAGCGGAACAACAACGCGCGCCTCCTCCTGTTGCTTGGCGTACTCGCCCCAGGCAGCGGTCGAGTCCTTCAGCTTGTCGGTCGCCCGCCGCACCAGCACGGTATCGAAATCGCCGGTCTCGTCCGGAATATCCAGCAGGATGGTGTCCTTGATGAGGCCGGACTCCTGCACCTTGTCTGCGTCCACCACCACATTCGGCAACTTGATGTGCTTGCCTGCAAACTCAATTGCCTTGTTGAAACGCTCAACCGTCGCCGAGATACCCCATACCACCGGGATGCCGGGCACGCCGCCAGCGCCGTTGATGAGCCGTTGAACGATGGTGCCCTTTTCCCTTGGCGTGGCACCGCCCATGCCTCGGTGCGCCTCGTCCAGTACCAGATACAGAGTCAGTTCCGGGTCTTCGATGGTGTTCTGGATCGTGTCCCAGATCGTGTAGGCACGCAGGTCGGGGCGGGTTTCCGGCAGCAAGTCGCCCGCCTTGGCCTCCATCTCCTCCTGATCATGACCGCGAACCAGCAAGCTGTTCTTGCTCAGCTTCTGCGTGTTGAGGAAATAGATTTTTCCGGCATCGAATCTGGGGCGGTTGAAGGTGTTTTCCACCACCACCAGATCGGTATGGTTGATGCGGTCGCTGGCTTCCATCAAACGGAAGCGGGTCTGCTCATTCAACGAAGGGTCGTCGCTGAACCAGATCACCACAGCGCCGGGGTCGGCATCGAAATCGAATTCGTCATCACCATGGAACAACGCCTCGAATGCGGCGGCGGCCATAACTGTTTTACCCGCACCCGTTACAGCGGTCAGAGAGAACGCAGTCTTGTCGGACTCACTGTGCCAAAGGCGATGCCCTTTTCTGATATTCGTCAATGCATCGCGCACAGCGTCCCGTTGGTAGTCTTTGAGGGTGAACTTCATGCCTTATTCCCCGTTAGCAAAACTGAAATTGGTCAGGTAGGACTCATACAGGCGCACTGGCTCCACGCCATCGGGCAATCGCTTGGCGATGGCCTGAAAGCGGCGGTCATCGTCGGTGACGATATAAGCGACGCGAAGCGCTTTGGCCTTGTTCACTGCCTTGATGAATGACGTGGCTTTGTCCACTTCGGTCAGCAGACCATAGGTGTCCGCCACAGCCCAGCCATCGGCAGGCAGTTTGTCGATGCGCTTGCCACGCGCACCTGCACGCAACCACAGCAATGAAGCGATACGGGCATAAGCCAGATTATGGTTGACCGCATCCTTGGCTTCGTAGGTCAGGGTAAAAAACTCGGCGTTTTCCTCGAAGCCGTCGGCCATCGGGAATTCATCGGTGAACTTGTAATCGCCCTTGATCGGATCGCTGCCAGGTGTATTACCAGTGATTGCAGCAGCAACACGCGGCTTGGTAATGTAATCGCAGATGCCATACTTCTCCCAATCAGTATCGCCGGCGCGCAGGCCCTGCTCGCGCAGCGCCTTTTGTTCGTCCGCCGCGACTTCGTTGTTGGTGACGGAAATACATTGACGGTTTCCGCCATCCTGTCGGTTTAGGCGCATGACGGCATGAGCGGTAGTGCCTGAGCCGGAAAAGAAATCAAGGATGATGGCGTTTGTTTTCTCCTTCACAAAAAAACGCAATGCATCCTCGACAGCGTATAGCGACTTGGGGAATGGAAAAACGCGACGCGGCAGGAGGGTCGACAATAACGCTGTTCCGTGCTCGGAAGCGTTATGAGAAGAGATTTTCCATTGCGACGGTGCAATACGACGGGTATCCCTACGTCCCCTCGCAATAATCGATCCATCGTCCGCACGTCCCGTGATTTCAAAGCGATCTGAGAGGACTGCGGCATAAGCGCCGTCGGGAAGGTAATTCACAACAAAACCATACGCAGTGGCCCGACCAAGTCGAACCCTGCCTTGCTCGATACGGTTGCGAAGCTCCGATGGCCCGACTTGCCAAACTCCATCAGACCCATCCGAGCGTCGCGGCCAGATTGTCGTCATACCGGGTCGATCAATGGGAAGAGATGATCCGATTGGAACAGACTCCCCGACCTCAAGGATGCGAGACCCATCGGGAGCAGCGTAGATTGGAAAGAATAGGCCTGGTCTTTCAGAACGTGCCGCGTGCGACCCCCGTCGCATCATCGAGGTCCACTCAGGAGTTTCCTCGGCAGTGTCGTCTTCTTGGCTTGCTGAGGCTCCAGCAGCTGAGCTCGACCACTCAGATCCGAGTTGGAGGCGAATTGGCGTTGCTTTCCCAATCATTGCTACAAAAATGTACTCATCGGTTCGGCGGAACCCAGTGCCGCGCGATGCTCCCTTTGGATTGATGACAGAAGAGACCATTTGAATGGTCGCCTCAGGGAATGTCTGTTCGAGCAACAGCCCAAGCCTCAGGTATTCCTTTTCATCTATGGTGACGATCAGCACCGAATCCGAAGGGTTCAGCAATTCCTTGGCCACAAGCAAGCGTCGCTCTATCATCGCTAGCCACTTGCTGTGGCGGTACAAGTCGTCGCCCTCGACGTAGTCGTTGTTGTATTTCCAGTCCTTCGCGCCGGTGTTGTATGGAGGGTCGATGTAGATGGCGTCCACCTTTCCACGGTGTGTATAGGTCAGCGCCTTCAGTACATGGTAGTTCTCGCCATTGATGACTGTGTGGAACGGTTTGTTGCCGCCACGCTCCACTTTTCCTGTGCTTACCAGCCCCGGATAGATCGTGTCGCGGAACTCGGCCACAACCACCAAGTCCTCAAGCGCCACAGATTTCGTTTCTGCTTTCGCAGCGCCCAGCAATTCCAAGTCGGCCAGCTTCTTCGCCTTGTGGATGGCCTTTACCTGCCACAGCCGCTGGTCACCCTTCTTGGTCGAGCCGCGCTCCGACAGCACGCGCACCTTGTCTCCTTTGCGTATGGGGCGTAGCGGCAATTCAACCGCCTCAGGGCTGTGCCGCTCGAAATTCAAACCGAAAGGCAAACGCGAAGACAGAACCTTGAACTCCCTGTCCAGGTCTGCCCCAAGTTCGGGGTCTTTGGCTTTGGCTTTGGCAATCAGATCGGTCAGTCGTGACACAACAATTCCTGTTTTGTTTGAAGCGGCTTAGTGCCGCAATTATTGTTTAAGTCATCAGAGCATTTGGATTATACGGATTTTACCGACTGCTTTGCGCCAGGATGGTGACATATCATGTTGAACGACTTCAATGGCGCACATTTCAGGCAATTAGGTTGTAAAGTGTCAACTGGCTCGGAGTTGTTCGGTATGGACATGAGTAACAAGAGGACGACCATGACTTTCTTTAATCAAAGCGGAACTTGACAGTTAATGACTACGGTCAGCAAGCAGATCCAGAGCGCTGACGAGGCAATCTGTCGAAATATCGAATCGCTCACTGACCAGCGAGCATTGCTTTCGCAGAACGTCCTCTCTCAGCTCCGGAACCTGGTCGAGGGAGTTGTTGTTCGTCTCCATACGGGTTCACCCGATGCAGAATTCCACTACAACGCTGTAGAACCGGGGCTCGCTTTCGTCAAGAGCAAGGCAAGGTTCAATTTCCTCGGCAAGTTCCACAAACTGATTCAGAAAAGTGTTTCCCACTACACACTGGACGGGGATGCTTCCGAGCGTTTGATGCTCAAATACTACGAGTACCTCCACCGCATCCGCAGCTTGCTCCAAGACAACTGTGGAGTGTCAGTGCTGGCGAACCTCGAAGCCTTTCCGGTTGACCTCGATCCGTCGCTGCGGGAGTACCACGAGAAGATCGCCGCCAGGATTGAGGCTGTCCGTTCAATTCCTCCGGATAGCAACCCCAAGCACCGGTACTACATCCACAAAACGCGCCCCTTCTTCGTTGGCGGTCGCATCTACTACGAGGTCACCTTCTACCGGGCCGCGAATAAGGTGAGCAAGTTCGACCGCATCATCGCTTTCACCGATATTGATATGACTGACAAGTACGCGGCCCTGTTGACGCTCCGGCAGGATTCGATCGATGTGCTCGGACAGACGATGCCGATCACAATCATTCGCGAGTGGGAGGTCTCGATCCGCCCGTGCGAGTTCAAGAACTTCGCACGTCTCTTGGGCATCGCCATAGAAGTGCGGTCCAACTCGGCGGAGTATCTCTACCTGATGCATTGGCTGACGGTGGATTCGGGCAGTCTGCTCGACCTGATTGATATGCCAGACGACAAATACGCGACGGTGAGGGCGGAGGGTACGGCTGACATCACCAAGCCGCAGATATTCCCCATACTGGATGAAGCTCGCCGCATCGTGAGGCCGGCCGCTCCGGGGCACAATGTTCTCCGTTATCTCATGCTGCGGATGTACAACCAGACACTCAAGTTGCAGTACCACTGGGACGGCTGTGACCGCCTTTCCGGAATGAAGCTTCCGTACGGTTGCATTCCATTTGACTCCATGCCGTTCTGCACCTCGCTGACTGCGCACAACCCCCGATACTGGGACCTCGTCGAAAGCCTCGATGTGACCGGGCGGAACCACGAACTGCTCGCTCGACGTGTGAAGAATAACGTGGAGCGCCACGGAATCCTCTACACGCCCGTGGGTGAGCTCGAGGAATTCGGAGACATCAATGGATTGATCTCCAGTTACAACAACAAGCTCTACTACAAGCATACAGAGCGTCGGCTCGTGCACGACAAAGGGCACGTCTTCATATGCGGGTATGAGAACGAAACTGTCTCCATCGTCGAGAAGTTGCAGGAGTACGCATCGTCCCGGATCGACGGCTACACCCAAGCCGTCGAGCGCTGGCTCGATGAAACTCCTCGTCGCATCGACGACCCGGCGAAGACGGATGCGCTCAAACAGTTGTTCAGCCAGTCGCGTGTCGCCCTAATCTACGGGGCGGCTGGCACTGGAAAATCGACGATGGCGGACCACATTGCGCACTATTTCAACGACAAGAAAAAACTCTTCCTTGCGCACACCAACCCGGCAATCGACAACCTCAAGCGCAAGGTAACCGCGCAGAACTCGGACTTTTGGACGATCAGCAGCCAGATTGGCAGGAGAACCTCCGGGCAGGAGTACGACCTCCTCGTCATCGACGAGTGCAGCACCGTCAGCAACGCCGACTTGATCAAGGTGCTGGAGAAGACCACCTTCAAGTTGCTCGTACTCGTCGGCGACGTCTACCAGATCGAGTCAATTCAGTTCGGCAACTGGTTTGAAATCATTCGCTCGTTCATCCCCGGCACATCGGTGTTCGAGCTGAAGACGCCCTTCAGAACCAAGAATGACGCACTTCTGGACTTCTGGAACAAGGTTCGGGATGTCGACGACGACATTGCTGAGGTCATGGCCCGCAACGGGTATTCTACCGTGCTCGACAAAACACTGTTTGAAACCCAAGGCCGGGACGAGATCATTCTTTGCCTGAACTACGACGGTCTTTACGGCATCAACAACATCAACCGATTTCTGCAGTGCAGCAACCCCGGTGCAGCGACCCCCTGGGGCGTCTCCACATACAAGATTGGCGATCCTGTTCTCTTCAACGAGACTGAGCGATTCCGTCCGGTGATCTACAACAACCTGAAGGGTCGGATCGTCGGCATTGACTGCTTCCCTGATCGGATACAGTTCGACGTTGAGCTTGATCGATCGCTCAGCGAGTTCGACGTTGACGGTATTGATCTTGAATGGCTGGGAGAATCGACTGTGCGTTTCTCCGTCTACGAAGGTGAAACCAGCGATGAGGACGACGACTCATTGCACACCTCCGTGCCATTCCAGGTGGCCTACGCCGTGTCGATCCACAAGGCGCAGGGCCTCGAGTATGACTCCGTCAAGATCGTGATCACCGATGCCAATGAAGACAACATCACACACAGCATCTTCTACACAGCTGTAACTCGGGCACGTAAGCATCTGCGGATATTCTGGACGCCCGAGACGCAGCAGGGTGTCCTACAGCGCCTCCGCCGCAGCGCTAACTCAAAGGACGTCGCTCTTCTAGCTAGCCGTCGCGGCCTTACGCCGGTCAACGGATGAGCTACAGCCGCTCCGAAGCTGCGGGTTAAGCTGGACGTTGAGGGATGCTTTGCTCGGATAAGCCGCCAGATTCCAATTACATATTCGGCCAAAGCCGATGTAAAACATTGGAGAAAATTACGTCTGCCGAAACGTAGCCTAAAAAGACGGATTTCAACCGCAGTAGAAATCTCTGCGATGCTAAAAGTTATGGCATGCATTCCTGTGCCAAAACATCCGACATTTTCTCCCAATTCTCACGAGTTTCCGCTTGCCCGGACGAGCACAGCGAGGCCTGGACATGACAGGCCCTTCGCGCGCCGGCAAGTTGATCGCGTTGGCTTCCGAGATTAACGACGTTGAGATCAGTGCGGGATCGCTCGCCTTCATGGGGCAAGCGCTCGTCCAGACAACATTGCCGCATAGCGACCCCGGCGTTCCATTTTTCGAACGGACAAGCGGTGCTGTATCGCTGTCCATTATCGCCAACCCTAAAATCGGCCTTCCGTTTGGCACAGTTCCAAGGCTTCTTCTGGCGTGGATATGCACGGAAGCAGTGAAGACCAAGTCACCGCTGCTCGGTCTTGGGAAAAGCCAAAATGAGTTCCTGCGCAAGCTCGGGATGCGAACGGATGGCCGGGATTGCCAACGGCTCCGCGCCCAGTCCATGAAGCTATTCTCCTCAATACTGTCCATTACCTATCAGAGCCAAGGGCGGTTCGGTTTGAAGAATATGCCCATTGCCGACGAGGCATTTATGCTTTGGGATCCTCATCGCCCGGATGACCGGATGCTCTGGGAGAGTTCGCTGAAGTTATCGGCTGAGTTTTTCAGGAACGTGACCGAGTCGCCAGTGCCGATCGACATGCGTGTGTTGCACGCGCTCTCCAAATCACCGCTGGCGATGGATGTCTATTCATGGCTGGTCTACCGGATATTTCTCCTGCGTGTCACCAATCGCCCCAGCGTTCTCATTCCGTGGCAGGCATTGAAACTTCAGTTTGGTGCCGACTACGGTAATACGCCGCGTGGCCTGCTCGACTTCAAGAAGCGTTTTCTCCAGAGGCTCAAGGAAGCGCTGCTGTTTTACCCGGAGGCCAACGTCACGGCGCAGGAAACCGGACTTTTTGTGGTGGCCAGCCGACTGCGTATTCGTCATACAGGTGGGGCCAAACTTTCTCCGCTGTAGTTCAGTGCTCAGCTTTCATCATGGCTGGCCAAGCCAGAATATCCACAAGCAATCGCCCCATCTATTTGCAAACCTACATGAGAAGCTACATGCAACTACTTGGGGAAGGCCGCTAAGCCTTGCCAGTCAAGGCTTGCAGCGGGGGCTGCGAGACAGATTTCACGTAATCATGGGACAGATTTCACATGCTCTTGAGACAGATTTCACATGCTCTTGAGACAGATTTCACGTGGACAATTTTGCCAAGCCTCTTGGAATGCACTGCGGGCTTGGGATAGCGGGAGTCAGTTACTGAGACAGATGTCACGTGGATAAATCGGCGCAAGAACCGTTTCTGTGGATAACTTTTCTCGAAATGTGACCTGGCAGTGCAGATTTCAGGGGTTGCATATTTTCAGGAATCCGTAAGATGGGCTGAGAAATGGTCAACAAGGGCAGGGAGGGAGGTAAATATGCGAAGCAAACAATCTGGGTTGGTAGTGGCAATAATCCATCACTGCTGGAGGCTTTTGAGTTTTCGTGGGGACTTGAAGTTGATGCCTGATTCCACTGGATTCGTTTGGGTAGCCATGGGGGTTGCCTTCCTCGGTGGTATGACCGAACAGCTTGTCAGAGGACGGACTTGGGGTTTTGCGCTCGTCACGACTGTTGCATGGTTGGGCTTCGTTCTCCTTGCCGCAAACAGGAACGAGGTATTCAACCGTCGTCTGGCTTCAGCCATGGGCTTGCTGACCATGGGCATTCAGGTGCTGCTGATTCTCTCGATCTGGATTCCCGGCACTGAATGGCTGGTCGCCATCTGGTCAGGTTTGGCCGTCATGCACTTGTTGTCCAACGCAAACAATGATCGGGCAAGGGCATGGCGCTAACACGGATCAATGTCGAGCACGCCCATCGCGCTTGGCTGGAAACCCAAGTAGTTGATCAAGGCTCCAGAGGCGGCGAAAAATTCCGTTTCAAGGTTTTTGAGCGGCTGTTTGTCGAGGATAAGTTCGATGCGGAAGACAAATCCAGCCGGGGGAAATCAGTCATCTTCCCGGTGATGACGATTGAGTACGACAACGAATCAGAGTTTGCCAAACGGGCCATTGCCTATTTCCAGAAGAATCGCAAGAAGGGTTGCAGCCTCCATTTCTGGCCATCATCGAGCATCGGGTGATGGCCGCATCTTCCCCTTACGATTTTGAGGTTCCCTGGCGCCCTAATTTTGAGGCGAAGATGGCGCTGGTCTGGGTCGCCGGGTCGGCGCTGATTCTGCTAGTTTCCATTGCCGTGCCAATGTTTTCCCATTTTGCGGCCTTGCTTGCAATTGCGTGTGCATTGGCTGCGGCTTACCGGGGATACCATGCCTACAAAAGACTGGTTGATGCCTCCCGTCTCAAGTTGTTCGGGAGAGAGTTCATCGGCCTGTCCGAGTTGGGCAAGCAAGCACGTCAGTCAGCCAGGCAGAAGTCTTTCTGGCTTGGGAAAGGGTTTCCCTGGACTGACATCGAAGCGACCAAGCTTCATACCCTGATCTCGCTCGGTGTCGTCAGAACCATAGGTAAAGTCGCCCAACATGCCGAGGGCGCGTACTGGATACATGGCCTTGCCCCTGAAAAGGACTTGTATTCCGAGCTATCACATCTGGTTGGACACACACTGATCGTTGGCACGACCCGCGTCGGGAAAACGCGCCTGTTCGACCTGCTGATTGCTCAGGCGATTTTTCGGGGTGAGACGGTCATCATCATCGATCCGAAGGGCGATCATGCGCTTGCCCGGAATGCGCGCGCGGCGTGCGAGGCCAGCGGGGCAGGGGATCGGTTCGTGTATTTTCACCCGGCCCATCCCGACCGGTCTGCATGCATTGATCCGCTGCGCAACTGGAATCGCAAAACTGAATTGGCCAGCCGCGTGGCGGCACTCATTCCTTCAGAAACAGGCGCCGACCCTTTCACCGCCTTCGGATGGAAAGTGCTCAACGACATCACGAATGGCATGATTGCCACCGGCCACCGGCCAAATCTTGTCCAGCTCCGGCGGTACGTCGAAGGCGGCGCTGATAATCTTTTGCAGCGGGTTCTGAAAATTCACTTCACCGCCCATGTGAAGGATTGGGAAAGCAGAGCGTCATCCTATATCCGGCGCAACAAGGATAGGCTGCTGGAAGCCTACATCGCTTTCTACAAGGACGTCGCCATCAATGAGGCGCAGTCGGTGGATATTGATGGATTGATCTCGACCTACGAACACAACCGCGATCACTTCCAGAAGATGGTGGCTTCGCTCATCCCGATTCTTTCGATGCTCACCAGCGATCCATTACAGGAACTTCTTTCTCCCGATTTTGAGCCGGGGCACGAGCGGCTGGTGACGGACATGTCGAAGATCATTCGCGGCAACAAGGTGGTTTACATTGGCCTGGATTCCCTTGCCGACTCGACAGTGGGAAGCGCAATCGGCTCCATCATGCTGGCCGATCTCGCTGCCGTTGCGGGTGACCGCTACAACTACGGGATCGACTCGCTGACGCCGGTCAATCTGTTCATCGACGAAGCTGCCGAAGTGCTTAACCAGCCGGCCATCCAGCTCATGAACAAGGGCGGTGGCGCGGAATTCCGGGTCACCATCGCTACGCAGACCTTTGCCGATTTTGCCAGCCGGCTCGGCGATGAGAACAAGGCGCGGCAAGTTCTCGCCAACACCAATAACAAGATCGCGATGCGCGTACTGGATTCCGAGACCCAGAAGTATATTGCCGAAGGGATGCCGCAAATCAAGGTGCGCTCGATGGCGCTAAGGTATGGGCACAACGTCGATACCCATATCCATGATGAGTACACCGCTTCCTACCAGGAGCAGATACTCGAAGAAGAGGCCGAACTGTTTCCGGCAGCGATGCTGGGGGAGTTGCCGCCGCTCCATTTCATCGCGCGCCTGTCGGGTGGTCGAACGCTCAAGGGGCGTATCCCCATTCTGTTGGCTGATGGATGATGGCCAAGAACCCCGATTCTGGCTGGAGTACTTTTCTCGCCATTTCGCTGTTCATCCTGATAGTGGCGGTGTGGGTGTTTATCCCGCCAGCCGTGGTTCGTAGCGCATGGATGAATGAGCGCGCGGAGGTATACGCCATTGCCGGCAGTGGCGAGAGTGCCGTCTATGGCCGGATATTCGATGATCTGCAAGCGTCGCTGGCTGGGGACTTTCGCGGGTACATCCGTGACGCGGAAGCGATGGGGCAGGGGCCGCTGGGAAATTCGGCGTTCAGCCGCTGGGCGCAGGATCGGATCATGGCAACCTGGCTATGGATCGGGTTGATCGCTTACCGGTTGCAAGTGCTGATGGGATGGCTGCTGCCGGGGATACCCGTCATGCTGGCAGCCTATCTGGACGGGCACTTTGTCCGGGAAATCCGGAAGTACTCTTTTGTTGCGCAAAGCCCGATACGGCACAAGCTCGGCGTCAGGGTGATGTGGATTGTGCTGGCAGGGCTCGCTGGATGGGTGCTGGTTCCGGTGCCGATGCCATCACTGCTGGCCCCCACATTGATAGTCCTAATCTCATGTTCGCTGTGGCTGTGGGTGAGCAATCTGCAGAAGCGGCTTTGAGTTTTGCGGCTCTTCAGGGCCGCTCTCTGCGGCGAATGGTAGGCCTATTTGTTCTGGATTTACTTGTCTAAATACACACAAATATTTTTGTGTAGCTCATCAAACGTAGATTCACCATTTTCAACCGACGACATGACAACCAATACAAATAACATTAGTCGGTCAACCAGTGCTCTATTTGTGATTTTACCTTGGTTTCCATGCGCTACCTCATGTCGGATGGATTCGAAGAAGTCGAATTCCCCAGTGATCGACGAATAAATCTGATGGCGCTCTATGGAGCCAAACTTACTTCGGAATAGAGCGGAAAACTTGTCCTTCAACCGACCTTCCTGATCGTGTGTGTTGAGCCGTTCATTAGTAAAATTTTCCAAGGCAGAGAAGGCAATGAAATAGGCAAGTTTTGTGTTGCCTGACTCCCTTAGGGCGTAACTTTCAGCAATTAGATCGCCATAGAACATCCCCAGGCTGTTGCCCGAAACAAGCCCGCACAGTGAGACCTCAATGTATATGTCCCAGTCTTCAGGCTGGATATCAGAATAACCCCCAGAATAGCCACCAATGAATAGAACCTCCTTTGCAAATTGATCTATACGATCAACCTTGATGTCGTTCAGCTTGAATCCATCAAAATCTGGCTCGATTGAGTCCTGCAACATCAGGTCGACGTGCTGACACCGAATTTGGTTTAGAACTTCCTCCTCACTCACGCCTGAGCGGGATGAGATTCCATACTTCTTAGAAAGGCGGGCGATGTCGTCGTAATGAAACACTCCACT
>Ga0209212_1005998_pt1 | contig 14147 bp, 15 predicted proteins | sample RifGroC2_FD_183996 | JGI IMG/M metagenome (GOLD analysis project Ga0209212, IMG submission 183996) | Groundwater microbial communities from Rifle, Colorado, USA - Groundwater C2 (SPAdes) (version 2) | ecosystem: Environmental > Aquatic > Deep subsurface > Groundwater | place: Rifle, Colorado... | reverse complement strand
CCTCATTTGTGACCTTTGGGGGAACATCCCTGATCTCTACTGCCTTAGCCTCCAGAACCATCAAACCGACCTCGTCCATTTTAGTTCTTGCTTCCACGGCTTTTTCCTCCTTTTTATACCTTATTTTGTTGTTAAAAAATCTACATTATTCTGCCTCCTACGCCTCGTTTACCACATCCTAAAAGGAAAAACAAGCCCCGTAGTAGAAATTCGACAGTAGTTTTATTTCGCTAAAATTAATCTGTCTTTGTCTTTAATTTTTCTATGTTTTATGCTCCGCAACATTCTTAATATTCAATCACTTTTAGAAATGTCGAATTTTCACTACGGGACAAGGCCAAGCAAAAACGGAGTCTGTTGTCAAACTCCGTTTGGTTTTGTGCTTACCTTGGATAACCCGGATGGGTTGCGAGGAATTCCCTACCTCGGCCGATATCGGCGTTAATCGGGACTCTCCCCCTGCATAACGAGCAATCGCTTTCCTGACAAGTTTTTAACTTTATCCTCAGAAGAGAGATGACGGGGAATATGTAAAAATTGTTTACGACGTCTTCGCTTCTGTTGCAGATAACCGCCACAGCCGCCATTTGACCCTTCAGTAAAACAATCGCCTTGACTAACTGCTCAAGGGATCTGCCGGTGATTATCACGTCATCTACCACCAAAACGCTCTTCCCTGCCAAATCCTTGGAGAAATTACGCCTGAAAATATGCTGCCCGTTTTTATCTTTTTCGGTAAAAAAAGGGACAACCATCTTGTGTTGCATCTCACTCAAATGGTAAGCCACTCTTTGAGCAAGAACAGCGCCAACCGGCGCGGGACCAACCACCGCCTCAATCTTCTTGGTCTTTAAGGCAACCTCGCGGGCCATTTGCAAGCACAACTCCTCGAAAATGACGGGGTTTCTGTAAAGGTAGACTTTTTCCAGGTAGGTATCGCTGTGTTCCATGCCGTCCAAAACGAAATGTCCTTTAAGCACCGCCCCGCACTTCTCGAAAACCCCTTCTTTGTTGTTTTTACTCACTCATCCTCCTTATTTTTATTTGTTTTTAAATAGCCAACCCTTACTATACCAATCTGACAATAAAAATCAAGCCCTGGCGCTACGGCGAAGCGAATCCCGCCGTCGCGTTCTTCTGGCGGGCATTGCCCGCCGAAGCCCGCTATGGCGGGCGAAGGCGGGGACGACGAGACTCGAACTCGCAACCCTTGGCTCGACAAGCCAATGCTCTAACCAATTGAGCTACGTCCCCATGTGCCGGAGGCGAGAGTCGAACTCGCAACCACTGGCTTATGATGCCATTGCTCTGCCATTGAGCTACCCCGGCAAACCCTCTATCATTCCGATAATTTGATGATGAAGATTACTTGCTTTCCTTATTCTTATAGTAAGCGTACCATAATGAATGGAAAAATTTTTATAGTTTTTTTTATTTTTTGTTTTTATTAAAGTGGTCTTTGTGAATTGCTTTCTTGGTATTTTGGTAATTCTAGACCAATATTCTTCTACCTCTCTTACTCTATTCTGATGAATCTTATTTATTATCACCGAAAGAGTAATTCTATCATTATCTACTTCACATACTCGTTTAAACCACCTCAACATAAACTTTATAATCTCTGGATCAGAATTAGTGATTTTTACTTCTCTCCCTTTCCTATGTCCTTCACCCCAATATAACGCTACGCCAGCCACTAAAAAATCTCTCGCTGAAATTAAACCCAAACGCTCAATACCCTGCTTTTTAAATTTTTCTATTCTTCTTAACCTTTGCTCATACTGCATTCTAGCTCCTTTCATACGTCCATAATATCCGCCACGAACCATTTTTTCATGTAAACGTTGGGTTTGCGCTGGTGTTAATTTAATATCCCGACACCAAAGACTTACCGTACTTTTGGCAATCCCTATTCTTTTAGCTATAGCTTTTATGCTCTCTCCTTTTTGACGTAAATCGAGAGCCTTGTTTTTCTCTTTGGATTTAGCCATAGAACCCACGCTATAATAATATTATTATATTATACCGCAGGTCTAAAAATCTGACAACGATCTAATGCTTGTTGCGGGGCCAGGAATTGCACCTGGGCTTCGGGCTTCTTCGGTGTTAGCCATTTGTTACCAAATGGAACGGACTATCCCATCTTCCTTACCTTAAACAAAAAGGAAGTTCCCATTATAGTCTCTGAACCTTCCGAACACATAAAGTATCGTATGCTTCGGCTTGGCTGCTGATTGTCCTATTTAATAGGAGTTCCCAGCAATTTCGGGAATTTTTCCACAGAGCATTACTACCCTGGGTCACAAAATTAATTTATGAGACCCGCGACCTACTACTGGTCCACCCCGCTATGTTATATACACCATCTTATTATAGAGTAATTCTGCAGAAAATCAACTAGGTTAAGATCTGCAGGGAGTTAAACGCCCTTTGATAGGCCTCCAAAACAGTTCTCGCCTCGTCTTGATTTAATCGATAATCGGGATTGTGAACGATATTATTGCGAACCTTATGCGCCGCGTAAACGTCGTCGAGGTTGCCCACGGTCGCCGATGTCAGTTTGCCCAGCTTTTCTTCAAGGGTCTGGCCCGCAAAACCCATTCTTTTTAAGCTGGCATCCAATAAATCATCCGCCTCAATGATAGCCATCTTGGATTCTGATTCTGTGCCAGCACTAAGACGGTTGGTAATTCTGTTCCAGATTTTTGTAATTCTTTTGGCCCCAAACGGCCGGAAAGTTAAAAATTCCCAAAAATCCTGCACGAACAGCCATTGGAGGTAATGGGTTCTCATTATAAGGATAACGATGACGATCAATAAAATTAAACTGAAGAGTAAAAACCCGAATTTGACCCAGAGTAAATTTTGCTGGATTTCGGGAGAAAGTAAGAATGAAATAATAGCGTCAATATCAATAGTCATAAAGTTTATGCTAAAGTTCCAAAAATGCGGCGGCTTCGAAAATCTGATTTTCCTTAAATGGCTGGCCGATGATTTGTAGGCCCACCGGCAGCTTCCCCACCTGGCCGCAAGGCACAGAGAGCGCCGGCAAGCCGGCTAAGTTAATCGAAACGGTGTAAACATCGACCAAATACATGGCAAGGGGGTTATCGATTTTCTCGCCAATTTTAAAAGGCAAAACGGGCGAGGTCGGCGTAAAAATCATGTCAACTTCCTTGAAAGCGTTGTTAAAATCTTCAATAACCTTGGTTCTCACCTTCTGCGCTCTTTTGTAATAAGCCTCGTAGTAGCCGGATGATAAGGCGTAAGTCCCCAACATAATCCGTCTTCGTACTTCCGGGCCAAAACCCTCTCCCCGGCTTTTCAAGTAAACATCCAGCAACGATTTTTCTTGTTTGGAAAATCCGTATTTGATGCCGTCATAGCGCGCCAGGTTTGCCGAAGCTTCCGACGGATTGATGATATAATAGGCGGGTAAGGCAGCTTCGGTATGGGGCAGAAAAACCTGGACTATTTTTGCTCCGGCTTTTTCATAACGATCAATGGTGCTTTTCACCAACTTTTCGACAGCCGGATCAATGCCTTTGACAAAATATTCCTTGGGCACGCCAATGCGTAAATTTTCAATTTTCAACTTTCCGTCATTAGCTTCAGGCACAGCGATGCTGGTTGAATCCATCTTGTCTTTACCTCTGATCGCCTCAAATACTATTTTAGCATCTTCCACGGTTTTCGTAATGGGACCGATCTGGTCCAGAGAAGAGGCAAAGGCCATCAAACCGAACCTGGAAACAGCGCCGTAGGTGGGCTTCAGCCCGACGACTCCACAAAAAGAAGCCGGCAATCTGATGGAACCTCCGGTATCAGAGCCCAGAGCTCCCAGGGACATCTTACCCGCTACTGAGGCCGCAGACCCCCCAGAAGACCCTCCGGGCACCCTTGTCGGATCATGGGGGTTGCGGGTAGGGCCAAAATACGAATTTTCGGTCGAAGAGCCCATGGCAAACTCATCAAGGTTAGTCTTGCCCAAAATTACAGCTCCCTGTTTTTTCAGCTTTTTGACAACCGTGGCGTCATAGGGAGCAAGATAATTCTCGAGGATTTTTGAAGCAGCCGTGCATTTCATCCCCTCAACCAAAATATTGTCTTTAATAGCTACGGGTATGCCGGCCAATGCTGGAAAATCTTTGCCAGCCGCAATCAAATCGTCGGTTTTCTTGGCTTCACTTAAGGCTTTATTTTCCCCGAGGGTTAAAAAAGCGAAAAATTCCTTGTTGCTTCTCTTAATATTGTCGAAATGCGCCCGGCAAAGTTCCACGGCGGAAAATTCTTTTTTTTTCAAACCCTGATGCGCCTGAAGAATAGTTAAATCGGTCAGAATCATTTAAGGATTGATTTTACTTTAATATAATTATCTTCGGTTTCCGGCGCTAATTCCAACAGATTTTGAGCGCCTCTTTCCGCTTCGTCTTTCCTAAAGATGTTTTTGATGAACAGAGGATGCGAGGTCTCTTTGGTTTCAGCGACATCCACCTTTTTTAACTTTTCTATGTAATCCAAAGTCGCCGAGAGGTCTTTTCTGAACTTCTCTTCCTCTTTTTTGGTGATATTCAATCTGGCTAAAGCGGCGATGTGCCGCACCTCTTTTAATGAGATCATTCTTATTTGGGCGGTTCTAAATATTCGCTTTCGGCCAAAACTTCTCTTAACTCGTCGAGGTTTTCTAAAACAAGGCCCGCCCCACGGGCTACGGCCGTGACCGGATCTTCAATAATGTTGGCGGGGATCTTAGTTTCTTTGGTGACTAAAATATTAAAACCGTGAAGGAGGCTCCCGCCACCCACCAAGGTTATGCCATTTTTCATGATGTCGGCCAGCAATTCCGGCGGCGTTTCTTCCACGGCCGCTTTGATCGTATTGACGATTTGCTTAATGGATTTTTGCATGGCCTGGGCAATGCTGTCTTCGGAAACTAAAATCTCTTCGGGCAGACCTGTCACTAAGTTCCTCCCCCTCATCGGCATGGTCTTTTTCCCTTTCATGGGGTAAGCGGAGCCGATCCCGATTTTGATTTCTTCGGCGGTCCGCTCTCCGATGAGAAGTTTATATTCCTCCTGAGCAAAATGGATAATATCTTCGTTAAGCTTGTCGCCGGCAACTCTTAAGCTTTTGGCCAACACCACCCCTCCCAATGAGATCACGACCACCTGCGTTGTTCCCCCCCCGATATCGACGATAAGATTGCCCCCCGCTTCCTGAACCACAAGTCTGGCGCCGATTGCTGCGGCCATCGGTTGTTCAATCAAATAAACTTCGCTGGCTCCGGCGCTTAAAGCGGCGTCTCTGACTGATTTTTTTTCGACTTCCGTCACCTCGCAAGGGACTCCGATGATCACGCGCCGCCTCGGTTTGAAAATAAATTTCCTTTGCTGGACTTTTTCAATAAAATAACGCAACATCTGCTCGGTCACCTCAAAATCCGAAATCACTCCGTTAATCAAAGGACGCGTCGCCACAATATGGGACGGGGTTCGGCCGATCATTTTTTTAGCCTCATCTCCGATGGCGAGCACCTGCCCGGTCTTCTGATTGATGGAGACGACCGACGGTTCAAAAATGACAATCCCCCGCCCCCTGACGTAAACAAGGGTTTTGGAAGTGCCCAAATCAATGGCAATATCTTGGAAAAAATGTGAAAAAAGTTTATTTAACATTGAAGTGTTGAAGTCTGACTTCAACAAGCTTGTTGAAGTCAGACTTCAACGAAACTAATTTTGTTTTCTGTTCTCCGCGTTTCTTGATTTCTACGCAATTTTCTTTTAACGTCTTTTCGCTTACGACCAATCTTATCGGAATGCCGATTAAGTCGGCTTCGGCGAACTTCTCGCCAGCGGTTTTGTTTTCTCTATCATCGTACAATACTTCAATCCCGACTTTCTGTAAATCTCGGTATAACTTTTCGCTCTTTTGATTTTGTCCTAAACTCAATAAATGAACCTGAAAAGGCGCTACGTTTTCCGGCCAAATAAGACCTTTTTCGTCGTGAAAAATTTCAGCTATTGTTCCCATTAAGCGCCCTAAACCGATTCCATACGAACCCATAATGACGGGGTTGTCCTTTCCGTCTTTATCTTTAAAAGTCAACCCCAGAACAGAAGAATATTTTGTCCCTAAGGGGAAAATATTGCCTATTTCTATCGCCCTTTTTTCCTCCAAATCAGCCTTTTTCAATCCTAATTTAGCCAAAACCTCGTCTTGGTAAACCTCCTTATTGACTGCTATTTTATTTTTTTGATCAATATATATTGTATCTTCGCCAGCTTCAGAGATTGCCTGGAATTCGTCACTGAATTTGCTAAAAGATCCTCCGCTGGCAAACGTGCGGAAAGTATAATCTTTAAGTCCTACCCTAGAATAAATTTTCAAATAAGAAGCTGCGCATTTTTCATAAAAATCTTTAAACTCTTCTTCCGTTCTGGAAAAAGAATAGAGATCTTTCATTAGAAATTCTCTTACCCTCATTAAGCCACTTTTGGCCCTGAGCTCATTCCTAAATTTTGTCTGAAACTGATAAACGTAACGAGGCAGATCTCTCCAAGAGCTTATATATTTTTTCATCAAATTGGTTAAGGGTTCCTCGTGAGTGTTGGCAATCCCCACATCCGCACCATTCACCAACTTTGTCTTAAACCAATTATCTACCACCTTGTCGTCCCACCTTCCGCTTTTTTTCCAAATTTCAGGATCTTGTAAAGAAGTTAAAAAAACCTGCTCTCCTCCCAACTCATCCATTTCCTCTTTAATAATTTGTTTTATTTTTTCTATTACTCTTAGTCCTAGGGGCAAAAAAGCATAGACCCCTGCCATTTCTTTGTGGACAAAACCGGCCCGAACCAAAAGCTTGGCATTCACCGAAACCTCGTCTTTGGGAGCCTCTTTTAAAATTTTTGTGAAAAGTTGTGATTGCTTCATATTAAAAAATTCTCGGGATATCGAATTTCACCGTCACGAAAACCATGAAGATAATTAATAAAACAAAGAAAGTAGCGGTCACGTTCTGCTCTATTTTGTAATTAACTGCCTTGCCCCTTAATGCCTCGATAGCCAGAAATAACATCTTGCCGCCGTCCAAAGCCGGAATGGGCAGGATATTGGTTAAAGCCATGGCTACTGCGATATAAGAAAACAGGAAAATAAAATAACTTGCCCCCATTTGGGAATATTGCCCCAACAGATCCAAAATCCCTATTGGCCCGAACATTTCCATTTTCATACCGCTGGGTAATTTAGCTATACCCAAGACATTCTTCACAGCCGCTATCCACCCTTGAACAATACTAGCGGTCATATTAGCTGAAACCTTCACTCCCTGCCAAGGAGCAGAAACCCAAGAATATTGCCTCAGAGCGGTCCTGGTCAGAGCCAGGCCTAAGGGCCCCTCGTCTGAAGGGAAAGACAAACGCGGCACGATTTTCTTTTCAAAAACCTCCTGCCCCCTGGCGATATTAAGAGTAATTTCTTTGCCTTTATTGTCGGTGACGAAATTTTGCACATCGCCCACTTTTTCAAAACCGACCAGGATATCGCCTGCTTTCAAACCTACTGCTTCGGCCGGCGAATCAGGCGTAATTTGAGTAATCTGAATTTTTATTTCTTTAAGGTTATAATTTGCCTCGTCTGTAACGGCCTGCGGCAAACCCCAGGTCGCCGACACAATACCTAATAAGACTGCCGACACTATCCAAAACGAAACGACTCCGCCGATAATAATCAGAAACCTCTGCCACAGAGGCTTGTCGGTAAAACTGCGGTAATCCTCGATGCCCCCTTCCTCGCCGTGTATTTTAACAAAAGCACCGAAAGGTATCAGGTTTAAAGAGTAAACGGTTTCTCCGATTTTTTTACCGAAGATGCGGGGCGGATAACCGACGCCGAATTCTTCTACTTTGGCGCCGAATTTCTTCGCCAAAATAAAATGGCCGAACTCATGGATAACCAAAAGCGCGATTAAACTAAAAAGGGCGATAAGAATAGTAGCTATCATGAAGTTTATTTGTTTAAGACGCTATTTCCTGATTTTTCTTTTCGCCTAACTCGTCGATCTTCTTTTGGTAATCATCAATCATTTTTTGGAGCTCTGTTTTGGCCCGGAATTTGTCGTCTTCCCTGACCTTGCCTTCCTTAAAACCGTCTTGAACGGTGCGCCAGGCCTCTTCGCGCCACCTTCTTAAAACTTGCCGGGCTTGCTCTTGTTTTTCAGACAAAAGCCTTGCTAAATCCTTCCGATATTCTTCGGTTAAAGTCGGCAAATTAATCCTGACCGTGTCTTTGTCGACAATGGGAGAAGCACCTACGCCGGTCCTTTGCAAAGACGAAACAATTCCTTCAATGTATGATTTGTCCCAAGGCTGAATCAAAATCTGCCTGGGCTCGGGCGTAGAAATGGCGGCGAGCTGCTTTAAGGCGAACTTCTGCCCGAAACAGTCCACGACCACGTCTTCCACTAAAGAGGGGCTGGCCCTAGAGGTGCGAATTTTAGCTAATTCCCCCTCAAAAAACTTAATCACTTTTTCAAACTCCGGTTTAATTTTTTCGATGATTTCTTTGTAATTTTCCATAGTTGTCTATTTAAAATTGTAGCAAAATTTTCTTTATAACTCCAGCATTAATATTTCCAAGGCAAGACGCGTGTTCACGTTGGTCGTCGAGATCAGAAAGCTGATGTTTTGAATGGTCTTTAATATCTTCCTTAGCTTCACTACGGGGTAGTCGCTGGGTTTGCCGTTGATAACCCCCAGGAGCGTTTCTCGAAAGAAACTTAACCAAATATCCAAAATTCCTTTCAAGTCAGCTGAACTGTCAGCCAACTCTTTGGCATATTGGAAACGCGCAAGTAAGTTTTGCCGGCTAAGTTTGGTAATTTTTTCTATCACCTCTTTTTCTTCTTTGGTCTTTTCGCGAACGGACGGGGAAGAAAACCTGATGCGTTCAACTCGCGACAAAATGGTCGGCAAAAGCATCTCCGGATATTCGCTCACAAGTATGAACAAGGAATTGCCCCGCGGCTCTTCCAAGATTTTCAAGAAAGCTGACTGCGCTTCCTGATTTAATAAATGAGCCTTGTTTATAATGGCCGCTTTAAACGGCGCCGAATAGGGTTTCAAAGAAAGATTTTTTTGTAGTTCTCTAATTTGAGAGATCTTTATTTCTTTGCTTTCCTGCTTGCCCGCCGAAGCTTCAGCGAAGGCGGGCGGCTCAACGATGGTCAGGTCAGGATGGATGTTTTTTTCAATATCTGAGCAGGAACGGCAAGCCAAGCAGGGACGCGCCTCAAAGTTCTGGTCCTGGCAATTTAATAATTTAATAAACTCTAAGGCTAAAGCCCGCTTGCCGCTAGCTCCCTGGCCGTAAAACAACAGAGCATGGGGTGTTTTCCCAAGCTCAGCTGCTTTTTTTAATAATTGCCACTGTTTGGGGTTTCTTAGCATTAACGCTTCGCCATTATGCTTTTTTTATAAACATCAAGGTTTTCCAAGACAACGCCGGTGCCTTTGACCACGCACAACAGCGGCTCTTCGGCGATAAAGCAGGGCACTCCCGTTTCTTTGGCGATTAATTTATCGATGTTGTTCAACAAAGCCCCGCCGCCGGAAATCACCATGCCCTTGTCCATTATATCAGCCGAAAGCTCCGGGGGCGTATCCCTTAAAACCTGTTTGATGGTGTGGGTAATTTCGGCCAAGATTTCCGAAATGGCTTCGCAAACTTCATTGGAAGAAACCTTAATATTTTTGGGCAGCCCCGAAACCATGTCCCTGCCCCGGACACTCAACGTTTTTTCTTCTTTCTCGGGTAGCGCCGTGCCGATTTTGATTTTAATCTCTTCGGTCGTCTGTTCGCCCAAGGCCACATTATGTTTGCCTTTGATATATTCTCCGATCGCTCGATCCATTTTATCGCCAGCTATCCTAACAGAACTTGAAGTCACAATCCCTCCAAGCGAAATTACCGCCACCTCCGAAGTGCCGCCGCCGATGTCCACGATCAAATTGCCCGAGCAGGCATTAATAGGAATGCCGGCTCCAATGGCGGCTAAAATCGGCTCTTTGACCACATAGGCTGCTTTCGCCCCGGCATTGATGGCCGCTTCCAAAACCGCTCTTTTTTCGGTACTTGTGATGCCGGCCGGCACGGAAATAATCAATTCTGGCTTGAAAAGCTTAAAAGGACCGATGGTTTTTTCGATAAAATGCCTGATCATCGCTTGCGTTACCCGAAAATCAGCAATCACGCCATCTTTCATCGGCCGGTAAACCCTGATAGTGTCGGGAGTTTTGCCGATCATTTCTTTAGCCGCCGCTCCGATGGCTAAAATCCTGTTGTCCTGCAAAGATACGGCTACGACCGAAGGCTCCATCAAAACCACTCCTTTTTTAGGGACAAAAACCAAAGAATTACACGTACCCAGATCAATGCCGATTTTTCTTGCAAACATACGAACGTAGTGAGTACCCCGCCCCCTATGCTGTTTAAAATTATTAAAAAGCAAATTAGGCGGAGAATTACTTTATTATATATATTAAATTTTTGACAGCTTAGGGGGCGGGGTTTTCGTTATCACTCAAACTTTTACTCTTTTAATGTCAGCGCCCAGTTTCTGCAAACGAGTTTCAATCCTCTCATAGCCCCGATCTACCTGATATATATTATTAACAATTGTTTTGCCTTTGGCAATGAGGCCGGCGATGATTAAAGCCGCTCCGCCCCTTAAGTCAAAAGTATCAAGCTCCCTGCCCAGTAAACGGGTCGGCCCGTTGATGATCGCGCGGTGGGGATCGGCGAAATAGATTTTCGCTCCCATCTTGTTAAGTTCCTCCAGGTACCTTAGTCTGCCCTCATAAAGCGGGTCGTGAATCAAGGTCGGACCCTCGGCTTGGGTCGCCAAAACGCCGAAAGCCGATTGCAAATCAGAAGGAATGCCGGGGTAAGGCAAGCTCTGGATTTTATCAATCTTAAGACGTCTCCAGGGCAAAACCTTTACGGCGTTGCGTCCGATAATTTGATAAGGCACGCCGAAGTCTTTGAGTTTCTTTAACGGCAACTCTAAAAAATCGACTTCCACGTTTTTGACAAGCACATTCCCCCTGGTGGCCGCCGCAATCAAAATAAACGTGCCCGCTTCCACCGGATCGTTCATCAAACGATGTTTCGCCCCTTTTAAATTTTTACAACCACGAACCACAACCTCATGGGTTCCGGCTCCCTCCACCCTTGCTCCCATTTTATTTAAAAATTTGGCTAACTCCCTTACCTGATAGTCACCGTCAGCGATCTTAATAACTGTCTGGCCCGACAAGGAACTCGCAAAAAGTATTAAGTTTTCGGTGGCGGTAACCGAGAATTCGTTGAGGACCACCTGGCCGCTTTTGGCCCGAGCTTTTTTGAAAAGATATTTTTTACCGCTTTTGGTAATATTGACCCCCAATTGCTCAAACCCGTCCAAGTGGGTGTCAATCGGCCTGGCTCCGATCACGCAGCCGCCCGGTCGCGGAAAATTAACGTTGCTAAACCTGGCTAATAACGGGCCTAAAAATAACACCGAGCCTCGCAACAAGCCTATTAAGTCTTCCCTGACTTTAGAAAGATTCAGGCGTTTATTTTGGATTCTGACCTTGCGAGTCCCCGTCCAAGAAATTTGAGAACCCATGCTTTTCATGATTTCCAGCATCCGGAAAACATCTTCAACCAAAGGAAGGTTGGAAATTTCGCAAGGTTCTCGAGTCAAAAGAGTGGCGGCTAAAATCGGAAAGGCGGCATTTTTCGCTCCCTTGACTTCAATCTCGCCCTTCAGGGCTTTGCCGCCGTTGATGATGAATTTTTCTGCCATACTAATTTATCTTACTTGAAAATTACCCTTTTAGCAAACCCCCCTGCTCCAAAAAGTAAAATCCCGCCGATAACAAAAATTAAGGGATACCCCAAAGATCCTATAAGCAATCCTCCGATCATAGCTCCCGTGGCCGTGGCCAATGGAGCGAAAATTGTATCAACGGCGGCTGATTCTTCGGGGTATTCCTTCAACCTAGTTGCCATCATCCCCGACCGGCCGGCGCCGGTTATTAATCCACCGAGGTATTTCCCGAGCATAATAATAAATACTGAATAAAAATTAAAAACATTGGCGAAGCTACCCAATAAAATGGAGAAAACGCCGGTTATTTGGGCACCGCGAAAGACGTTCGCCTCGCTTTTAAATCGGGCTATCTGTTTTATCGCCCATATAGAAATCGGCAAAAATATAAAAGCCAACAGAGAACTGAAAGTCAAAATCTGGTTTTGGCTCCAACCAAGATTTTTCAGGAATAACACAAAAAAAGTATTGTTGAACCCCGCTAAAACTAAAACCAAGAAAGAAACGAAAACGGGCAAGAAAATAACTCTTGTTCTTAATAATCCGAAAACTTTCGTATAGTTTTGATTAACCTCCCTGATTTTTATGTTTTCCGTCAAAGGGTTGGTCTGATTTTTCAATCTAACAAAACAATAAATGGCATTGAAAAACTGTAAAACCAGACTGAGAACAAAAACGCCGATAAAATCAAACCTCCAAATTAACAACGCCCCGATGGCTGGCGCCAAGGCGTCAGCGTACGAGGGTGCGGAATAAAACCAGGCGAAAGCCCGATCCGGATTTTCCAATTTTGAACCCATCATCACTGCGCGAGAACTGACAAAGAATAAACTCGCCGAAACTCCAAGAATTACTTGAAAAAAGTAAAAAACGAATAAGTTAGAAAACAAAATCATCGCGAGCGCATAAGCTCCGTAACCCAATATCCCGATGGCCATCAAAATCGCGGGGTTAATTCGGTGATTTAAAAAACCGACAAGGGGCGCAAAAAGAGCAATCGGCAGATAAATCAAAAAATTAGTATAACCAATTTGAGGCAAAGAAAAGGACTTCGCAACCAAAAACAGCGGAAAATACAAAGAAAAGAGCTTATAACCGAACATTAAAAAGAAATGAGCAATCGTCGCATCCCGGGTAATTTTTTCAATTTTCGGCATTCTTGACATATTAAACCATTTTAACATAAAAGGCGTCCGCACGTGGCGAACGCCTTTTCTTGATTACTATTCTTCAGGCAAGGCACCGAGAGCTAACATTTTCTTTGACACTCCGTCAATATGGAATTGGGCACTCTGGCCGGTGCGCTCTCCAAACGTTTTATAAAGACCGATGGCGGAGGCGTATTCGTCTCTCGCCTGGTTAATCTGGCCCAGTTCCTTCAGGGCGTCAGCTTTATTCTGTTTTGCGTTACCAGCTGTCCGATAGTCGTCTTTTAGCATAGCCTTTTCGTAGACTTGCTCGCAGACCTCGACGCTGCCTTTAAAATCTTTCGCCCACCGAAAGAGAATGCTCCGGGTGTTCCAAACCGACGGTTCATCTGGGAATTCTTCGATGGCTCGATCGCTCAAATGCCAAGCCCATTCCTGTTCGCCTAAAACCCAGAAGGTCAGAGGCAAGCCATTCATGATTGAGATTTTTTTCTTTTTATCAGATGTTATGGACAGGGCATATTGAAAAGCTGCTTTTGACCTTCCAAGGCTTGCTTGTTTGTCATCCAGTCCCTTTGTACCAATGTAATAATAATTCCATCCTCGCAACCGACGAGCCTCGGCCATCTCTTCGTCTTCGGCGATGGTCAAACCATCAATGAGTAAGTTCGACTCCGGCCATTTTCCCTCATTGTATAGTTTTTGAGCTTCCGCTAAAACCTTTTCGTTTTCTGTTGCCATCTCGACACCTCCTAATCCTTTTTAATCTCGATGACCTGGAACTTCTTGTCGCAGTCTTTGCACCGGTAATCTTTCTTAATCTCGACACCCAGATAGGTGCGGCCTTCCGTATCAAAACCGTATTGCTCATCCTCCATTTTGCCTCGGAACTCTACATTCTCGCTACCACAAGAATCACACTTCACCTTTTGGTCTTTTTCCATTACCATATCATTACCTCCATATTAAATTTTCAATAGCGCATCATAGCAGATTGATTTTAAAATGTCAATGAGATATGGTAATGTGTACACACATTTGGCGGTTTCTGGATAGAATCCAGATATGGCAATATGTATGGCAAAAACAATAAAAGAAGAACGATTGCGATGGGTGCGGCCCATCGC
>Ga0209212_1005993_pt1 | contig 14154 bp, 17 predicted proteins | sample RifGroC2_FD_183996 | JGI IMG/M metagenome (GOLD analysis project Ga0209212, IMG submission 183996) | Groundwater microbial communities from Rifle, Colorado, USA - Groundwater C2 (SPAdes) (version 2) | ecosystem: Environmental > Aquatic > Deep subsurface > Groundwater | place: Rifle, Colorado... | reverse complement strand
GGAGATCAAGAAACAGGTGCAGGGGTTTTTGAGAAAGTAAACGGCTGAACGCTGCTATATTTCGAAGCTCTTCCCGTCGCCATAACACCGAGGCACACGTACAAGCTCACCCACCAACTCTGTTTTGCTTAGTTCATGAACCACGCGCCTGACGCGCCGTCCCTTGCGCGTCGCTGTCGAGGCGCAGGATGATATCGCTGATCAGCTGTGAGATGCTGCTGCATGCAGTTTCAAACCGAGCGCATCCATGACCTTGAGGATGGTATCGAAACCGGGACTGCGTTCGCCGGAAAGCGCTTTATAGAGGCTTTCGCGTGATAATCCGGAGTCACGCGCAACCTGCGCCATCCCTTTTGCACGGGCGATGTCGCCCAGTGCCTTGGCAATGAATGCAGCATCGCCGTTGGCCTCCTCAAAACATGCCTCAAGATATGCTGCCATTTCCTCCGGGGTACGAAGATGTTCGGCAACATCGTACCGTGTTGTTTTGGTTTTGGCTTTTGTCTGGCTCATAATGCCCTCCTACAGATTGTGTGCGAGGCGTAACGCCGTCTTGATATCAGCGGCCTGAGTGCGTTTATTTCCACCGGCCAGCAAGATTATCAATGTACGTCCATGCATCGTATAATATACCCGGTATCCGGGACCATAGTCGATCCGCAATTCCGAGACACCCTCACCGACTGGCTTAACGTCACCAGGATTCCCCGCGGCTAAGCGTTCGACGCGAGCCTGCACGCGGGCGCGTGCGTGAATGTCGCGCAGGCCATCAAGCCACTTAGCATATGTGTCGGTTTTGCGGATTTCAAGCATGAATGTATTGTAGCCTTGTGGCTACACATTGTCAATGCTTTTCAATTAGGTAAAGGTAAAACGTTACCAAAAGACAGGCAGGAATCCTGATGTCCGCTATTCATCATCGCCTAAGTGCTACGTACGAGTCGTTGCAGGTCCGCGTCAAAGGTAAACAAGTGGTCTCCGGCGGCGGTTTTGGCGCACAGAATGCAATCAACGATATCAAGACCCTGGTCCGAGAACAGGGTCAGTGCCCTGATGAGCTCTTGCTGATCGTCATTTGCAATTCCCTTATAGCGCAGGAGGTCGATGAGGCTGCCCGCGGCCCGGTCCTTAGGGACCTTATAGATCTTTGTCAGGACATAGATGCATTCGGCGACGACGCTTTCGAGGATGACGGCCCTCACTTCGCCGTGCCTTACTTTGTCGAAAAAAACCTTCGCCTTTTCGTGCAGAGCGGAATCATCTGCAATGAGATAACGGACGATAATGTTGGTGTCAGGAAGACTTTTTGCCGGTTTTTTCACGGACCGCAGCCTCCCATGCTTTGTCTTTCATTTGCTTCACGGATGCACTCGGTTTTACGTTTCGGGCATAATCGTGGAGCGAAGCTGCGGCATCCCGAACCGGTCTTACCATGACGACATCGCCCTTCACTTCAAAATAGACGGATGTGGAATTCAGCTTATCCCGAACTTCCTTGGGGATCGTCACCTGTCCCTTCTGGGTGATCTTTACTGCTGTGGTGGCCATCTCTCTATACCCTACCTTTCCGAATAGTATTACTTACTGAAATAGTAATACATTTAAGCAGCGTTGTCAATGGAAAGAGAGCGTGCGATACGGGAGGGTGAACAATAAAGATGCTATTTACGTTTACGGTCCTGACCCGTCCAGGCTACAACACCTCAACATAAACCTTGTCGATCATTGTTTCAGCGACTTGTAAAAATCTTCAAGACTGCGCTCGTGCTTTAACTCGGTTGCTGCAAATTGCTCAAAAAGCTTTTTTGCTTCCTCATTGGTCGTGTCCTTGGCCGCTTTTAAGTAAAACTCGTAGGCATTGTGCTCGTTGATTATCGCGATCTTGAAAATATCGAATAGGGTGTCATTGTCCATGGCGTCTCCTCCTGAGGTTAGTAGAAAGCTCATCCAAAAATTATTCGATCCAGGTCGTGCAGGGCAGGTGATAGCGGACAGGAAAAGAATCTAAGCCGATCCAGCCTACAACTTCCCGGTCTTCCGGTACTCCTCTACATAAACCTTGATGGCCCTCAGGATCATCCAATCCATGGTAACACTATTGTCCTTCGCTATCTGGATCATCGCATCCACCAGGTCCTTGTCGATCGCGGGCATGCCTGACGCTTGCGGCGGTGGCGCGGCGGTTTCTTCGTTGATATCCAGTGTTGCTCCAGGCGTCCGCTTGAGATATTCCCTCCGAAGCAAATCCTTGAGCCCCTTGACATCTCCGCTTTCGATGGCCTTTCTCACATCATCAGGTACTTCCCCCGAAGAAGACACCTGTTCTGCCGCACTCATTTCGGAAGACAGGGGTTGTTGCGTCGTCGCAGGGGTTGGGGGCGTCATTGATGCGCCTCCCATCGGCATCATGCCCGTCATGCCCATCATCATGGCGGCCAGTTTTCTGGCGGCTTCATTGTCGGGCATTTCCCTGGTGAGAAATTCATCGAGCGTGCCCTGTGCTATGGCTTCAGCCATCCGGTCGGCTGTGAGCTCCTGGTCTTCGCGGTGCTCGCCGGCCTTCTTGCGGGTGAAAGGTGTTGAGGCTGGTTTGGGAAGGGGTTTGTCGTTCATGGGCGGCACCTCGTTTTGTAATTGCTTCTGTACTATACACGTAAACTGGAGAAGCAGAAACCAAAAGACCGAAAGCAACGGCGTCTCTCGCAAAGGCGCAAAGAGCGCAAAGAACGGCTAAATCATTGGGTTTAAAAGCCAGGGTTAAAAGATTTCCTTTGCGTCCTTTGCGAGCTTTGCGAGAGACGAATTTAAGGTTTTAGTCCTGTCATCCGAAGCTTTTTCTTCTTCATGCGATCAGCATCGCTTCCTTGATTTTCTGCGCCTTTTCAGCGCTTACCAGCCTTGCCACTATTGCCAGGCCGAAGACGAGCGCTGTGCCGGCGCCCCGGCTGGTCAGCACATTCCCATCTTCCACCACGGGCCTTTCCTCGTAAGTCGCTCCGCCGAGCTTGTCTTTGTACGACGGATAGGCGGTGGCGCGTTTGCCGGCAAGTATGCCTGCCTTCCCGAGCACGATGGGCGCCGCGCAGATGGCGCCGGTGAGCTTGCCTTTTTGCGCGAAGCTTTTGATCAGCGAGAGGACGCGCGCATCGGCATTCAGATTGTCGGCTCCGGGTTGTCCGCCCGGCAGAACGATCATATCGAAGTCATCAACGTTCACGGTATCGATCAGCGCATCAGGGATGACCTTGACGTTGCGGGCGCTCGTGATGTGGCCGTCGTGCAGGCCTGTGATAACAGTATCGATCCCGGCCCGGCGCAGCACATCGATGATGGCGATGGCCTCCACTTCTTCAAATCCATCGGCGAGAATGACTGCAACTTTTGGCATAACTACCTCCTGAATATTTCGTACGGTATGAGGGGCAAGCAATAAAGACCGCTACGCCCGGCCATTTCTGCTCTGCCGTCATTATACCCATACGATGCTGATCTATCAATACACGATTTCCCGATTCCGGACGGTCATCGGCAGGCTCAATAAAAATCCGGGACCTCGTAAGAAGTCCCGGATCAATCGCGTTGGAAAAGAAAAGCAGCTCGCTTACCTGCCGTCAGTCGGTTTCATAACATCGAATTCAGCTCTTCCGTCCTGGACGTTCTGCACAGCCTTGCGCACATCATCTATTCGCTCGTTCACATAGGCGTCCCGCTTGGCAGGGTCGACGGTGATCGGTTCCAGCTTGCTCATCCATTTTGAAAGCCGCACGTCATCGGGCCGGAGCACCTCCATGCCGGCACGGGCCTTCCAGACCCCCATGCGCGGGGCAACGAGGACAGAGTAGGTCTTGCCCGCCTCGACAGTGGCCTTGATGACTGCCCAGTTCTCGGCCCGTGTCATGAAGATATGCTCGCCCGGCGAGGCTTTATATTGAATGTAGTTCTTCGGCGTCAGGATCCCCACGAGGTCTTCCTTGTCCCAGATGCCGAACTTGATCGCACCGCCCAGGCTCGACGGCCTCAGGAAGTTAACGACCGCGTAATCAGGGCCGGGAACGAGCACGGTCTCGGAGCGGATCATCATGGATGAAGCGCACCCGGACAGCAGCGAGAGAACGACAACCAGCAAAACCATCGTGGATCTGAAACCAAGCTTTCTCATAGGTCCTCCTTTGTCAATGCTGCCTGTTAGTAAAGGTGCGGCAAGGTCCCTTCCTCGTTGCTCACACCGCCCGTTGAAGCCACAGTCTGTTCAAAAGTTCAGAACCCGGAACCTTCGACCACAGGGCTCCGGACACCGGTTTGGTAAGATAGGCCAGCAAATGCTGCTTTTCGATGCCCTTCTTTAAAGACACGACCCAGGCGCCGGTATGGAACTCGTCTCCTTCTATATAGAGACCCATTTCCCTGCCCAGGGAGACGAGCTGCGGTTTGTTCTTTGGGGCATAAGGGACCAGGCCGCGCCCCTCCAGGTGGTTCGCGATATTGAGCGCGGCGATGCGCGCCTGGTCCTGCGCATGGTAGGCAAGGCGGGCGATGTGCAGGGGTTCTTCGCCGCGGTAGCAGCTGATGGAATCGCCCACGCCATAGACCCGGTCATCATCGAAGGCCTGGAGATGTTCATTCACCTTGAGCCAGCCAAAAGGGTCCTTGGGCAGCGAAAGCGTCGTGATCAGTTTCGGCGGCTGGATGCCGCCGGTCCATATCAAAAGCGACACCGGGCGGATGGCGCCGCCATGGAGGACCACGCTGTCCTTCCGCACCTCGATGATGCGGCTGCCGGTTGTGAGCGTGACGCCGCGCTTCATCAGATGATCTCCGGCAAAGCCCCGGACCCGGTCGGGGAAGCCCGGCAGCAGCCGGTCTTGTCCCTCGATCAGTTCGATCGTTACCCGTCCTGACAGGAGCGCGTCGCGGCCGCAGCCTTTTTCCACAGCGTCGGCCACCTCACCGGCGACCTCGACGCCTTCGGTACCGCCGCCGGCGATCATGATGGTGTAGACGCACGACTCGTCGGCCATGATGCGCGCGAGCTCCCGCCGGATGCGCTCGGCATTTTCGGCGGACCGGAAGCGGTATGCCCGTTCCGCAGCTCCGGGGATGTTAAAAAAATTATTCTCTGCGCCGATGCCCAGGACCAGGTAATCGTAGTCCAGGGCCGCACTTTCCGTACTGACCTGATGCCTGCCGCTGTCCAGGGCTAGGACCTCCTCCTGGATAAAATCGATGCCGGCCGGGGCGAGCATGGTGCGAAGGGGTAGGCGGATCTGCTGCGCCTCCACCTTTCCCGAGATGATCTCGTGAATGGACGGGATGAAATAATGATAGGGGCTCCGGTCGATGAGCGTGATGCCGGCGGAAGACCCCAGAAGGCCCTTCAGGGTGAAGGCGGCCTCAAGCCCGGCAAAGCCGCCGCCGAGGATCACGATCTTTGCTTTCTCGCTGCGGTCAGTGGTCATGCAGCTATTTTAGCGCAAAAATGCCGGTTTTGCCGCGTATGGTCCGGGGGCAGAAATATTTTTTCGACTGCATCTTGCGCAAGGACGGGGAGGAATCATACGGATGACATTGGGCGGAAGGTGGAGCGATGGCAGGCTATGCGAGGCTGGGTGCCGAATAAGGACCCCGGGGGCGGACGTTCCGTTACGGCGTTGCCGCGGCGTTCTCGATCACGGTAAGGGCGCGGGGGACCATGCTCACCTTGTAGGTTGTTGCATTGCCGGGAAAGATCTCTCCATCGACATGGATGGGGACCGGGGCGCTGCTCGTAATGGTCAGTTCCGCAGTTCTCTCAACCGATGCATAGGAAACCCGGTCAATGGTGCCGAGAAAGACCTTGGGAAAATGCCAGAGCAGGGACGCAAGGGGCAGCGGTCTGATCAGGGTAACGTCAAGCAGCTGGTCGTCCAGCTTTGCATGGGGCGTGAGCTTGAACCCGCCGCCGCAGGTGGTGCCGTTGCCGATGGACAGCAGGAAGGTCTCCTGGTCGATCGTGCGGCCATTCATGGCGATCGTCAACTGCACGGGCCGGTATTTTCCGAGCGTTCTGACGAGGGCGCGCAAATAGAGGGAAAGGCCCCCGGTACTGCCGCCCATGCCGTAGGTCGTAATGTTGACCGCGGCATCGAAGCCGAAACCGGCATTGTTGGCAAAATAGGTGTCGTTGATCTTTCCCACATCGATCGTCCGGGTCTGTCCGGCGAGGACGATGTCCACCGCCTGCTCCAGCCTGTGCGGGATGCGCAGCGATCTCACGAAATCGTTTCCCGTGCCCCCGGGGATGATGCCCAGCGGCGTATGGGAAAATACCATGCCCTGGAGGACTTCGTTCACGGTGCCGTCGCCGCCGATGGCGACAATGACATCGTAGTCGCGGCAGGCGGCGCGGGCGATCATGCCCGCTTCCTTCGGTCCCGTTGTAAGCTCCAGGTCGTATGATACGCCCCGCTGCGCAAAAAGTTCCAGGGTCCGGGAGATGATGAGCCGCGTGTTCCCCCTGCGCGCCGCGGGGTTCGCGATGAGTTTATATCGCTTCATGGGGCCATTATACGGACGTCAACAGGCCTCGTCAACCAGCGCGAAAACATTATGTCCTTGAAATCCCACTTGCTTTATGAAATAATGCGACCACGCATTATGGGGTCACAGGACTGCCCCTCCGTGACTCGTACAAGAGCGTGAGCACGCTCCATGGCAAGGGAATATTATGATATTCGAAGCGATCATCCTCGGCATCCTCCAGGGGCTTACGGAGTTCCTCCCGATCAGCAGCTCAGGGCACCTGATCCTCGCACAGTGGGCCACGGGCTGGACCGGCGAGCTCATGAACAATCTTACCTTCGATGTCGCGCTCCATGTGGGGACCTTGGTCGCCGTGCTCTGGTATTTCTGGAGCGACTGGATGCGGTTCGGCAAGGCCTGCATCAACGTCGTACGCGGCAGCGCACCGGACTATGAGGCGCGGCTCGTTTGGTATATCGTGCTTGCGACGATCCCGGCCGCTGTCATCGGCATGCGGTACGAGCACGTTGTGGAAACCCTGTTCCGCAATCCTCTGCTCGTCGCCGGAGCCCTCGTTGCCGGGTCGATCGCCATGTGGCTTGCCGACCGGTATTCGAAGCAGGAGCACCGGCTCGCGTCCATGACCTTCCATCACGCCTTTTTTGTGGGGATCGCCCAGGCAATCGCCCTGGTGCCGGGTATCTCTCGTTCAGGCATCACGATCTCCGCCGGCCTTGCCGGGGGATACAAGCGGGAGGACGCGGCGCGGTTCTCATTCCTCCTGTCCACGCCCGTGATCGCCGGCGCGGCCGTGCTGAAGCTCAAGCACCTTTCGCTCCACAGCAATGAAGCGGCCATTGGATTCGTTCTGGGCACGCTCAGCTCGGCGATCGTCGGATACCTTGCCATCAGGTTCCTGATCCGGTATCTTGAGCGTCACTCCATGAATGTTTTCGTCTGGTACCGGCTCGCCCTGGCCGCGGCAGTGGTGCTGCTGTGGGCGGTGAGGTAACAAAGATATACCGTAGGGGCGGGTTTCAAACCCGCCCCTACAACGGCAAAAACCGGCATGTCCGGGTCAGGAGCCTATGGCGGCATCACCGGAAAAACATAAACACGTAAACGAGATGATCGGCCTCCTGCTGTTCGCGCCGGGGCTGCTCCTGCTTCTCAGCCTCCTCTCGTACAGCGCCACCGACCCCTGCTTCAGCGTGTCCGGCGCCGACGCCCCGATCAAGAACTATATCGGGATCATCGGCGCCTATCTCTCCGACGTGCTGCTGCAGCTCGTCGGGGTCTCGGCTTACTTCATTCCCATCTTCATTTTTGCCTATGCCTTTTATCTGACGCTCGGCGGCGTGGCCATCCATCCCCACCTGAAGAAGGTCGGCGGCCTCCTGCTCTTCGCGTCCGTGTCCGCCTTCTTCGGCCTGCAGGGCGACACCCTCCGGCTCTTCGGCGAGAACGTACCTTCGGGCGGCATGCTGGGCGGCTCCATCTCCTATTTGCTGCTTTCCGGATTTTCCCACACCGGCGCCTACATCATCACGCTTACCGCGATCGTGCTGGGCCTCATGCTGCTGACGCCGTTCTCGCCGCTCAAGATCTTTGCCTGGCTGCGGGAGTTCTACGGCAGCCTGTCAGAGCAGTTCGAGCTCATGGTCATGCGCTATCAGGGCAGGAAAGAAAAAGCGAAAGAGGCCAAACGGCGGCCCGTGATGCCGAAGGAGCTTCCGAAGATCGTTGATCCGCCGAAGGATGCGGCTCGCGAGCGCGAGGAAAAAGAAAAGAAAGCAAGGCCCGTGAAACCGGTCCAGGAGAACTTCGAGTTCATGGAGAACAAGGACGCCGGCGGCGCCTACCAGCTTCCGACCATCGCCCTCCTGGACCCGCTTCCGCCGCCGGGGAAGAAGGTCTCGAAAGAGGAAATGCTGGCCGAGTCGGAGCTCCTGGCGCGGAAGCTTCTGGATTTCGATATAGAAGGCAAGATAACGCAGGTTTACCCCGGCCCGGTGGTCACCATGTTCGAGTTCGAACCCGCGCCCGGCGTGAAGGTGAGCAGGATCGTGAACCTTGCCGACGATCTGGCGCTTGCCATGCGGGCCGGGAGCGTGCGCATCGTGGCGCCCCTGCCGGGCAAGCCGGCCGTCGGCATCGAGGTGCCGAACAACACCCGCGAGACCGTCTACTTCCGCCAGATCATCGAAACGCCGGAGTATCAGGCGAACAAGTCCAAGCTCAAGATCCCGCTGGGCAAGGACATCTTCGGCGCATCGGTCATCGGAAGCATCGACAAGATGCCCCATCTGCTCGTGGCCGGCGCCACCGGCTCCGGCAAGAGCGTCGCCATCAACTCCATCATCCTGGCGATCCTGTTCAATGCGCGGCCCAGCGAGGTGAAGCTCGCCATGATCGACCCCAAGATGCTGGAACTTTCCGTCTACGCCGACATCCCGCACCTGCTCTCGCCGGTGGTGACGCAGCCCAAGAAGGCGGCCGAGACGCTCCGGGCGATCGTAGCCGAGATGGAGCGGCGGTACCGCCAGCTCGCGGAAAAAGGGAACAAGAACATCGAGTCCTTTAACAAGGCCGTGCCCGAGGCAGAGCGCCTGCCCTATATCGTGGTGATCATCGACGAACTGGCGGACCTCATGATGACCGTGGCGCGCGAGGTCGAGGACTCGATCATGCGCCTGGCGCAGATGGCGCGGGCGGCCGGCATCCATCTCATCGTGGCGACCCAGCGGCCCAGCGTGGACGTCATCACCGGCCTTATCAAGGCGAACCTGCCCTCCCGGATTTCCTTTCAGGTGTCTTCCAAGACCGACTCGCGCACCATCCTCGACGCCAACGGCGCCGAGAACCTGCTCGGCATGGGCGACATGCTGTTCCAGCCGCCGAGCTCGTCCCATATCATCCGCGCCCACGGGTGCTTCGTGTCCGAGGCCGAGATCAAACGCGTCGTCGATTTCGTCAAGAAACAGGGCAAACCCAACTACGAAATGCTGCAGCAGCGGGTGAAGGAAGTGGCCGAGGCCGCGCAGGCAACGACCGAGGAAGGCGAGCGCGACGAGTTCTATCAGCGCGCCGTGGAGCTGGTGCAGATGAACGGCCAGGCCTCGACGTCGTTCATCCAGCGCAGGCTGCGCGTGGGCTACAACCGCGCCGCGCGCATGATCGAGATGATGGCCGAGGACGGCATCATCGGGCCGGCCGAGGGCTCCAAACCGCGCGAGGTGCTGGTCAGGAAGAATATGGACGGGACGCTGAACGATATTGATGATCTGTAGAATATAAGCATTGGAGCGGACGGAGAAGCAGCTTTTATCTATCCCGCAGTTTGGGGACTACGGATGTCATAACAGGATGATCACGCATGTACTACGAAAAAATATTCAGTGCGCTTCAGAAGGGGAAGGTCAGATATGCCGTCGCAGGCGGGGTCGCCCTTGTTTTGCACGGCGTGGTTCGATTTACCGCGGACCTCGATCTGATCGTAGACCTGGAACGGGAGAACCTGGGCCGCTTCATAGCCATCATGAAAGAGCTCGGTTATCTGCCGAGAAACCCTGTGAAGGCAGATGAGCTTCTTGCGCCGGAAAGCAGGGCGCAATGGAAGCGTGAAAAGAACATGGAAGTTTTTTCATTTTACGCCCCGGCTCAGCCCATGGAGCTTATTGACGTCTTTATTGAAGAAAAGTTCCCTTTTGAAGACATCATTGCGGACATGCTTGTTGTTACTGCAAAAGGCGTAATGATCCCAGTCGTCTCCCTGCGGCACTTAAAAAAACTGAAGAAGGCTGCCGGCCGGCCGCAAGACCTGGCGGATATCGAAGCACTTGAGGCGCTGGAGAGGACGGAGGAGAAGGAATGAGACACGAACCGCAAAAAAAACCATTCGTTTTCCTTCCTTCGCCAGAGACGCTACGGCAATTCAAAGACGCCTCTCCGGAAGAAAAACTGAACTGGCTCGAAGAAGCAAATCAGTTTGTGAACGATTTTGTGTCTCCGGAGAAACTTGAACGCTGGAAAAAGATATCCGGAAGATAAAGCGGATATAATCCGGAAAAGCAAGCTCGCTGTGCTTCCCGGCCATTTCTGTCCTACACAATCATGGGATTTGCTGGTGATGAACAAGGGGAAGCTGATCGCGGCCATAAAGTTCGATGCACAGGTAGGAATGTCCATTGGTAAGAATGCCAATAGCTGTTGTGATCAAGCGATTAGTCTGGCCATTGATTTTCGGGGGTGTTTATCGAAGATGGACCTTTGGACAGGGCACAAAACCTTTTGTGAGCTACCTGGTCCTGCTTGAAGATAACCCCGCCTCACGCGCACCAATTAAGGCTATTTCCCCGCACTTCCCGTTGGTTCCGGAATACCGAAATACCTCGTATGCGGAGCTCAATGATAGCCTGTGAAAAAAACTGATAATGGACGGGCTTTACACTGCGGCTACCGTCATCGTTTCCCCGCGCACTGCCTCCAAATCCGGAGCTTATTCCGAGATGAGCGACATGACCGGGCTCAAGTCATTTGTCTCGACGCTTGCGGGTCACAGTGCGGCGAAAGCTATTACGTAAAATTGTTCTTGCGATATAAGGAAGACAGCATAAAAAACTTATCAGGAGGTTGTTATGGCTGCCAATTTCTCTTCACGCTCCAGGATGTGGGTTGTGTCCGCTCTTCTGTTGGTTCTTGTGACCGGGTCCGCCTTCGCTAAAGACCCCACGCTGAAGGAACGGGTTGCCGCGATTGCGGGCGCGGGAAAGACGATTGCCGTCGTGTATTGGCCCAGCTTCTATAGCGGCGAGGTCTCCGACAGCTCGGGGAGCCTGGCCCGCACGACACTTTTCACTGGTGGAGCGATCCCTGCAAGTTATAGCGCCATCGGTCAGACGGCAGTGGAGAGTTTCAATAAGGGGTTTTCCGTCACCGCCTTCAGCCCCGTGGACGCGGCAAAGATTCCCATGAAACAAAGCTGGACAGGCGAGAAAACCCCTGAATGGACGGCGCTCGATAATGAACTGTTCGTATCCGTCGGCCTGTTCGTCAGGGAGAATCTCATCAGAAATCGCGATGGATCGAAGAACGTCAAGCTCTCGGTCTTGGCAAAGATCGAGATCATGGAGAACAGCGTCGACAAAAAAGGAAAGAAGGAATCTTCTGTTCTCAAGACCCTGAACGCCTCGGTCAGTTCAAAAGCTGCTCCTGCGACAGGAACCGTTTCCACCCAGGCTGATTTTGAAAAGGTGATCCCGACTGATTCGCTGCTCGAAGAGCTGAAGACGGCGGTGGATCATGAGGTCGCGAAATATGTGGCAAAACAATAGAAGAATCCTCCGCCGAATTGCTGTGCCACTCCTGTGTCGGGAGTGGCGTTGTTGTTGAAATTGCGTTGCGAGAAAAAGATTATTCTTTTGGCAGGTAATTCTCGAGGTTGAGGGCGCCGTGGAAAACGCCTAAGATGTCGATCGTTTCTTCATTCTTTATTAAATACGCGATGCGGTAATGACCGAACAGCAATACTCGTATATGGCGATTAGGCCAGTCCAGCAGCCTCTGGCCGATGAGCGGAAAACCGGGTCCAGTTTATTTTTGCCATGAACGCATCCGTTGCTCTAATTCTTCATGAGGTACGGTTCGCCCGGCATCCGAATCCGCCAGACCGCGGTCGACCATTTTTACAAAAGCAAGCTCCCGAAGTATTTCGTCAAAATCACTGTCTTCCGGCTGGTCCCGAATGATCTTTATCATGATATCTTTTACCGTACTCATCTCCTTCACCTCCTACCTCTTTGCGTTCCGCAACCGCTACCCTTGAATCCAATTATATCCGTTTGATCGCATATTTCAAGATCATATCTCTTCATAATCAGGTGGACATATCGAAAGCGCAAATTAGGGCCGTTCGCGCAGACTAATAAACTGCGCTTGATTGAGTTGCCATCATGGAGTAATATTGGGCATCTATTCGATGGTGCAGGGAAGGATAACAACATGAACAGCATTTTTTCCGACCGCATAAGTGATGTTCCCCGGTCATTCATAAGGGAGATCCTCAAAGTAGCGGTCGATGAGTCGATCATCTCTTTTGCCGGCGGACTGCCGAACCGCGATCTCTTCCCGGTCCGGGAGTTACAGGCCGCTGCGAACAAGGTGCTGGAGGAGTCCGGCAAAGACGCGCTCCAGTACAGCTCCACCGAAGGCGACCCGGCGCTGCGCAAATGGATCGCGGAGCGGTATCGTGCGAAACAGGGCCTAGACATCGATCCGAACAGCATCCTCATCACCACCGGTTCGCAGCAGGGACTCGACCTCCTCGGGAAAACCATCGTGAACGAAGGGGACGGCGTCATCGTCGAGGAGCCGGGCTACCTTGGCGCGATCCAGGCGTTCTCGCTCTACAAACCGGTCTTTCATCCGGTGCCGGTGGGGGAGGACGGTCTTGACCTGAATGGTCTGCACAGCGTGCTGGCGAAGCATGCGCCAAAGCTGTTCTACTGTGTGCCGAATTTTCAGAACCCGGCAGGGATCAGTTATTCGAAAGAGAACCGGGAGGCTGTGGCGCAGGCATTGAAGGGAAGGAAAACGGTCCTTGTGGAGGACGATCCTTACGGAGAATTGCGCTTCCTTGGACAGCAGAAGCCGTCCTTCCGTCAGTTCATGCCGGACACCAGCGTGTTGCTGGGATCTTTTTCAAAGATCATCGCTCCGTCGCTCCGGATAGGATGGATCGTTGCCAACGATGCAGTGATGGACAAGCTGGTCATTGCAAAGCAGGCAGCCGATCTGCACACGAACTATCTTGGCCAGCGGATCGTTCTTCAGTACCTGAAGGACAACGACCTCGACAAACATATCGCTTTGATCAGAAAGGCATACGGCAGTCAACGGGAAGCGATGGTTGCGGGGATCAGGGAGCACTTTCCCGTGGAGACCCGGTACACCCTGCCTGAGGGCGGCATGTTCCTCTGGATCACGCTTCCCGAAGGGTTGTCCGCGCTTACCGTGTTCGAGCGGGCGATCCGGCAAAAAGTGGCCTTCGTTCCGGGCGACCCCTTTTACGTCAACAGAAAGAACGTCAACACCTTGCGGCTCAATTTTTCAAGTGTAGATGAAGAGACGATCAGGACGGGAATCGGCCGGCTCGGCGAGGTGCTGAAAGACATGATCCGAAAAGGGTAATTGAACGAGGCGCAGTGAAAATTCTCATGCAAACAGGGAGACAGTTTTTAAACTTGCAATTCCCCGTAGCTTGTCTCAGATCCCTCCCCCTTGATGGGGGAGGTTAGGTGAGGGTGACGGTGATGCACGACGGCTACTTCACCCTCCCCTTGATCCCCTCCCATCAAGGGAGGGGTGAACAATAATAACGTGTACCCCGCAGCTTGCTGCGGAGAGGTTCATTCACTGCGTCTGGTTGCGGTTCACGGTTTGAGCGGAGCAGGAGGTTTTCGAATTCCGCAGCAGCGAGGCGCTTATTCTGATGATCGCTATGGTCAGGACCATGACGATCATCGTCGATAGCAACAGGCCGACGATCATGCCCGACAGGACCATGACCTGTGTTGCCAGGTGTACTGCTTCTCCAGAGAGAAACTGTTTTGCAGCACGGAGCCCTGCGAAACCTCCGTAGAAACTTCCTGCCAAAAG
>Ga0209212_1005992_pt1 | contig 14154 bp, 13 predicted proteins | sample RifGroC2_FD_183996 | JGI IMG/M metagenome (GOLD analysis project Ga0209212, IMG submission 183996) | Groundwater microbial communities from Rifle, Colorado, USA - Groundwater C2 (SPAdes) (version 2) | ecosystem: Environmental > Aquatic > Deep subsurface > Groundwater | place: Rifle, Colorado... | reverse complement strand
AAATATTAGTAAAATAAAATGGGAGCGAATCATAATTGATAAGCCCCCATTCTTTCTATTTTTACTTCTTTTACTTCTTGGACAGAAAATCATAGAGATAATCCATCATCAATTTATCATAACCAAAATAATCATCACCAAAACTAAAATAAATATGCCCTTTTGCGTTTAGATTTTTTGTGTAAGTAAGTTTAATGTGATCATCTTTAAACTCTGCAAAACAATTTTTTACCACCTCTTTCAAGATAGCTTTTTCTTCTTTCTGATTGGACAGAACAAACATCTGCAATGGTTGTTCTGTCCATGTGGTAATTGGAATACAGAAATAGCAAGAGCCTTGAAACAAAAAAGTTGATCTTTTTAACACTTCAAGTATGCCAAATGTTAAGTGTAAAACCTTGTAGTCTGTTTTTTGTCCTGGACTCTCAATTTTGTTAATAGATAATATGAAATCAACGCTATCTCTAACCTTAAAACCGTCGGGGAAACTAATTTTTTTCTTCGGTATTATTACATAATCATTACTAAATTTTAGCATGTTTTATCCTCCCAAGAATAAAATTCAAAAATGAAATTTGTTAAACATCTTCAACAATAAGCCCTGACTCTCTTCTGATTCTGACTCTCTTTACTTGGATAGCCTTAACTGACCTATTGATAATCTTAGCCAATTCTCTATCTGTTCCTGGAAATTTTAGGATTAATTCCTTGTCTTGGTCTGGATAAGTCTCGCGAGAACGAAAATCATAAAGTGCCCCCTTGGCGTAATTTTTCCTCCTGTTTTTGTTCTTTATTTCTGGATTACGAAGCAAAAATTGTTTCTGATAAAAAGTTGATGCTACTCCTTTTTTCAGACAAGCTTTTATGATCCCAACATAGCCACAGCTAACTTTTAGATTTTTGCTAATTTGATTAACACTGTCTCCGTTCGCAAGCATCTCTTTAATAAGCGGCGCTTTCATCTCCTATTCCTCCAAAAAATTTTCAAGTCCCTAATATAAATTTCAAGTTGCTACTTTAAAAAGTCTATTTTTAGAATACACTCTTTCTTGAAAAAGTCAATGAATTTAGCCCCCAACTCCCTATTCACACCTTAAACACAGCTTGTTAAGACATTTAGGATATTGACCATTTTTCTTTTGTGATAATATTACCCTAATGAGAGAAAACAGAAACGCAAATCAAATAAGAGTGCCTCCTCAAAATATTGAGTCTGAAAGAGCGCTTTTGGGTTCAATAATGCTCCGTTCCGAATCCATTGAAGAGATAATGGACATCATCCGTCCTGAATCTTTCTATTCCGAAAAGCACCGCCTCATATTTAGGGCGATGACGGATCTGTTTTCAAAAAACGAGCCGATTGATCTTCTGACTCTTTCTTCCCGACTTAAAGAGAGAGAATTGCTTGATCAGACGGGAGGAATGAGCTACCTTACCGAGCTCGTGAACGCCGTGCCATCTTCCGCGAACGCCGAATATTACGCGCAAATGATTCAGAAGAAACACTTGATGAGAAAGCTTATTGAAGCCTCCGAGCATATCTGCACCCTCGGCTACGACGAGACTACCGAACTGGACGAGCTTTTGGATAGAGCCGAAAAAAGAATATACGAGGTGACTCACGGCGCGACAAACAGCAACTTCATTGAGCTTAAAGATGCGCTCGGTGAAGCATGGGAGAGGCTGGACAGACTGCACAAATCAAAAGATGAATTCAGAGGCGTGCCGACCGGTTTCCGCGAGCTTGACAACAAGCTCGCAGGACTCCAGAAATCCGACTTGATAATTCTAGCCGCGAGACCTTCAATGGGTAAAACCGCTTTGGCTTTGGACATAGCCAGACAAGCCGCCATTCAGCACAATATTCCAGTCGCCATATTTTCGCTGGAAATGTCCGCCCAACAGCTTGTAGACAGAATGCTCGCGGCGGAATCAAGAGTGGACGCTTGGAAACTTCGCACAGGCAAACTATCGCTCGACAGCGAATTTGAAAAAATAAGAAACTCTCTGGACCCTCTTTCCAAAGCGCCTATATTCGTAGACGATCAGCCTGCCAACAATATCCTCAAAATGCGCTCGATTGTGAGGCGGCTAAAAAGTGAGAAGAAGCTCGGACTTGTTGTCGTTGATTACCTTCAGCTTATGGTGCCGACAAATTCAAGGAACTCTGACAACACCGTCCAGCAGGTTACGGAAATTTCTCGCTCTCTAAAGCATCTTGCCAGAGAGTTTGACATTCCTGTTCTTGCCCTCTCCCAGCTTTCTCGCGCCGTTGAACAGAGAGGCGGGCGGCCGCGCCTATCCGACCTTAGAGATTCCGGCTCCATAGAACAAGACGCCGATGTCGTTATGTTCATCCACAGAGAAGACAAATACAAAGAAGACTCGGACAAGCCCAATATCGCCGAGATTCTCATAGAGAAGCACAGAAACGGCCCGACCGGCAAAATTGAACTGTATTTTGACCAAAATAAATCAACATTTTTGAGCGTTGATAAAAGCAACTTTGCCGATTTTGAAGTGCCGACCACTACCGAATTTTAGTTTTATCTTACTTGAATTAAGAAATGCAAAATTTTATGGGTCTATTGAGCAAAAACATTAAAAAAAATAAATAGATTTTGCGACCCGATGACCTAAAATTTTGCATTTCTTAATTCAAACCATTTTATGGACAAAATAAACAAATTAAGCCATTTGTTCAGTGAATTTCCGGGTATCGGCCCGAGGCAGGCAAAACGATTTGTCTATTTTTTGCTTGCCAGAAATCCTGAATTTCTGGACGAAATGGTAAACCTCATCTCAAATCTGAAAAAAGAAATAAAGTCGTGCGAGGATTGCTCGCGATTTTTCCAAAAAGGACACACTCCTTCCACTCTCTGTGAAATTTGCGGAGATAAGAACAGAGACAAGTCCAAGCTTATGATCGTGAGCCGAGATATTGATCTGGAAACGGTGGAAAAAAGCGGTTCGTATAACGGAACATATTTTGTCCTTGGCGGGTCAATTCCGATATTGGACAAAAATCCTGAAAATCAAATTCGGCTTAAACGTCTGGTTGCTTTTTTGGATAAAAAAAATTATGAAAAAGAAAATTTAAGCGAAATAATTTTAGGATTAAATGCCAATCCCGCCGGCGAACACACGGCCGAATTTCTGAAAAATACACTGTCTCCTTTCGCTTCAAAACATAACATAAAAATATCAACTCTTGGACGCGGTCTCTCCACCGGCACAGAGCTGGAATATTCCGATTCCGAAACCATCAAAAACGCGCTGAAAAATAGAGCTTGATTTAACTTATTTGAATCTATCTTTATTCTTGTTACATTATCATCACACACATCCTTACATTCTCAAGTTTGTAAGGATGTTATTTGCAAACTTAGAGATATTCTTTGAATAATTTGCTGGAAACTTAAACCGGAACGGCAGACAAATTCCCGCGCTTTTTGTGCGAAAAGCGCGGGGATTTTCATTTTTGAAATTTGAACAAAATTAATTGTTCATAATCTTTTTGAGCTCATCTTGATGCTTCTGCATCACTTCCATCGTAGCGGTCATTTGATCTTTGCCTTCTTTCATCTTTGCTTGGACTTCCGAGGCGATATTTTGGAAAAAGTCCGGATTTTTCTCTATGGCGTTAAGCATCTTTTCCTGCTCCGCTTCCGGTATGTCTTTCATCTTGGACTTCAGCAATTTCTTCATTAAAAAATTTTTAAAAAATGACATTTTGTTTCAATAATTATTATTAAGTTTTTAGTTTAACAAATTAAATACGAGCAGGCAAAAAAATTATTTTTCTTTTCTCCTCATCTCCTCAATCACTGCGCGGATTTCGCCGTAGCTGTAATTGTCGCCGAGTTCGTCTTTTAGAGGCTTCAAAGCGATGTTGCCGTGCTTCCCAATAGCTTCCCGAATGCGGGGAATCTTTTCTTCGGCTACCAAATCCGTCGCTTTTACTTCTCCTGTGGCGATGAAAAAAGCCAGATGATTTTCAATCGTTTGCGCGGCAAGGTCGCGCTTGCGCGCTATTTCCGAAACAGTCTTCCCTTCCCGAAACATTCGCAAACTCTCCGATTTTGTCTCGTTTATTCTCTCCTTTTGGTCAAAGCGGCGCGGACGGCGAATGAAAGTCTTTTCAGATATTCTTGATTCTAATTTTTGTTCGCGGCAATACTCTGAGATAATACCGAGAAACGGCTCACCATAACGCGCTATTTTCACCTCGCCGAATCCCGAAATCCGCCGCATATCATCCAATGATAAAGGCAGGTATTTCGCCAGTTCAAGCAAAGTAGCATCGGAAAAAATAATATAAGCCGGCACATTTTCTTTCCGAGCCAATTCCGCCCTAAGATTCTTCAGCCTATTGAACAATTCTTCCTCATAGGATTCTTCTTTCGTATCCGCATTTTCCACACTTTCAGATTTCACCATCATCACTTTCTCCTCGCCCCTCAGCGCCTGCGCGCTTTTATCAGTCATGGCCAGAATCGGATACTGATCACCGATTTGCTTCAGATACCCCATAGAGATTAAATCTTTAAAATGTCTGAGCCATTCTTCTCTGGAAATGTCCGCGCCGGCGCCGTATGTCTTGAGAGCTTTATGCGCCGGTCTGATTTTCTCGGACTTTGAGCCGCGCAGAAAATCCACCGTGTAGCTCAAGCCGAACTTCTCCTCCAAGCGCGCCACAGCTGAAAGAGCTTTTTGAGCAATTACTGTTCCGTCAAATGTTTCGTATTTAGTCAGACAAACATCACAGCTCCCGCACGAGTCTGAAGCGTCTTCGCCGAAATAATTAAGCAGATGTTTTCTTCGGCATAATCTTATCTCGCAAAAGTCCGCCATCTGCCCGAGTTTGCGGAGCATAATTCTTGTCTGCTCGGGATTGTCATCCACCTCCGCGAATCGCTTGAGCTTCATCACATCGCCACTCCCATAGAAAAGCAGGGCGTCGCTTTTGAGCCCGTCTCTCCCCGCTCGGCCAGTTTCTTGATAATAACTTTCCAGATTTTTCGGCAAGTCCATATGGACGACGAAACGGACATTTGACTTGTTGATTCCCATTCCGAAAGCGATCGTCGCGACAATAATATTTATCTCATCTTTTTGAAACATCTCCTGATGTTTGTTTCTCGTTTCCTTATCCAAGCCGGCATGATACGGCCTCACCGAAAAACCGTCTTCTTTGAGCTTCTCCGCCAATGTTTCCGATGATTGTCTGGACAATGTGTAAATGATTCCCGATTCTTCCTTGCGCAGGCTTAAGTATTCCGACAATCGCTCATAACTCTCCCGTTTCGGCACGACAGAATAATGAATGTTCGCGCGATTGAAGCTGGAAACAAAAACACTTGGTTCTTTAAGCGCCAATTTCTGAAGAACATCTTTTTGCGTAATATGGTCGGCGGTGGCAGTAAGAGCGATAATTGGCGCGCTCGGAAATTCTATTTTCAAGCGCGAGAGCTCAAGATATTCCGGCCGAAAGTCGTGCCCCCACTCTGATACGCAGTGCGCTTCATCAATTGCAAACAAAGACACTCCGACCTCTTTGAGAACATTCAGAAAAGCTCCGCCACTCCCGAAAAGCTTTTCGGGAGCGATATATAAAAGTTTTAATTCACCGCGTTTCAGGCGAGAAATAATTTCATCCTGTTCCGGAAATGAAAGCGAAGAATTAAGATACGCCGCCGCGATGCCATTCAAACGCAAGGCGTCCACTTGGTCTTTCATAAGAGCGATTAAAGGCGACACCACCACGGTCAATCCGCCGAACAAAAGCGCCGGAATTTGATAGCACAAAGATTTCCCGCCACCCGTCGGCATCAGCACAAAAGCGTCTTTGCCGCCGAGAACAGTTTGAATAATTTCTTCCTGCTTATGCCGAAAGGCTTCATAACCGAATTGCTCTTTGAGAATTTTTAGAGGGGAAGGCATGCGGATAGTATATCGCAAATTTGCCTGAGATTGCGATAGTTTATTAAAATTTATTTAATTTCGCGAGCGTTTTTCAGCACCTTCGTCCACCATTTAAGCTGTTCAAGCATTTTTTTCGCGCCATTCGCATAATGATCTAGCGCGCCTAACTTAAGCGATCCGTCCTTTTCAACCATATTCCAAGGCGAGACAATATGCGTCGCCATTCTTATAGGCGCCATTTGAAGCTCAATCGCCACTTGCCGCAATTGCCCAACCGCGAACGCCCCGCCCGTAGTACCATACCCGACGAAACCAATCGGTTTTTTATTCCACTCTTTGTAAAGATAATCAATATTATTTTTCAGAGACGACGGATAGCCGTGATTGTATTCCGGCGTCACAACGATAAACCCGTCAGCTGAAGATATTTTTTCCGCCCAGCGATTTACAAGAGGATTCGCGTACTCGCCCTGAACATAAGCCGGTGATATCGCTTCAGAAAAAATGGGAAGCGGATAATCTTTGAGGTCAAGAAGTTCTACGGTAAAATTCTCAACCTCTTTCGCTGTCTCGGCAATCCACTTGGCCGGCTTGTCTCCAAAACGCCCATCGCGAACGCTCGCGAGAATAACTTTTATATTGAGTTTGTCCATATTGGTTTTTTAGAATAAATCAATCTTACCATCTTTCCAATTTTATTGGGATTCTCCCGGACATTTGGCGAATTCGCACTTTGGTCCTGTCCTGCCCACAGCGGAACCGTCCGGACAAAGCTTGGCTTCTAGCGTGCAAGCGACTCGCTCCAGACCTTTTTTTGAAAGTTGCCAGATAGAAAAGTTCAGATAACCGGCAAAGCTTACCCAGATGATATAAGGTATCAAAAGCCACGCGGCAGGACGAGAGATTTTCGCAAACAGAACAATCGTTCCGAGAATAGCGAGCCAAAGAAAAATAATCTCAACAAACGCCATGCCCGGACTGCGCAAGCCGAAAAATATTATCGACCAAAAGACATTCAGAATCAGCTGGATATCAAAAATTACCAGCGCGATTTTTATTTTTCTGTCATTCTCACCCTCTTTATTATCATTCCTAATCCCCCTGCTGTCATTCCCGTGGAGACGGGAGCCCATCTCCTCCCAAATCAACCATACCGAAACACCCATCAGAAGATATAAAGTTGTCCACACCGGCCCGAAAATCCACCCCGGCGGATTAAGTGACGGCTTAACCAGCGCCGCATACCAGCCCGATTGTATCGCCAGCATAGTGAATGCAGAGCCAATAATGCCGGCCAGTCCGGAAATGCTCACCGCGACAATCAATTTAAATGATTTATTTAAATTCATAAATTAATTTTACTAAAACATCCTTACAAACTCCAGTCTGTAAGGATGTTTTATGTCTTTTGAAATGACTGCAGGAAAAGGACAAATGTTTTGCCGTAAGGCGACAAAGTGTGTTCGACGAATTTGCCGCGATGTTTTTTATTAAGAAGTCCGGCCTGATAAAGCCGGCGTGTGTGTTCGCCAATGGTTTTTTCATTAGCGCCAATCATTTCAACAATATCCTCGAGGGTTATGCCACCGCGTGCCGCAACAAGAAGAAGTATTCCAATGCGATAATGGTTCGATATACCCTTAAGATGCCGTTCCATTTGTTTTGCCGTTTTCATTTTCGTCATATTTGTATTATACATTACATACTTACATTCTCAAGTTTATAGGGATGTTATTTGTAGACATAGAGATGCTCTAAAATCTTTTTAGCCCGGGAAATACCGTCAGGGATTCCGCGCGTACGAAGTAGGTTCGAGTAAATGCTAAAATAACACCACCGAATTTAAAATGGTGGACATGAACGGATCCTCGGTTCCGACTACCGTTGCGAATCTGGACCGCTGACCTCATCGTTATTCCGAAAACAAAGGTGGACCGTGCCGGATTCGAACCGGCGACCTCCACATTGCAAATGTGGCGCTCTGCCAGCTAAGCTAACGGCCCACCTTTATTTTCGAGAATCCTCGATCCGTCAAATTCAATAGATTGGGACAAATGAGGCTCTCCCCGCCAGAATGAATGTATTTCGTTCAGTCGGACAGGTACCAACTAAGCTACATGCCCAATATATTTACTTCAAATTGCACTTGGGAACGAAACATCCAAGTAAAAACTAAATCTGATGTCTCTGTTTTGATATAGGCAGATAAATATTTTCAATGTACTCTCTGAGCGCGCGAGTCATACTGAATTTATCCAAAATAAGTTGCCTCGCCCTCTCCATTCGCGCGAGCCATTCTGAACTTGAATCATTCGGATTTTCAAGGTGCTTATAATACATTGGAACAACGCTTTTATCAAGAATATCCAATATTTTATGATTGATGTCAGTGTCTTCCATGATCCATCCTATTCCCGTCAAATCCACCTCATCCACCCAGCCGTCTTTCGTGGTCAGAGGAAGCGCGCCATTCAAAGCCGCTTTCATTCCGCTCGTCCCGCACGCTTCGGAGCCGACAACCGGAGTGTTGAGCCACAAATCGCATCCGGAAGTGAGCAGTTTCGCCAATTCTAAATTATAATTAGGCAAAAATACTGCTATCCCCTTCAACTCTTCAGAAATAAGACGGCGAACTTCTTTAAAAATTTTCTCGCCTTCCTCGTCACCCGCGCTTGTGTGGCCGGCGAAAACAACCTTGATTTCCTGTCTTTTTCTCTGGGCTAATTCTTTAAGCGCTTTAATATTTTCGAGAAGAGCAAGCGGCCGTTTGTAAGGAACGATTCTTCTCGCCCAGCCTATGAGCAAAGTATTTTCATTCCACGAATCTCCGTTTTCGTCCTTTATCGCCGACAAAAGATTTTTTTTGTTTTCTTGGTGTTTTTTCCACATCTTATTTTTATCGTCGGTGTTCAGCGCATCCCAACCCTGAATATAAATTCCATTGGTGATATTTTGCATCTTATGCGGGCTGAATATTTCTTCGGCTTTTCTGCTATGCAACGCGCTTACGGCGTTTGTCTTGCTTGCAAACCTGAGGGAAAGCGTTGTCATAGAGAAAAGGCTTGAATCTTGAATCGAACCGAGCGACACAAGCTCGGCTACAGGCACCTGAAGCTCTTCGGCATATTTATACATCATCGCGCTTACCAAATCTTTATTGAACAATTCATTGCCGGCAGGCACGAGAGTGTGATTGGTAAAAGCGATATGTTGAGAGGCGAATGCGCAAGCCTTGGCGAAATCCACATTTCTCCTCTCTACTTCATACTTAGCTAGTTCCAATGCCAGAAAAGCCGAGTGGCCTTCATTCAGATGATAAACCGACGGATGCGCCTTGAGCGCCTGAAGAAGTCTTGACCCGCCAATACCCAGAACCATTTCTTGCTTAACTCTCATCTCCTTATCTGGAATGTAAAGTCGGGAGGTGATTTTGCGATCATTCTGCTCATTTTCGGAAATATTGGTATCCAATAAATAAACTGTTGTGTTCCCTTTTGTCCATTTCCAAGCTTGCGCGCGGACTATTCTGTCGTGAATAGGCAGAGAAATTAATATTCTATTATTCTTTTCGTCAGCAACCGGACTCAAGCCGTTTTTCTGCGGATCTTGCGATTTGATCTCATTGTTTCCTTCCGGAGAATTTTCATTCAACTCATGACTTTCGCCGTAAAAAAGCCCGACACCGATAATCGGAAATTCTCTGTCTCCCGCTTCTTTTACATAATCACCGGACAGGACGCCAAGCCCGCCTATGTAAGTGGGCATATCGCTCATCAGAGCGAATTCCGCGCAAAAATACGCCACAGGTTCTTTGGAAAAACCCTCATATTCATGGCTTTGATTAAATCGCTCAAACCATTCTATGTTTGCTTTTAACTCTTTCATTTTAAAACATCAGATCGCGCCTCTCAACGCTTCCCTCTTCCTGCTTCTCTCCTTTTCCCATTTCTTCCTTTAACTCTCTTATCCTGTCTTTTATCATAGCAGCGCGATGAAACTCCTCTGAATCCGCCGCCGTCTTCATCTGCTCTTTCAAATTGGAAATCATATTTTCATACTCTTCTTTGGTGACGAAAAGTTTTTCTTTTTCTTCAAGCCTTTCGCGGATCTCTTCGTCCTCGCTTCTTGATATTTCATCCACGAGCCCGCTTCTCTGCCATTCAAAGCCGGTGTAAATTATCAAGCGATACAATTCATCAGCTCTTTTCTTTTCCGCTTCTGTCGCAGTCTCCGAATTATTGACGACGGTTTTAAGGTCATTCGCCCCCCTCTCTATCATTTCCAAGCTCCACCACGGTCTCGCCGACGACCACCAGAATTGATCGGAATGAATAGCCCCGTCAAGAAGCTCGCGAGTTTTCTGCTTTTCGTTTCGCCTGACAATTTCAATGGCAAGATTGGCCAATTCCCATTGGCAGACTTGAATGGTGTTATCTTCATTCTTCCATCTGAAAAACGGCTGATTCGTCTTGAAATGGTTTGGCATAGTCGCCCAAGTAGATTGTCGCGGTTCTATTATTTCTTTTTTCGGAAATTGGTCTAAAATATCACTTATCATAATCGGCTCGATTTTATCTTCTTTGAGCAAATCAAAGAAAAGATGCTCCAAACCAGGTCTGTGATGTCCAAAAGTCTCGCCGTCCATTCCCGTTATCGTATAATCTTTTTGGCCAAAGCTTGGCTCAAGAGATTTCAAAATTGATTTTACGCCGATTTGGGAAGCCGACAAAATTTTAAAAGATAGATTTCTTTCTCGGAAAAAAACGTAAAAATCTTTCAGCCCGTCTATTTCATAAACCGTGTCTTTGCGCATTTCTTTGCCTTCGGGAAACGCCATTTCGTCTATGATTATCCATTTGTAGCCGAGCCTCTTGACGACTTCCGCCACCTTTTTTGAATATGCCATTTCCGGCGAGAAGAATCCGCCTTTTTTCCAGCCCTTGCCGAAATATTTATTCAAGCCTTCTTCATTTAGAATAATCTGCCTCTCAGTCTCGAATTCCGGCAACAGGGGAAGAAAAGCGTGATACTTGGCGCTTCCCGTAAGCTCAATATTCCCTCTCTCAACGAGCTTTTTGATATTTTCAATGACATCCATTCCACCATTCTGCTCCAAAAGCTCGCAGAGAATGCTATTGATATTGAGAGACAGGCGCGCCCTCGGTATTTCCAACAGTCCTTTGAAAATTTTTCTGTAGGATTCATCGGCAATCCTCTTAACCCAGATCGGCTTCTGCGTCGGTGGCTGATAGATATGCAAAAAATTCGCCCATTTCATATTTTTAAATATTATTTTGACTGCAAATTAAAATCGATTGCTTTCTTGAAAATTTCAGCGTACTCTTTCGCGGACACTGACCAAGAAAAATTAGCGGTCATCGCCCGCTTTTGGATTCCCTCCCATAATTTCGGATATTTGTAAGTTTCAAGAGCTCGAACCATAGTCCCGAAAAGGGCGTATTTGTCAAACTTTTCAAAAACAAAACCGGTTCCTTTTTGGTTTAATGGGTCGTAATCTTCCACACTGTCGGCAAGTCCGCCGGTTTTCCTCACAATCGGCACTGCTCCGTATCTCATCGCTTCCATCTGCGTAAGTCCGCACGGCTCAAACTTGGAAGGTACAAGAATCGCGTCCGCTCCTGCGAACACGAATCGCGGTAAAATCGCGTCGTATGATAAATGAGCTTTTATATTGGGGTAATTTCTTTCCAACTCGGTGAAAAAAGACATATATTTTGAATCTCCTTGTCCTACCACCACTAATTCAAAGTCAAAATTATCAAGCATCGGTTCAATCGCTTCCATCAATATGTCAAGACCTTTCTGCTCGCTCAAACGGCTGACCATTCCCAAAATAAATTTATTACCTCCTTTCGGCAGATTGAATTTCTGCCTCAAAATTTCTTTATTCTTCGCGCGCTCTTTGAGAGTTTTCGCAGTGTATTTATGAGTAATGTAAGAGTCTGTTTCCGGATTGTACGCGTCATAATTGATTCCGTTCAATATTCCGAAAAGATGCGAGCGGCGTTCCTGAAGAAGATTCTCCAGAAGCTCGCCGTATTCGGGCGTGGTAATCTCTCTCGCGTAATTCGGCGAGACGGTGTTGATGACATCGGCGTATCTTATCCCCCGTCTCATAAAATTAACCTTTGACATTCTAGGGTCGCCGATGGGAGGAATGCCCGACTGCCCGTCGTCATAATCCATTTCACTTGTAAATCGATGGTCAAACATTCCTTGAAAATATAAATTATGTATTGAAAAAGCAGTCGCTATTTTTGAAAGTATCGGATCGTCTTTATATACGGTTTTTATGTAATTAGGAATAAGTCCGCCTTGCCAATCGGAAGCGACAATCACATCAGGTCTCCATTCGTCATTTGTCCGCACAAATTCCAAAGCGCCTCTTGATAAAAGCGCCCATCTTGTCGGATCAACATCGTATCCGTAGACGCTTCCTCTTTGCTCGTAATATTCTTCATTTTCCAAAAGATAAGTGACGACGTGACCGTTGTCGGGATCCAAAAATTTTTTGACATTGCATATCATCTGATCATTTTCAGGAGCGGCGGAAACATCCCCTTTGGGAACAAGCAGTCCTTCTTTGGCCATAGTCATTGAAAACTTGGCGCTGTCAATGGAAGAGTATTTTGGAATCATTACCCGAGTATCGTGGCCTATTTCACGGAGAGCTTTGGGTAAGGAATACATCACCTCGCCCAGTCCTCCGACTTTTACGAACGGCGACGCTTCAGGAGCCACGAAAAGTATCTTCAGCGCCTTATTTTTTTTAGAAAGTCTCACACCAATACTATACCAGATACGCGCGCCTCTGGCAAAGTGAATCAGAGGTTTTAGGTGTTAGATTATAGGTTTTAGTTAAAAGACGATATTTGAGTTTCGGGAATTTTTTTATACCTTGAATTTCTTTCAAGTTTCAGCTTGCCGTTTTCTTCAACGAGGTAATACGCGAAGCCGCGCATTTTTTTGACCGATTCATAATCGGCATGTCCGGGCAAGCTCACTGGATCAACTTCGTCAAAATTGACGGGACTGTCGTCAATTGTCACGAGCCAAGTCTTACCCGTGTTTACTAAAAGATGACCCGTGTCGGAAGGTATGAAAACGCTGTCGCCCTTCTTGACGGCAATCGCTTGAAAAGATTCTATTTCATCATCAATCGGTTTGCCGCTTGAATCAATTTTTCTTTTTTGCAAAACCACAATACCCCCACCTTCAGCAATCCAGTAAGTTTCGTCTAAATTCCCGATGTGATAATGCCCGTAAGTTTTTATGTATTCACCACCGACAGTTCCGCTTTCCAAAACCGTCACATTTCTTTTTTCCTTCCCTCCGCGAATCATATAATAATGCGTCGCCGGTCCCGATGCTTCAGGGTTCATCAGAACCTCTTTCATTTCCTCGTGTTTTCTTGATGCGTATGGATTTAACATATGTATTAAGTTATAAAGTTATCAAGTTTATAAAGTTATAAAGTGAAGATAAGATGATAATAAATAAAAACTTTACGAATTTTCTGCTCTTTTATTTTCATCGTCTGCGCTTTATAAACTTGATAACTTTTAACTCTAATTGGCATCATACTGGCGATTCCAATCTAAATCAATCTGCGGGAAATTTGCCAATTCGGATTTTATAAAATTTTTCAGCCTTTCCAAACCTTCCGGACTTTTGCTCTCCGCTCTTAACGAGATAATCGGTCCGGTATTTGACGCTCTTATTATAAACCAACCATCTTTAGTGTATCCTCTTATCCCGTCTATTTCAATCGTTTTATCGCAAAGTGGTCGGAAATGCTCGACAATACCTTTGACAAGATTGAATTTTTCTTCCTCTTTCACACCTATCCTGTATAAAGTAGTTGAATAATATTTCGGAAATTTGGCGAAAATCTCGGAAAATGACAGATTACTTTCGGATAGAATTCTTAACACTTGACTCATCGCGTAAATCGCGTCATCAAATTCATACCAATCTTTCGTTATCGTATAATGGCAGCTCGTCTCTCCGCTAAGCAAAGCGTTCTCCTCCTGAATTTTTTTTCTGATAAATGAGCTGCCTGACTTGCTCCAAATAGGAATCCCTCCGAATCTTAGAACTTCCTCAATAACTTTTTCCGAGTTTGTTATTTCAACTATGACTTTAGCTCCCTGATTATTTGGCAAGTAATATTGCGCGAGAAAAACAAGCATATCGTCCCCAATATGA
>Ga0209212_1005988_pt1 | contig 14166 bp, 16 predicted proteins | sample RifGroC2_FD_183996 | JGI IMG/M metagenome (GOLD analysis project Ga0209212, IMG submission 183996) | Groundwater microbial communities from Rifle, Colorado, USA - Groundwater C2 (SPAdes) (version 2) | ecosystem: Environmental > Aquatic > Deep subsurface > Groundwater | place: Rifle, Colorado... | reverse complement strand
TTCATCGTGAAAATCCTCCTTGGGCCGGGATAGACTCCCGGGAAATTGGCAGAACTTATAGCACGATCGGCACCATCTGCCAACCGCTTTTACGGCGCCGTCACCCTCAGTCGTTGCTGCGCCAGCCCTTGGCCCCCCGACCGAGAACAATGGGGCCGGAGCGGACGACCTCCTTGATCCCCATCGGCCGCAGCAGTTCGATGAGAGCATCGATCTTGGCCGGGGCACCGGTCAACTCGACGGTGTAGGAACGCGCCGTCACATCGACGATCTTGCCCCGGAAGATATCGGCGATGCGCAATACTTCGGCCCGAGTCCCCTCCTCGGCAGTGACCTTGATCAGCACCAGTTCACGTTCGACGAAGTCCGCACCGGTGAAGTCGATGACCTTGATCGTATCGATGAGCTTGTTGAGCTGCTTGGTGATCTGCTCCAGAATCTGATCGTCGCCGGTGGTGACTATGGTCATGCGCGAAATCGACGGGTCGAGAGTCGGCGCCACCGAAAGGCTTTCGATATTGAAACCGCGACCGGAAAAAAGCCCGGCGACACGGCTGAGAACGCCGAACTCATTTTCGACCAGAACGGATATGGTGTGTTTCATTGCATATGCTCCTTCAAAGCTTAGATATCGGACCGATCAGTCTGATCCGACCGATCGGTCCGATGAATTCAAGACCTTACCGCCTTTACGACGCCAGCACCATTTCGCTCAGCCCCTTGCCCGCCGGCACCATCGGCATGACGTTCTCCTCGCGAGCGATCTTGAACTCCATGATGACCGGTCCCGGCGTCTCCAGCCCCTGCTTCAGCACCGCTGCGACCTCCTCCGGCTGGCTCGCCGAAAAGCCGGTGGCGCCGTAGGCCTCGGCCAGCTTGACGAAGTCGATGGGGAGCTCCATGCAAGTCTGGCTGTAGCGGCGATCGAAGAAGAGCTGCTGCCACTGCCGCACCATGCCGAGGAAGTTGTTGTTGAGGATGATGATTTTCACCGGCAGGCGGTACTGTACCAGCGTCGCCAGCTCCTGCGAGTTCATCTGGAAGGAACCGTCGCCGGAGACGTCGATGACCTGGCGGCCCGGGCAGGCGACCTGGGCGCCGAGGGCGGCGGGGAGACCGAAGCCCATGGTCCCGAGCCCCCCGGAGGAGAGAAAGGTGCGCGGCTGGCGAAAGTCGAAGAACTGCGCGGTCCACATCTGGTGCTGGCCGACCTCGGTGGTGATGATGGCATCGTCGTTGGTCAGTTCACGCAATTGTTCGATGACGTACTGCGGCTTGATGGTGCCGGCCGACGGTTTGTAGGCCATGGGGTGCTTCTGCTTCCACCCCGCGATCTCTTCGCGCCAGGGGGCGAGGGCGGCGGCCAGCTCCTTTACCTCGTCGGACTGGGTGCGGAGTTCCAGCACCAGCTTCTGCAACACGTCCTTGTTGTCGCCGACGATGGGGAGATCGACCCGGACGTTCTTCTTGATCGAGGTCGGATCGATATCGACGTGGATGATCTTGGCGTGAGGGGCGAAAGTGGCGATCTTGCCGGTGACGCGGTCGTCGAAGCGGGCACCGACCGCGATGAGCAAGTCCGCGTTGGTGATCGCCATGTTGGCGTAGTAGGTGCCGTGCATGCCGAGCATCCCCAGGGAGAGGGAGTGCCGCTTGGGAAAACAGGCCATCGCCATGAGCGTTGTCGTCACCGGGGCCTGGATCAGTTCGGCGAATTCCATCAGTTCGGCCGAGGCATCGGAGAGATTGACCCCGCCGCCGACATAGATCACCGGCTTGCGCGCGGCCAGAATCATCTTCGCCGCCTTCTCGATCTGCCGCGGATTGCCGCTGAAGGTCGGCTTGTAGCCGCGGATCTCGACACTGTCGGGGTATTCGAATTTGGCCGTGGCCATCTGCACGTCCTTGGGCAGGTCGATGAGGACCGGGCCGGGGCGGCCGGTGCGGGCGATGTAGAAGGCCTGTTTGACGATCCGCGCCAGGTCCTTGACATCCTTGACCAGATAGTTGTGCTTGGTGATCGGCCGGGTGATGCCGATGATGTCGGCCTCCTGAAAGGCATCGTTGCCGATGAGAGGGGTCGGCACCTGGCCGCTGATGATGACCAGCGGGATCGAATCCATGTAGGCGGTGGCGATGCCGGTGATAGTGTTGGTGGCGCCGGGGCCGCTGGTGGCGATGGCGACCCCGACCTTGCCGGTGGATCGGGCAAAGCCGTCGGCGGCATGGACGGCGGCCTGCTCATGCCGGGTCAGGATATGCTTGATCGGCGAGTTGAAGAGGTCGTCATAGATATTGATAACGGTCCCGCCGGGATAACCGAAGACCGTATCGACCCCTTCGAGCATCAAACATTCCAGCAGAATCTGCGAACCGGTTTTTTTCATTGCATCTCTCTCCTCAGACGAGACAAAACGGCGAAAGCTTATATTCTCACGCGGAGCCGCGAAGGGCGCGGAGAACTTCAAGGACATCTGGACGTCAAACTGCGAATCACCGACAACAACACCAATCCATCAAAAACTGATAATTACTCTGCCTACTCCGCGTTTCCGCGTCTCCGCGTGAAACAGCCTTTTTCTTATTTGCACACCGCCCCGGTATTGGCCGAGGTCACCACCTTGGCATAACGGGCCAGCCAGCCGCTCTTGATCTTCGGCTCGGGACAGACCCAGCGCGTACGACGCGCCGCCAGAGTAGCGGTGTCGACCAGGAGTTCCAGACGCCGGGCCGGGATATCGAGGCGGATGCGGTCACCGTCCTCGACCAGGGCAATCGGTCCGCCCTCCGCCGCTTCCGGCGAGATATGGCCGATACAGGGACCGCGGGTGCCGCCGGAAAAGCGACCGTCGGTAATCAGGGCGACACTGTCGCCGAGACCGAGTCCCATCAGGGTCGCCGTCGGCGCCAGCATTTCGCGCATGCCCGGCCCCCCTTTGGGCCCTTCGTAGCGGATCACCACGACATCGCCGGCCACGACCTTGCCGCCCATGAGCGCCGCCATCGCTCCTTCCTCGGAGTCGAAACAGCGCGCCGCACCTTCGAAAACCATCATCTTCTCGGAGACGCCGGACTGCTTGACCACGGCGCCATCGGGGGTGAGATTGCCAACGAGAATCGCGATCCCTCCCTCGGCGCGCACCGGATTACTGAGGGGGTGGACCACCTCTTCATCGACACTGGCAACGGCAGCGATGACCTCCTTGACCGTCGGTCCGGTCAAGGTCGGATTGTCGAGGATGCGGTCGCGCAACTGATAAAGGACGGCCGGCACGCCGCCGGCGGCATCGAGATCCTCCATGAAATGGATCCCCCCGGGATTCATCGAGGCCAGCTGCGGTGTCGATCGGCTCAGCCGATCGAATTCGGCGAGGGGGAGATCAACCCCGGCCTCGCGGGCAATGGAGAGGAGATGCAGCACCGTGTTGGACGAGCCGCCGAGAGCCAGATCGACGCGGATGGCGTTCTCGAAGGCGGCCTTGGTCAGGATCTGCCGCGGGGTGAGCTGTTGCCGCACCAGCTCGACGATGCGCTCCCCCGAGGCAAAGGCGATGCGCCGCTTGAGGGAGGAGACGGCCAGGGCGGTGCCGCAACCGACCAGACTCATGCCGAGGGTCTCGGTGAGGATCGCCATGGTATTGGCGGTGAAGAGCCCCTGGCAGGAACCGGCGGTGGGACAGGCCTTGTCCTCGCAGACCTGTAGTTCTTTTTCGTCGATGACGCCGGCCTTGTAGCGGGCCATCGCCTCGAAGGTGTCGGTGACGAAGGAGAACTTGCGCCCCTCACGGCCGCGGCCGGAGAGCATCGGCCCGGCGGTGACGACAAGACAAGGGATGTCGAGACGCGCCGCCGCCATGAGCATGCCGGGGGTGATCTTGTCGCAATTGGTCAACAGCACCAGCCCGTCGAGACGGTGCGCTTCGGCCACCGACTCGATCATGTCGGCGATGAGCTCGCGGGTCGGCAGGGAGTAATGCATCCCTTTATGCCCCATGGCGATGCCGTCGCAGACCCCGGGGATACCGAAGAAGAAGGCATAGCCGCCGCCGGTATGCACCCCCTTTTCGATGAAGCGCTCGAGGTCGCGCATGCCGGTATGGCCGGGGATGAGATCGGTGAAGGAGGTGGCGATGCCGATGAACGGCTTGGCCATCTGCTCGCGGGGGACACCGGTCCCCATGAGCAGGGCGCGATGCGGCGTCCGTTCGAATCCCTGGGTAATGGCGTCACTGCGTTTGGCGGTCATGAGGCGGCGGATTCCTTGTGGGCTGAGGCAAGAAAGTGGGGGGGCGGGTTTGGCCACGGCAAACAGATATCTCGGGCCGACAACACCCCCAGAATACAGGAAAGGGTCCAGGCCTGCCGGGCCCGAACCCCTTCGCCGTGCAATAGTGGCGATGGCTATCTCTACTGGCGGCGAGCGCGGAGGATCTGATCCATTTCGTCCTTGCCGGCCAGCTTCATTTTCTGGATTTTCTTCTTTTCCAGCTCCTCAGCGGGGGAGAGGAAAGTCTTGTCGTTGTACTGTTTCAGTTCTTTTTCCAGCAGCAGGTGTTCTTCATAGAGCAAACGGAAGCGGGGATTCTGGTCGGCCAGCCGCTGAATCGTCGCCTTGTCGGACTCCTCCATCGAGCACCTCCCACGGAAAGGGTTGACAATAGGTCTAGAAACGCCGTTTAACAATAACCAAAGGGTTCGGTGATGTCAACCGTCAATTGCCCCCGCCGCCTGGCGATTAAGCCACGCCAGCTCGGCCTCGGCGAGGCGCAGGTAGCGGGGGAGAAGAGCCTCGCCACCCCCCCCTTCCCCGGCCCTGAGCCGGTCGAGGACGAGGAGCGCGGCGAGGGCGGCGCGCGGCGCAACGAGGGGCCAAGGCGCGAAATGGGCGCGGGGGCCAAGGTGGCGAATGATCAGGGTGCGGTAGACTTCGGCGCCATTGCCGACGAAGACCGTATCGGCGGTCAGCCGCGCCAGGAGTCGTTCCGGGGGAACCGCCACTTCCGCCTCCAGGGGCTGGGGCCGGCCATGCCTACAGTCGAAGAGGCCGGCATAGACTTCCTTTTTTCGGGCATCGAGGAGGGCGCAGACGGGAAAACGCACGAAGGGGAGGCCCGCGGCCAGGGTCGCCAGGGACGAGACCCCCGCCGCCGGCCGCCCGGTGGCGAGGGCGAGCCCCTTGACGGTGGCGATGCCGACACGCAGTCCGGTGAAGGAGCCGGGGCCGAGGACCACTCCGAATGCGTCCATCTCGCCAACACCGAGACCGAGATCGGCCAGGAGCTGGTGGATCGTCTGTAGCAGGCGGTCGGTATGGTTGGCGCCGGTTTCGAGGAGGACTTCACCGAGGAGGTGCTCCCCCCGGCTGATGGCGACACTCCCCGCCGGCGTCGAGGTATCGAGGGTGAGGAGAAGTTCGCTCATGGTCACCCGGCGAAAAAGAGGCGCACGATGTCGTTATAGAAGGCCACGATCATGAGCAGGATCAACAGACCGAGGCCGATCTGCTGGGCGATCTCCCGGGCGCGCATGGACAACGGCCGCCGGGCAATGAATTCGAGGAAATTGAACAGGAGGTGACCGCCATCGAGGATCGGGATCGGCAGCAGATTGAGAATACCGAGCTGGATACTGAGAAAGGCCAGCACCGAAAGGACGGCGGCGAGATCGGTCTGGGCCGCCTGTCCGGCGATCTGCACGACGGTAATGGGGCCACCGATACTCTTGGTCGAGACATTGCCGGTGAAAAGCTTCTGGATGAAGACCAGGGTCAGCTTGACCAGTTCGACGGTCCGCTCGCTCCCCGCCTGTAAAGCGGCCACGGGGCCGAACCGCTTGAGAACCGCGGCCTGTTGCGGAGCAATGCCGATGAGAAAAGCGTCGCCATTGCCATCGGCTTTGGCCGGTTTGATGGCAAAAGTGAGGCGTTCCCCCTGGCGCTCGACCGTGTAGGTCTGGGCTTCCCCCTGCCCCGTCTGGATAATCTGCTTGAGGTCATACCAGGAGACAACCGGGGTGGCCCCGATGGCGACGATCCGGTCACCGACGAGGAGACCGCCGGCCTGCGCCGGCATCCCCGGGGCGAGGGAGCCGATGACAGCATCCTGCTGCGGCAGCAGACCGAGGGATTGCAAGCCCTCAATGCCGCCATCCTCGGGTGCCATCTCGACAATCCGGGTCCCTCCTCCCCGCTCAACCGTCAGCTTGAGCGGGGCACCGACGTGGGAGATGAGGGCCTGGTTGGCCAAGTTCCAGCTCGCCACCGCCTCGCCGTTGATGGCCAGAAGACAATCGCCGGGGACGAAACCGGCCTTCCCCCCGTCGCTCTCGGTCACGACATAGCCGACACAGGCCGGCTGGTCGAGATAGGCCGGCATGTTGACACCGACCAGGTAGGCCAACGGCATGACGACGAAGGGGAGCAGTAGGTTCATCAGCGGCCCGGCGGCGATAATGGCGGTACGCCAGGCGACGGGTTTGTCGGCAAAGGAGCGTTCCTTCTCGGCCGCCGTCAGTTCGCCGTCTTCGCCGGCCTCCCCGCTCCCCTCGCCGAGCATCTGCACATAACCGCCCAAGGGGACGACACAGACCTGGTAGGTCGTCTCGCCCCACTGGCGGGCATAGAGCTTCGGTCCGAAACCGAGGGAAAACTTGAGAATCTTGACGCCGGCCAGTTTGGCGACACAGAAGTGGCCAAGCTCATGGACGAAAACGAGAATGCCGAGCATGACGATGCCGGCAACGATGGTGACGATCATGAAAACTCCCCCTGTTTAGGCGCCGCTGCTGATGGTTCGGCGGGCTTCGCCGCGCGCCCAGAGATCGGCACGCAGGACTTCGTCGATATGGGTGACCTCGCTGCCGCGGTGACGGTCGAGGGTGGCATGGATGATGGCGGGGATATCGAGAAAGGCGATGCGGCCACCGAGAAAAGCATCCACCGCCTCTTCGTTGGCGGCATTGAGCACGGCCGGGGCGGTGCCGCCGGCGCGCAAGGCATGATAGGCCAAGGCCAGACAAGGGAAACGAGCGGCATCGGGCGGGGCAAAGGTCAAGGTGCCGATGGCACAGAGGTCCAGCGGCGGCAGCTTCAGGGGAACGCGCTCGGGGTAAGAGAGGGCATAGGCAATCGGCGTCTTCATGTCGGGGATCCCGAGTTGCGCCAGGACCGAGCCATCCTGGTATTCGACCATGGAGTGCACGATACTCTGCGGATGGATATGGACATCGATACTCTCGCCGGGGAGATCGAAAAGCCAGCGCGCCTCGATGACCTCCAGCCCCTTGTTCATCATCGTCGCCGAATCGATGCTGATCTTGCGCCCCATGCTCCAGTTGGGATGGGCCAAGGCCTGTTCCGGGGTGACCCGCTGGAGGTCGGCCAGGGCCGTGGTGCGGAAGGGACCGCCCGAAGCGGTCAGGATGAGGCGGCGGACATCGCTTTTCCGGTGCCCTTCGAGGGCCTGGAAAATCGCCGAATGCTCGCTGTCGACGGGAAAAAGCCGCACCCCCTTGCGCGCCGCCGTGGCCATGACCAGACCGCCGGCGGTGACCAGCGTCTCCTTGTTGGCCAGGGCAATGTCCTTGCCGGCTTCGATGGCGGCCAGGGTCGGCACCAGACCGGCGGCGCCGACGATGGCCGAAACCGTCATCTGCGCCTCGGGGTGAGCGGCACAGGCCATCAACCCCTCGACCCCGACGACAATCTCGGGCGGAGCGACAGCGAGCACGGTCTTGAGTTTCAGCGCATCCTCGGCCGTCCGCACCGCCACCATCGCGGGGCGAAAGTGGCGGATCTGCTCGACCAGGCGCGTCAGATTGCTCCCGGCGGTCAACGCCACGACGGCGAAACGCTCGGGAAATTCCGCGACAACCTCCAGCACCGAGACGCCGATCGATCCGGTCGATCCGAGAATGGCCAGTTTTTTCATCGGCGACCCAATCCCCTAGAAGACCCAGATGGCATAGTAATAAGCAGGAGCAAAGGTGAAAAGGAGACTGTCGAGGCGATCGAGCAAACCACCGTGGCCGGGGATCATGGTGCCGGAATCCTTGACGCCGGTGGCGCGCTTGAGCATCGACTCGAAGAGATCGCCGACCTGGCCGAGGAGTCCGAGCCCGGCCCCGAGGAGCAGACAGTCAACCACCGTCAACTGGGGAAAGAAAATGACCTGGCAGAGGAGGGCGCCGAGGATGCTGCCAAGGAGACCGCCCAACGCCCCCTCGATACTCTTTTTCGGGCTGATGGCAGGATAAAGCCGGCGGCGACCGAAGGCACTGCCGACAAAATAGGCGACGGAATCGCCGACCATGACGATGACCAGGACGAGAAAAATCCACTGCCGGCCAAAGGGGAGAAAGCGCAGCAGGGCCAAATGCCCGAGGAGGAGGGGGAGGTAGAGAAAACCGAGGCATACAGCGGCGAGGTGGGTCGTCACCGTGGCGAGATCGCGGTAGCGAAAGAGAAAGAGCAGGGCAAAGACGAGGACCGCGGCCGTCAGTCCGGCCTCGAAGAGATGCGGCCGCTGCCAGCAGAGGAGCACGGTCAAGCCCGCTCCGGCAGCCATGGCGAGAAGTCTCTCGCCGCGGCGTTCCGTCGGCAGGAACATGCTGTAAAACTCGCCGAGCGCGAGGGTGGCGACGACCACGACCAGGCCGGCAAAGGTCACGGGGCCGGCGTTGATCAGAAAGAGGATCAGCAGAGGGAGAGCAATGAGGGCGGTGATGATCCGTTGCTTAATGACGATCCTCCCCGGGAGTGGTGGCCTGTTCTGCCAGCTGGGCCGCGGTCAGGCCGAAACGACGCTGACGCTGGCGAAAGCGGTCAAGAGCGGTCTGCAGTTCGGCCTCGTCGAAATCGGGCCAGAGGACATCGGTGAAATGCAGTTCGGCATACGCCAGCTGCCAGAGGAGAAAGTTGCTGATGCGCATCTCGCCGCTGGTGCGGATGAGGAGATCGGGGTCAGGTATCCCGGCGGTATCGAGGGCCGCGGACAGCTCGCTTTCGCCGATTTGCTCGGGGAGGAGTGCGCCGCGCTTGACCTGCTCCGCCAGGCGGCGGACGCCCCGCACGATTTCGTCGCGGCCGCCATATGACAGGGCGAGGGTCAGAACCATCTCACCATTGGCCGCCGTGCGTGACACCGTCTCCTCCAGCACCCGCTGCACATCGGCCGGGAGCCGCCCGGTTTCACCGATGACCCGCAGGCGCACCCCGCGCTGGAGCATGGTGTCGAGCTCACTCTGCAGGTAGCGGCCAAGGAGACCCATCAAGGCCCCAACCTCTTCCACCGGGCGCCCCCAGTTCTCCGAACTGAAGGCATAGAGGGTCAGGTAGGGAATGCCGCGGGCATGGCAGGCGGCGACGATGCGCTGCACCGTCTCCACCCCGCGCCGGTGTCCGACGATACGCGGCAGATGACGTTGCTCGGCCCAGCGGCCGTTACCATCCATGATGATGGCGAGATGACGGAGAGGGGGCATGACAGAACGATCCCGGAAACGGTGGAGGTCATCAAACTAGCACAAAGGGACGGGATCAGGCAAGGACGGAAGGGATGGGGCGGGAAGAGAAGCGGGGCGCCGCAAAAGCGGCGCCCCGGCTCAATGCTCAGGCAACGATGGCGCTGACTGGACAGCTGTCGGCGCAGGCGCCGCACTCGGTGCAGGTCTCGGTGATCTTGTACTTGTCGCCAGCTTCGATGATGGCCGAAACCGGGCAGGTGTCAACACAGGCGCCACAGGCGATGCACTCGTCGGTAATCTGCATAAATCCTCCTTCTTCGCGGTTGATGGTGGAGATCGTCAGATCTCCATGATTTCCTTCTCTTTGGCGGCGACCATTTCGTCCGCCTTCTTGATATAGGCATCGGTGAGATCCTGGATTTCCTTCTCGCCGCGCTTGAGCTGATCCTCGGTGATTTCCTTGTCTTTCTCCTGTTTCCTCAGCGTTTCATTCCCTTCGCGGCGAGCATTGCGCACGACGATCTTGGCCTCCTCGCCGATGTGCTTGATCTGCTTGCCCATCTCCTTGCGCCGCTCCTCGGTCAGGGCCGGGATGGCGATGCGGATCAGTGCCCCGTCGGAAGAGGGGTTGAGGCCGAGGTCCGACTTGAGAATGGCGCGCTCGATGTCGGGAATGAGCTTCCTTTCCCACGGCTGGATGGTGATGAGCCGGGCCTCCGGAATGGCCAGGGAAGCGACCTGGGAGAGGGGCGTGGGGGTTCCGTAATAGTCGACCCGGACGTCATCGAAGAGGGCCAGGGAGGCGCGGCCGGTACGCACCCGGGACAACTCCTTGCGCAGCGACTCCAGGGCTTTCTCCATCCCCTTTTTGGTTTTGTCGGTAACCGCTTCGGACATACATCACGCTCCTTTGACGATGGTGCCGATCTGCTCACCGAGGACGACCTTGCGGATATTGCCGCGGGAATTCAGGTCGAAGACAATGATGGGCAGCTTGTTGTCCATGCAGAGGGATATGGCGGTGGCATCCATGACCTGGAGCCCCTTTTTCAAGACATCGATATAGGTCAGACTGGGAAATTTCACCGCCGTCTTGTCCTTGAGCGGATCGGCGCTGTAGACCCCGTCGACCTTGGTCGCCTTGAGGATGACTTCGGCGTTGATCTCCATGGCCCGCAGGCTGGCGGCGGTATCGGTGGTGAAGTAGGGATTGCCGGTACCGGCGCCGAAAATCACCACCCGCCCTTTTTCCAGATGGCGCACGGCGCGGCGGCGGATATAGGGCTCGGCCACCTGCTGCATATCGATGGCCGACTGCACCCGGGTGGTGACGCCGACCTTCTCCAGGGCATCCTGCATCGCCAGACTGTTCATCACCGTCGCCAGCATTCCCATGTAGTCGGCGCTGGCCCGATCCATTCCTTTGGAAGCGGCGGCGACGCCGCGGAAGATGTTGCCGCCGCCGATGACCAGAGCGACCTCGACCCCGAGATCGATGACCTCGCGCACTTCGGCGGCGATCCCGGCGATGACGTCGGGATCGATACCATAGCCCTGCTTGCCGGCGAGAGCCTCGCCGCTCAATTTGAGCAGAATGCGACGGTACTGCGGCGTTGTGCCCATGAAAAATCCCCCGAGCTTACTTGGAAAGAGCCGCTACCTCGGCCGCGAAATCGTCCTGTTTCTTCTCCAGCCCTTCGCCGAGCTGGAAACGGGCGAAACGCTTCAGAACCACTTCGGCGCCGACGTCCTTGCCGAGGGCCTCGACCACCTTGGCGATCTTCTGATCGGGATCGATGACGTAGGCCTGTTCCAGTAGGCAGACCTCCCCGAAGAACTTGTTGATCTGGCCATCGACGATCTTCTCGATGATGTTCTCCGGCTTGCCGCTCTGGGCCGCCTTGTCGCGAGCAATTTCGCGCTCCTTGGCGACAACCTCGGCCGGCACATCCTGGCGGGTGAGATACTGGGGATTGGCGGCGGCGACGTGCATGGCCAACTGGCGGGCGGCGGCGGCGACACGGGGGTCGGTCGCCTTGGCGGAAACGAGTTCGACGAGGACGCCGATCTTGCCGCCGGCGTGGATGTAGGAAGCGACGGCGCCCGCGGGGTTGTCGAAACGCTCGAAACGGCGGATATTCATATTCTCGCCGATGGTCGCCACCTGATGCACCAGCTCCTCACCGACGCTGCGCCCGCTGCCGGGGAAAGCGGCCTGGGCCAGGGCCGCGAGGTCGGCCGGGTTGTTCTTGAGAATAACCGCGGCGACCCCCTGGGCAAAGCCCTGGAAGGCGTCGTTCTTGGCGACGAAGTCGGTCTCGGCATTGACCTCGACCACGACCCCGCGCTGCGCTTCGCCCAAGGCGACGATCGCGCCTTCGGCGGCGACGCGCCCCGACTTCTTGGCGGCGGCGGAAAGCCCCTTCTTGCGCAGGATATCGACGGCGGCGTCCAGGTTGCCATCGGCTTCGGTCAGGGCCTTCTTGCAATCCATCATGCCGGCGCCGGTCTTGGCGCGCAGATCGGAAACCATTGCTGCGGTAATAGCTGCCACGTTCATCTCCTTGGACCAGCGGTCCCGAAAAGGCTCCGGAACCTTCGTCAGTGAAAGTTATCTGTGTATGCTGCCCCGCCCGCGCAACCTCGCGCGGAAAAATGGCGGCCAGATGTCTGGCCGCCACATACTACGGATTGCGGCCGGAGCGCTCAAGCGTTGCCGCGCGTCAGGCGACGGCGTCGTCGCCATCCTTGGCTTCGAAAGCGGCGGCGGCCACCGGCTCGCCCCCCTCTTTGTCGGCACGCAGGTTGGACTCGCGAGCCTGCACCCCTTCGAGGCAGGCATCGGCCATGCGGGCGGCGAAGAGGCGGATGGCGCGGATGGCGTCGTCATTGCCGGGGATGATGTAATCGATGTCGTCGGGATCGCAGTTGGTATCGACCACGGCGACGACGGGGATGCCGAGCTTCTTGGCTTCCTGCACGGCGATGTATTCTTTTTTCGGATCGATGATGAAGATGGCGCCGGGGAGCTTGGCCATCCCCTTGATGCCGCCGAGGGTCTTTTCCAGTTTCTCGCGCTCACGCTCCAGCTCCAGAGCTTCCTTCTTGGTGATGAGCTGGTAGGTGCCGTCCTGGGACATGAGTTCGATCTTCTTGAGGCGGTCGATGCTCCCCTTGATGGTCGCGAAGTTGGTCAGCATGCCGCCGAGCCAGCGGCTGTTGACGTAGAACTGACCGGCGCGCAAGGTCTCCTCGGCGATGGCGTCCTGGGCCTGCTTCTTGGTGCCGACAAAGAGGACCTTATCCCCCTTCTGAACCGTCTCCTTGACGAAGCTGTAGGCGGTCTTGAAGTAGCGGACGGTCTTCTGCAGGTCGATGATGTAGATGCCGTTGCGGGCGCCGAAGATGTACGGCTTCATTTTCGGGTTCCAGCGTTTGGTCTGGTGGCCGAAATGAACCCCGGCCTCGAGCAGCTGCTTCATGGTGATCTGGGACATGTGTTACTCCTTCTTCCTGGTTGGGGATTCCTCCGCTCCCGTCCACCCGATCAAGAACCCGCACCATGCGGGCACCCCTTGACTGGTCGGGGAGCGTGCGTTTTTTGAAGCGAGTTTCTATAGCACGGCGCTTGTGGGATTGGCAAGGAGAAAGTGATGCGAAAGTGGGGCGTGCGGAGAAAGTCAAGGTATCGGCTGTCGTTTTAAGAGGGCGGGAGATAGCACGGGCGGGGGAGAAAAAAGGGGCGGAAGCTTTGGGCGGGGCGGATGGTTACGGTCAGGTCAGTGGGGATCCGTAGGATTCTCTTATTGCATTACCAAATGATCTGCAGTCCGGAAACCGTAGCCAGATTGTGGTCTGATGTCACCAGTTTGGCTTTATGGATCAGGGTACTGGCGGCGATGATCCGGTCGGCAGGATCGCCATGGGGGCAAAATTCCGCTAACGCACTCTTGACGGCAATCTCCGGGGTTATCGGGATGACAACAATTTTCCGGGCCGCCAGTATAAGTTGAATAAACTCCTGGGCATTCGTTCCGGGATCGAGCCGTCCCTTTGCCACCAGCATGGCGATCTCCCAGAGCGATATATCACAACAGGCCAACCGCCCGGCTGCGTCAGCCTGGGCAATCGCTGCCGTCGCCTTCTTGCTGAGTCGATCGGGATCGAGAGCATCAAAGACCAGGGCGCAAGTATCAAGGATCAGCACGACTGACCTCCCATTCATCATCAAGGGGAGAGATGACATCATCGATACGGCTGGTTGCTCGCAGCGCGGCCAGGCGTTGTCGCGCCTTTTGCCGTTCATCCTCGGGGGGGAGAAGGCGAGCGATGACCTTGCCCCGCGAGGTCAGGGCGATATCCTCGCCCTTGCGTACTTTATCGAGGTAGTCGGGGATGTGGTTGCGGAATGTGGTGACGGATACTTCGAGCATGGCACACCTCCTCTTTCTGTACATTTTAAACGTACATCTATTGCAGGACGAGGTCAAGGAATGAATCTTTTATTTTGATGGATAACGGGGCGCTGCGACAGAGGATGTGCAACTCTATGCGAAGGCCTATTTGGGGGCTGGTTATGCCGATGATTGTGTATTCGCTCCACAATTTGCACAACATGCCAGCAGCCCCCCTGACTGGACTCGAATGCCAGGATTTGGTGGAGATAGATATACTGTCCCTAGAACTCCCAAAGGTGCCAGTCCC
>Ga0209212_1005985_pt1 | contig 14175 bp, 7 predicted proteins | sample RifGroC2_FD_183996 | JGI IMG/M metagenome (GOLD analysis project Ga0209212, IMG submission 183996) | Groundwater microbial communities from Rifle, Colorado, USA - Groundwater C2 (SPAdes) (version 2) | ecosystem: Environmental > Aquatic > Deep subsurface > Groundwater | place: Rifle, Colorado... | reverse complement strand
GGGACGAGACCGACGCCGACGAGATCTTCTCCCGCCTGATGGGCGACCAGGTCGAGCCGCGCCGCGAATTCATCGAGCAGAACGCGCTGAACGTCTCGTCGCTCGATATCTGATCCTTCTGTCGGGTCGCACATAACCTGGCAAATCGTGTGCATAAGTTGACAAACCTAACGGCTCGGACGAATTCACGCTAAGCTCGCGCTCTGTTGTCAGGTCGCGTATAAACTGGCATCCCGGAGGGGGTCCGAAAAGATGCCTATCACCTGTAGCAGCGTCGGTCACCTCGCACAGCGATTCGTGTCGACTCAAAGCACGTTTGGAGGCTCGGTCGGCATCGGGCCGGCTCGGTCTGTCGAGGAGCATCACGGGATTCGGCTGCGTTGATGCCGCCAGTGCCGACGCCGACGATCGCGAATCTCTACCTCGCGTACCGCCAGGCCAAGACGGCCCTTTACTTCGAACGGCGAGGCGTTGGGCTCCTCGAACTTGCGGCGTTCGAACAGGACCTACCCAACAACCTCCGTGCTCTCCAGTCCAAGCTCTCGAACAAGGATTGGTTCGATAACATCGAACTCGGGGCGGCATGTATCGTCCCGAAGCGACTTCGCAGCACAGAATCCCGGGATGACATCATCCGAATCGGCGCTCCCGTGATCCAATCCAACGGGCGACCGGTAGAGGTGCAGTTGCGCCTCGCTCCGCACCCCGCCTTTGCGACCGTCGAGGTCTTGTATCTCTGGCGATTCGGAGGAAGTCTCGACGCACTGCTTTCACCGAACGTTCTTGGCTACCGGCTTGATCTCCGAGACGGCAACATCGTTCCTCATCGGCGATGGCTGTTCGAATACTGGCCGCCCCGATACCAGAAGTTTCGGACTGAGCCGCTGGCTACTGCGAGACGCGCGCTTGAGCGGGGCGAGCAGGTCCTCGTCGTGAGTGGAGACCTCACGAGTTTCTACGACACGATTGCCTCCTCGTTTTTGCTCTCGGACGATTTCGTTTCATCCCTGCGCGCCGGCGACGCGGACGCCTTCGATGCAGACGATTACCGGCATGCAACCTCCTCGTTGTTGCGCGCCTACGCCCGCTACCGGAGGGAGGCTTCGTTGCGGGCATCGACAACGATCGATATTGGCGTGCCGATCGGGGCGCTGACCAGCAGAGTTGTCGCGAATGTCGCCCTCGCACCGCTGGATCGGCACATCTCATCGTTGCCCGGCGTCCTCTGCTATCGACGGTACGTCGATGACATCGTGATCGTTGCGAAGGCGGGCAAGGGTGAAACGGAGCTTGTCGATGTATTGCGGGCACTCATTCCGATGCGAGCAACGACCGATGACATCCTTCGTCTCGACGTCGATAGCCTAGGGCGCCACGGTTCCGAGTTTCAACTGCAGAAGAAGAAGATTCGAGTTCATCACCTAGCTGGCGTGCCCGGCATCGATTTCGTGGACGCAGTCGCCTCGGACTTCGGCAGGGCGGTCAGCGAGCGGCGTGCGTTTGTCGACTCAGCCACACTGTTGGGAAACGGAGCGACTCATCTTGTTCGAGCTGGGGAGGCCGAGGGTTCTCCGCTGCGAGTGTTGCGCGACGCAGACCGCACGAGGCTTGAGCGTTTCGCGCTCTCCACGAGCCTTCACTCTCTCGAGCGTGTGTCGAGCCTTGTCGACCACGACCAGGCAAGAGATTTTGTCCGGCGAAGCTTGGAGCGGATCGGTCGAGTCCTCGATGCAGAGAACAACTGGGTCGATGACCTGGATATGTCTCTCCGGCTCTTGAAACTCGCTATTAGCGCCGGTGACTGGCTGTCGGCCGTGGAGTTGAACGACCGCATGGACCGGGTCTGGGGGAACGTAGACTCCCTCCGTGCTGCGACGACTTCGCTTTACTACCGCGGGCGCGAAATCGACGCCCGCAAATCGCGTCCGTGGACGGGGCTTCGCAACTACCTGCATGCACGCCGTCTCGAAGCAGTCTGCTCGGCCCTTCCGCTGGGCATGGATGTTCGCCAGATAGAGAACCGGTTCCGGGGTGGGGTACTATTGAGAACCACTCAAATCGGATCCGTAGCCCTGCGGCGTCGCGCTGAACTTCTCGCTTCGGCCGATCTCCGAGCGCGGGATCGGGAGGATGACTCCCGGCCCGAAAGGAACAAGTCCGGCATCGACAGAAAATGGCTGCAACGGGAACTGAGTGAGGACGATAGCCTCAGGGAGAGACTGGCAACAATCGACGACTTTGTGAAGCGGTGCGAAGTACTCGGCGACCGTCCGTGGTGTCTTCCCCCTGCGCGCCTCTTTCTTTGCACGCGTCCACCGTCGTATTTCGACATCGCCCGCAGATGGCTCTACAAAGTCGAGACAGATGGCTTTGCCCCGGACGTGTTCGATCGCCTGTTGGCCATCGTCAACGCAGTGCGCGGAACCGGGTACCGAGATCCGGTGGGGTCGGTAGCGGACCCGAGCACCGTGTCTATTGAGTCATTCAGCACGAGCGAGCCGACCGGTGGACCGTCGCCGATCGATCCGCGAATAATTCTCGGGAACTTGGTGGTCGAGGATGGGTATTGGCGCGCCGCGGCTAAACGGGTACCCGGTTCGGCATTTGGTGCTCCGGCACTGAGTGTGTCGCGGCTCCAGAGTATCGCACGCATACTGGACAAGGCAACGCGTGTCTCCCGTGACAGTTCCTCTGCTGTTCTGGTGTTGCCGGAGCTGTCGGTTCCGCGCAGTTGGTTTCGCGCGGTGTCGAATCATGTTGTGCGCCTTAGTCGATTCGGGTTGGTCGTCGGGCTCGAATATCTGCACGACATTGCGCGCCCTCACGTCAGGAACCAGGTCTTCGCGGTGTTGCCGGGGCCTTTCTCGTCGGTTGCCACCTGGCCGTGGACCAAGAGATTGCCATCGCGAGAGGAAGGTATCAATCTTGCGGCATTGCCAGTACCGGTGGTTTTTCCCCCAGCTCCGCAGAGTCGACCCCCGCGGACGGTCGTGAGGTCGCCATGGGGCGCGTTTTCTGTGCTCATCTGTAGCGAGTTGATCGAGGCGAGGCGTGTCGCAGATCTGCTCGGCCGCGTTGACGTGGTCCTCTGCCCGGCTTGGAATACCGACTCCTCGTCCTACGACTACCTGATCCAGTCGGCGGGCTTCCAGTTGCATTCCATCATCGCCATCGCGAACAACGGTCAGTTCTCTGATTGCCGAGCGTGGGCCCCGCGTGTGGCTCGTTGGGAGCGCGATCTCTGTCGCCTCATCGAGCGAGACGTCGACGATATCGTTCACGTTGACATTCCGTTAATAAGTTTGGTTGCCTTTCACGCGGGCCAGCCCGTAGAGGGTTGGCGGCCACTCCCGCCAGATTGGCCGTAAGCGAGGCGCGTTCAACATCCGGTCGCTGAGTTGGGAGTTTTCGAGATACCCCGGCCCTGCTTCGGCGAGCACCGGGTCCTTCTTTTCAGAAGCCGGAAGTCAGTGCCATTCGCTGGTCGCGATGTTTCTCTTCGTCCGCCAGCAAATATAGATTGCACCTAAAACCATCAACGTAAGGGCCCGATACAGGCGTCGATTCCCGAAATCCGTTCATCTTCTGCTACGAATACAATAAACTGTGCCGAGTAAGAAAACTGAATACGAACATTCGGAGAATAGTCACGTTATGACTGCCGATGTTTTTAAGGACATCGAAAAACTCGAAGGCGACCTTTGGGAGGCTGCAGACAACCTCCGCGCTAACTCCAAGCTCACCTCCAGTGACTATTTCATGCCGGTGCTGGGGGTCATTTTCCTCCGCCACGCGGCCAACCGATTCGAAGTGGCTACCCGGCAGATCGAGGCGGATCAGGAAAGCGGGGTGATGCCAAGGCGGAAGGTACTGCCTGCCGACTACCTCCGACGACGTGCCTTGTGGTTGCCTGAAAACGCCCGTTACGACTGGATCATGAAACAGGCCGCCGTCAGCGGCAGCGACCTGCCGCAGCTCGTCACCGACGCAATGACGGCTATCGAAGCGGAGTTCGAGCCGCTGCAAGGGGTTCTTCCTAAGGACTTCGGCATCTTCGAGCCCAAGGTGCTTGAAGACCTGATGCGCCAGTTCGACAGCGAACAGATCAAGAAGGCTACTGGTGACGTCTTCGGCCGAATCTACGAATACTTCCTCGCCAAGTTCTCGATCCAAAAGGCGCACGACAATGGCGAGTTCTTTACCCCGGCCTCGATCGTCCAAACGATCGTCAATGTCATCGAACCGAACCACGGGACCGTGCTCGATCCGGCGTGCGGTTCGGGCGGCATGTTCGTACAGTCGAGCCACTTCATCGAAAACGATGGCGGCGACACGGCGAAGAAGGTCGTCTTCTACGGGCAGGAGAAGAACCGCGACACGATCCGCATCGCCAAGATGAATCTCGCAGTCCACGGGCTGGAGGGGAAGATCGCCGAGGCGATCACCTACTACCAGGACGAGCACACGCTGGCGGGGAAGTGCGACTTCGTAATGGCCAATCCGCCGTTCAACGTCGACCTGGTCGACGCCGAGCGGATCAAGGTCGACCCACGCCTGCCGTTCGGTCTGCCGGGCGTGAACAAGCAGAAGAAGGTCGGCAACGGCAACTACCTCTGGATCTCCTACTTCTGGAGCTACCTGAACGAGAAGGGCCGCGCCGGGTTTGTCATGTCGTCGCAGGCCAGCAGTGCCGGACACGGCGAGAAGGATGTGCGGAAGAAGATCGTCGAGACCGGCGATGTCGACGTGATGATATCGATCCGCTCCAACTTCTTCTACACGCGTACCGTTCCGTGCGAACTGTGGTTCTTCGACCGCGCGAAGCCCGCCAAGCGCCGCGAAAAGGTTCTGATGGTCGACGCCCGCAACGTCTACCGGAAAGTCACGCGCAAGGTCTTCGATTTCTCGCCGGAACAGATGCGTAACCTCACGGCGATTGTCTGGCTCTATCGTGGGCAACAGACGCGGTTCCTCAGGTTGGTGCGGGAGTACCTCGGTCGTGTCTGCGATGAGATCGTGGCGATCCCATCCGCGTTGGATGTCTTCGATGCGATGCTCACCGATCTGCGGGGGCGGTTCGAGCGGCTTACCAAGGTGGTAGCGGACCATGCTGCAATCGATGCCGGGAAGAAGCAGCCGTTCGCCGATTCCGTGAAGGAGTTGCTCGATGTGGTCGCTCCCTACGAGACGGACCGGGCGGCTCTCTTGTCCGCGCTCGACCAGTTTGGCAAGAAGTTCGCAAAGGCGCTGCCCGGTGGAAACGATCGACAGCACGCCGCCCGCCAGGCATTCGCCCCTACCGTCGAGGCAATCCGCGGTCTCATTAAGCAGGTCGACTTGCTTTACAAGCTCGCCGCGCGCGTCGCCGATCTTGGTCGGGAACTCGCGGGGGATGACACCGTATCCGCCGCCTACGATCGCCGGGAGGCAGGGAAGTTGGTAAAACTACTCGAGGAGCAACGGAAGACAGCGGTCGAACAGCTCAAGCACGCGGTCTACTTCCACCGGCAGGTGGCGTGGCTGCAGGACCGTTTCCCGAACGCCGAGTTGGAGCCCGTTCCCGGTCTGGTCAAACTTGTCGACCGGAAGGAGGTCGAGGCCGCCGACTGGTCACTCACTCCCGGACGATATGTTGGAGTCGCTCCGCCCGAGGTTGATGAAGATTTCGACTTCGAGCAGACGCTCCGGGACATTCACACCGAGTTGGCCGACCTCGACAAGGAGGCAACGGAACTGGCGGCGAAGATCCGGGCGAACTTAGAGGAGCTGGGGGCATGAAGTGGACGACGAAACCTTTGGCTGAAGTTGCGGAGTTCCGCTTGGGAAAGATGTTGGACGACAAGAAGAACAAAGGGGAACCCCTCCCGTATCTTGCCAACATCAACGTACGCTGGGGCGAATGCGATCTTGAGAACCTCCGTGAGATGCGGTTTGCACATGACGAGATGGATCGCTATGGGCTGAAGTATGGCGACATCGTCATGTGTGAAGGTGGAGAGCCCGGGCGATGCGCAATCTGGAAAGAGTCCGTGCCGGGAATGATGATCCAAAAGGCTCTTCATCGCATTCGTCCGCATGATTGCCTTGATCATCGGTTCTTGTTCTATTCATTCCTGCACAAGGGGATGATTGGGAATTTTGCGCCTCTGTTTACAGGCGCGACGATCAAGCACCTACCGCGTGAAAAACTGGCGAAGGTTGAGATTGCGTTCCCTCGGCTTGACGTTCAGCGGCGAATCGCCGACATCCTCTCCGCCTACGACGACCTGATCGAGAACAATCGGCGGCGGATGGCGCTGTTGGAGGATGCCGCGCGGCAATTGTACCGCGAATGGGTTGTCCGCCTCCGCTTCCCAGGCCATGAACACACCCGCATTGTCGACGGCGTGCCGGAGGGGTGGGTGCGGAAGGTTCTCGGCGAGTTATGCGAAGATATCCGCGAGTCTGTCTTACCGGAGACACTCGAACCGAACACTCCGTACATCGGCCTTGAACATATGCCGCGACGATCGATTTCACTTAGCGAATGGGGAACAGCAGAGCAGGTCATAAGCAGCAAGCACCGATTCCGGGAAGGTGAAATCCTCTTTGGCAAGATACGCCCCTACTTCCACAAGGTGGGTATCGCCTTTGTTGATGGCATGGCGTCATCCGATGCGATCGTCATTCGTGCTCTTCGTCCGCAATTCCGTGGCCTGGTTTTGATGACCGTTTCGAGCGATTCATTTGTGGCTGTGACTGCCCAGACGATGAGAGAAGGGTCAAAGATGCCCCGCGCCGATTGGAAGACGATGAAGCAATACCTCGTTCCAGTGCCACCGGACGGTCTTCTCTGCAATTACGAAAGCACAATCCAATCCATCGTCGAGCAATTAAAAACGCTCGCATTCGCCAGCAAGAAGCTCCGCGCCGCCCGCGATCTATTACTGCCACGCCTGATTTCCGGGGAAGTGACGGCATGACCAACCGTTACGACAACAGGCCATCGGGCACGCGCGCCACAAACGGGGAGAGTCGTATGGTCGACGAGTATCAGGTTCACTTTAACTTCCTCCCTGTCGGTGGTTCTTTCCCTAACTTCGCGGTTTATCGAAAACTCCAAGTATCACCACAGGAGCCCCGGCCCACACCTGAGAGCATGGCATACCGTTTGCCGCCCACGGCAAGCGCCGTGGACTCTTGGCCCTTGTACTGGGTCTCGGTCGATCCGGTCGATGGCTTCGATCGTTTCGAGGCCGTGTCTAACCTGAACCCGGCCCTAACCTGTCGGGTCCTCTTCTGGACACTCGTTGCTGCAACCCGGCGTGTGCTTCAACCCGAGCAGTTTCACATTCCGGACAATGCCTTCATCGAGGAAGTGTCATTTGTTCAACGCACCCATGCCGAGGGAGATGAGCGACTGGAGGTACAGCCATACTACTTGAGGTCGACGCAACAATTCGGTTACCTGCTTGATTTCCATTTCCGCCTGCGAGACGGTGTGCCATTCACGCGCAAGGTGCAGCAGCTAAGCCTGAGTTTGGACCGATCTTTTCGGAGAAACTTGGATTACTACGTCGACCGCGATTCAAAGGTCCGCATATTCCTATGCGAACGGCAGGATGTATTTGAGTCCCTGCGACTGACAGGGACGGACCGCGCGATAACGCTGGATGGTGACTTCGCAGCTCTACCCGCTGACCGTCTGAGAGCAAAGACATACGTGTTTGCAGGGAACCGTGAAGCGCGGAGCCAGTTCACCGGCTTGCGGGATTGGGGACCGCTACAACCCCTTGGGGCGCCACCTCGTCTTTTATTCATCTTTCGGGAGTCAGACCGCCAGGCTGCGCGAATGCTGGCACAAGGGCTCCGGGGTTCCAGCCAGCGTGAGCGCTTCAGCTTTCCCGGTTTCCACGCGCTCTTCAAATGCGACATTGAGATCGACAGCAACCCGATTGTTCTGCCTAACCTGCTACAGCCCTCGATGGAGGAAGCACTGGAACGGGTCAAAGTCGATAGGCAGTCGCGTCCGAACACACTTCCGGTCCTGATCCTACCAGCAGATGATGACGCTTACCTGGTCCATAAGGCGTTGTTCTCACGTGAAGGGATTTCCACCCAGGTATGCACGCTTCGTATTTTGCAAGATGAGAGCTCATTGAAATGGGCGATCGCCAACATCGCGCTGCAGATCTTCTGCAAGGCGGGTGGTTACCCCTGGAAGGTTCATCCGGCCACTTCTGAACGGTCGCTCATAATTGGGATCAGTCAGTCACACAAGTTGAAGAAAGTCGACGGCAAGACGAGCGTCGAGAAGTACTTCGCTTTCTCCGTGATGACGGACAGCAGTGGGCTTTTCCAGAAAATTCAGGTGCTAGGCGAGAGCCACGAGCAACCCGATTATCTTACCAAGCTGCGGCATAACCTACGCGAGGTCCTTGATGAGAGCGCCGGCGCGTTCGCCCGGGTGGTCATTCACACCTCATTCAAGCTCAAACATCGGGAGATCGACGCAATTCAGAAAACAGTACAAGAGGCAGCCGCCTCTCCCGGTTTAGTCCAGTGCCGATTTGCCGTCGTGAAGGTGAATCACAAGTCTCGATTCTTCGGCGTCAATCGGAGCGTTAACAGCCTCGTGCCGTACGAGGGGACGCGGGTGAAGCTTGGGCCTCGGGAGTATTTGGTATGGTTCGAAGGTATTTTCCCCGACCGTCCTACCGTGACCAAGGCGTTCCCTGGTCCGACCCATCTTCAAATTCTCCGGGTGAGTGACGAGAACGCCATAACAGACGAGTCGCTATTGCAGGACTTGGTGAACCTGTCCGGTGCAAATTGGAGAGGTTTCAACGCAAAGAGCGCGCCGGTGTCTGTGTTCTATTGCCATTTGGTTGCGGACATGGTCCATGATTTCCACGAGCGAGGATTGCCGCTCCCAGCGGTGAAGGACATTCGCCCGTGGTTTCTGTGAGGGGGCAGCATGAATAGCCGATCAAAGGACATCATCTTTCTGCTTGGTGCGGGTGCCAGTGCGGAGGCAGGGATTCCGACCTCCGCGGAGATGATTGGCAAGATCGAGGGACTGCTCACTACAGATGAGAAATGGAAGCGGTATCGCGACCTATATCACCATGTCAAGAGCGCCATTTACTACTCTGCGGGCCTACGGGGACAATTCAACAATCAAGTGAGTTACAACATAGAGACTCTGGTGAACACGCTTTACGAGCTAGAGAAGAACGAGGATCATCCACTGTATCCCTTCATCGCAACGTGGAACTCACGGTTCGTCGCGCTGGCGGGTCCGGACTTCGAGGGGGTACGAAAATTTCGCCATCTTATTCTGGAGGCCTTAAAGAGATGGATGTGCCCAGAGGACACTGCCCAAGCAAACTACTACTATGGACTCGCTACGCTCCAGAAGGACTTGAATTTTCCGCTGCATGTTTTCTCGCTCAATTACGATCTTTGCGTCGAACGGTTGGAAGACCACGACTTCCGCGTCGAAACGGGATTCACCGGTTTCGGCAGCAGGCATGTGTGGGACTGGGAACGGTTTGAGGATGCTGCTCCCAACCCGCCCCCGCAGATCTTGCTCTATAAGCTGCACGGTTCGATCAATTGGAAACGCGACGAGGCGACTAAGCTACTATTTTCAGTGGAACAAGTCGAGAACATTGATCCGGATCGCATGGAAGTAATATTTGGGCGAGATTTCAAGCTTGAGGCAGCAGACCCATATCTCTTCTACGCCTACGAATTTCGTCGGTACGCACTGATTGCTAAACTTATCGTTGTCGTGGGCTACGGGTTTGGTGATGCGCACATCAACAAAATGCTGACTCAAGGACTGCGCGATGACTCAAATCGCCAAATACTTATCGTACGAAAGCAAGATGTCAACGGTGACGACCTCGCGCACGACATTAGCACTCGGTTGGAGTTGAGCGTTACGGAAAAGCACCAGGTGGTTTTGCATCCTGGGACGGCCAAGGTATTTCTGGAAACACCTGACCTGGCAAAATTACTGCTTCAGAAGATTCCGAAAGGGGCCGATGCACCTTTTTAGGTGTGCACCCGAGGCGAACACGCGGTGATCACCAACATCAACAGCGAAGACCGGTTGGTCCAGAAGACCTTCGCCCACCACCTTGAGATGATGCTCGGGTGGGAAAGCGTCTATGCGTACAACGCGGAGACCTTCGGACCGAATAGTACGTTGGGTCGGGAGAACGAAAGGGAAGTTGTTCTCGTCCGTGATTTGCGTGCGGCGATCACCCGCCTGAATCCTTTCCTGCCTGGCAATGTCGTCGAACAGGCTGTGGAAAGTCTGGTCCAGGTCGACTTCTCGCGATCCCTCCTCCAGCACAACCGGGAATATTACGGGTTTATCCGCGACGGCGTGCCGGTTGAATGGCGGGATCACGAGGGGGAAACGCGCTATGCCCGGGCGCGAGTGATCGATTTCCGGAATGGATCCACCGATGGCGTTCCCAACAACCGGTTTCTCGCAGTTCGCGAATTGAAGATCCAGGGCGTGCGGGTACCGCACTACAACCGCCGCGCCGATCTTATTTGCTTCGTCAACGGACTGCCACTGGTGTTTATCGAACTCAAGGCCGTCTATAAGAACATCCGCGCTGGGTTCGATGACAATCTGACCGACTACCTGCACGAGCATAGCATCGCCCATGCCTTTCATCACAACGCGTTTCTAGTAGTCAGCAATGGCCACCGCGCTCGTTACGGATCCATCACCTGCAAATGGGATCATTTCGTCGAGTGGAAACGTGACGAGGAAAACGCCAAGGGGCGAGTGGACGCCGAGGCGCTCCTCAACGGGATGCTGGCAAAGGATCGACTTCTTGACCTGGTGGAGAATTTTATCCTGTTCGATGATAGCCGCGCCGGTGGGACCCGCAAGATCATCGCCCGTAACCAACAGGTGCTTGGGGTAAACAACGCGGTTGCGTCTGTTCTTCGGCAAGAGGCGCTCAAGCGCGAGTATCCCCCGGAGAGGCGGTTGGTCGAGTACACAGTTGCTCGGTCGGAACTCCTCAAGGTGGCGGAGAGGGATCGGAGTGAAGGTAATGGAGTCGAGTTGGCCGAACTAGCGGCTTCGGATGCCGACGACTTGCCATTGGTGAAACGGGCACATCCCGACCTCGGGTTATTGGGGGTCTTCTGGCATACGCAGGGAAGCGGTAAGTCGTACTCAATGGCGTTCTTTGCCGAGAAGGTACGCCGCGTGGTACCAGGCAACTTCACCTTCCTCGTGATGACCGACCGCGAGGATCTCGACGACCAAATCCACCGCACGTTCATCGGTTGCGGCGTGGCAGATGAGAAAATGCCGCGTGCGGCGTCCGGCAAGGACCTGAAAGAGATCCTCGGGGAGAACCCCCGGTTCGTCTTCAGTCTGATCCATAAGTTCAATCAGACAGTGAAAGAGCCATACAGCTTGCGCGACGACATTATCGTCATCTCGGACGAAGCGCACCGGACCCAGGCGGGCAAGTTCGCCCGTAACATGCGGCTGGCGTTGCCGAATGCGTCTTTCATCGGATTCACCGGCACGCCGCTCTTCAAGCACGATCACCTCACCCGGCGGATCTTCGGCACCTACATCTCCCGCTACGACTTCAAGCGGTCCGAGGAAGACCAGTCCACGGTAAAGCTGGTCTACGAGAACCGGGGGGAGAAACTTGGCATTGCCCGCCTGGACCTGAACGACCGGATCGCCGATGCCATCGAGAAAGCCGACCTCGATCCGGACCAGCAAGCTCTCTTGGAAATGCTGCTCGGGAAAGATTACGAGGTCATCACCGCTGATGATCGCCTCGACAAGTTGGCTGACGATTTCGTCGAACACTGCTCGACCCGGTGGGAGACCGGCAAGTCGATGATGGTGTGTATCGACAAGCTGACGTGCGGACGAATGTTTCAGCGCATCGAGCCTCGGTGGAAGACAAAGCTAGCGCAGGTGGAGGCGCAGATATCAAGCAAGGAAGTGGAACTGGATGCGACTACGGACGAGGACCAGCGGGGACGTTTAACTGGTGCCCTGGAGCGCCTGCGAGGCCAGGCCGCATGGATGAGAAGCACGATCATCGAGATCATCATCAGCGAGGCCCAGAACGAGGTTCGCGACTTCGCGAAATGGAACTTTGACATCATCCCGCATCGCGTGGTTATGAAAACCGGCTTCCAGACCCCAGACGGCAAACGGGTGTCCGTGGAGGATGCGTTCAAGAATCCGGAGCATCCGTTTCGCATCGCCATCGTCTGCGCCATGTGGTTGACCGGCTTCGATGTCGAGTGTCTCTCAACGCTCTACATCGACAAGCCGATGAAGGCCCACACTCTGATGCAGGCGATCGCCCGTGCCAATCGCATTTTTCCGGGCAAAGAGTGCGGCGTTATCGTTGACTACAACGGGATGCTCAAGAGCCTCCGCGAGGCGCTTGCACAGTATGCGACCGGTGATGACGACGAGAGCGGAGAAAACGGGGGGATCGTGGCTCCCATAGAGGAGCTGGTCGCCGCGTTGTTGCAGGCCCTCCAAGCTGCTGAGAACCACCTAAAAGGGCTTGGTTTTGACCCGGCCCGACTTGAAGGAGCGACGGGTTTCACCCGGATCGAAGCGTTGAAGGATGCCGTGGAGGCGCTTTACGAGGCGGACGAGACAAAGAGGCGTTTCGAAATCATGGCGAGGCAGATTTTCATCCGTTTCAAGGCGTTGCTGATGGAGCCGAGCGTTTTTGCATACGCCGAGCGGCACGACAATATCGAGGCAATCTACAAAAAGCTCCAGGAGAAACGGGATACCGCTGATGTGACCCAGTTGCTTAAGGAGTTGCACAAGATCGTTAACGAGGCGATTCGCGCCCAGGAGATGGGCGGGGACCATGCCGAAGGGATGACGGTCGACCTGAGCCGGATCGATTTTGAAAAGCTCCGAGACGAGTTCGCTGGCAAGGTGAAGCGGAAGCACTCCGCGTTACAGGACATCCGCGACGTGGTCGAGAAGGAGCTGGCTCGGATGCTCGAACAGAATCCGATGCGGATGGATTACTACAGGAAGTACCAGGAAATTATTGCGGACTACAACCGCGAGAAGGATCGTGTGACCGTCGAGGAAACGTTCGCAAAGTTGCTCGAGTTTGCAAACAGCCTGGACGCAGAACAGCGGCGAGCCGCGGAAGAGGGGTTGAACGACGACGAACTTGCGCTTTTCGACCTGCTCTTCCGGGAGACCATCAGCAAGGCGGATCGGGAAAAGTTGAAGCAGGCCAGCAAAGCGTTGCTCTCATCGCTCACCGAATTGTTGGCGCCGATGCACGACTGGACTAAGAACACGGCCACACAGGCCGAGGTGCGGGTGCTAATTCTCGACACTCTATGGCGATCGCTGCCACGTCCCCCGTTTACTGACGATGACGCCGAGGCGCTGACCAGTCAGGTTTACGATTACGTGTGGCAAAGAACTGCGAGCGGGCATGACTTGCATGTGGCGTAATCGCCACTGTGGCCCGTGCCGTCTAATCAACTGTTAGGTGCATTGGAGATTAGATGGACAGAACTAGTTCGATGGGACTATGGACTTACGCGAAGGATTATATGGAGGCGGGGTATATCGTCATCTCTAATATGCCTCGGGCTCTTCCCCCAACCCCGGCCTATTATCTTTGTTGCCATGCTATTGAATTGGCATTGAAAGCATATTTAAGAGGAACCGGAGCACGTATATTAGATCTAAAAAGAATAGGGCATGATTTATTGAACGCCTATAATGAAGCATTACGTGTTGGACTCAAAGGCATTTACGAATTAACTCAAGAGCAGATTGATGCACTTGAGTTGGTAAATAATATGTATAGCAATAAAGAATTTGAATACATAAAGACCGGATTCAAGACATTGCCTCAAATAGGAGTATTATATGGAACGGCTACTAGCCTTGTATATGCTCTAAAACCATTTTGCTATGAGAAAAGAGACATTCATAATTAATGGCATATGCCAAGCACCTAACAACAAGCTGAAGCTGACGGCTCACCTGGGAAACTTCCTGAGTGCCCGCAGCTGATATGGGTTGACCGATCAAGTGTAAATATCGTGGTCTGTGTTTTCGCTCTTTGTTGTTGTACCTCCTTTTGCGGCGGGACGGGGACGAGGGGATCACGACGATGATCATGC
>Ga0209212_1005984_pt1 | contig 14176 bp, 13 predicted proteins | sample RifGroC2_FD_183996 | JGI IMG/M metagenome (GOLD analysis project Ga0209212, IMG submission 183996) | Groundwater microbial communities from Rifle, Colorado, USA - Groundwater C2 (SPAdes) (version 2) | ecosystem: Environmental > Aquatic > Deep subsurface > Groundwater | place: Rifle, Colorado... | reverse complement strand
AAGCCGGTCGCCGGCTTGCGTATCCGCGTCGAGGGCGGCGGCTGCTCCGGGCTCAAATACAGTCTGAAACTGGAGGAAAGCGGCGCCGAAGGTGACCAGCAGCTCGACTGCGGCGGCATCACCCTGCTGATCGACGACACCAGCGCCCCGTTGCTCGCCGGGGTGACCATGGACTTCGTCGAAAGCATGGAAGGCAGCGGCTTCACCTTCGTCAATCCGAACGCCAGCCACAGCTGCAGCTGCGGCAAATCCTTCGCCTGCTAGGCAACCCCCAGGTTGCCGGCAGCACCGGCGGCCCCCGTTTTACTGGAGATCAGCCGTCATGTGGGATTACTCGGAAAAGGTCAAAGAACACTTCTACAACCCGAAGAACGCCGGCGCGGTGGCCGAGGCCAACGCCATCGGCGACGTCGGCTCGCTGAGCTGCGGCGACGCCCTGCGCCTGACCCTCAAGGTCGATCCGGACAGCGACGTGATCCTCGATGCCGGCTTCCAGACCTTCGGTTGCGGCTCGGCGATCGCCTCAAGCTCGGCGCTGACCGAGATGATCAAGGGCCTCACCGTCGACCAGGCGCTGCAGATCAGCAACCAGGACATCGCCGACTTCCTCGACGGCCTGCCGCCGGAAAAGATGCACTGCTCGGTGATGGGCCGCGAGGCCCTGCAGGCGGCGGTGGCCAACTACCGCGGCGAGGAACTGGAGGACGACCACGAGGAAGGCGCGCTGGTCTGCAAGTGCTTCGCCGTCGACGAGGTGATGGTGCGCGAGACCATCCGCGCCAACCGGTTGTCCAGCGTCGAGGACGTCACCAACTACACCAAGGCCGGCGGCGGCTGCTCGGCCTGCCACGAGGGCATCGAGCGCCTGCTCAGCGAGGAGCTGGCCGCCCGCGGCGAGGTGTTCGTCGCCGCGCCGACCAAGGCCAGGCCCAAGTCGAATTCCGCCATCGTCAACCTGCAGGCGCCCGCTCCGGTCGCCGAGCCGGCGCCGGCCGCGGCCGCGCCGCGGATGACCAACCTGCAGCGCATCCGCCGCATCGAGACCGTGCTGGAGGCGATCCGCCCGACCCTGCAGCGCGACCACGGCGACGTCGAACTGCTCGAAGTCGACGGCAAGAACGTCTACGTCAAGCTGACCGGCGCCTGCACCGGCTGCCAGATGGCCAGCATGACCCTCAGCGGCATCCAGCAGCGGCTGATCGAGGAACTCGGCGAGTTCGTCAAGGTGATCCCGGTCAGCGCCGCCGGCGCCGCGGCCGCCCACGCGCAGCTGGAGGTGTGAGATGACCGCCGTCTATCTCGACAACAACGCGACCACCCGCGTCGACGACGAAGTGGTGCAGGCCATGCTGCCGTTCTTCACCGAGCAGTTCGGCAACCCGTCGTCGCTGCACAGCTTCGGCAACCAGGTCGGCCTGGCGCTGAAGAAGGCCCGGCAGAGCGTGCAGAAGCTGCTCGGCGCCGAGCACGATTCGGAGATCGTCTTCACCTCCTGCGGCACCGAGGCCGACTCGACGGCGATCCTCTCGGCGCTCAAGGCCCAGCCCGAGCGCAAGACCCTCATCACCACCACGGTCGAGCACCCGGCGGTGCTGACCCTGTGCGACTACCTGGTCACCGAGGGCTACACCGTGCACAAGCTCAAGGTGGACAAGCAGGGCCGTCTCGATCTGGCCGAATACGCCGCGCTGCTGAGCGACGACGTGGCCATCGTCTCGGTGATGTGGGCCAACAACGAGACCGGCACGCTGTTCCCGGTCGAGCAGATGGCGCGCATGGCCGACGAGGCCGGCGTGATGTTCCACACCGACGCGGTGCAGGCGGTGGGCAAGCTGCCGATGAACCTGCAGAACTCGTCGATCCACATGCTCTCGCTGTCCGGCCACAAGCTGCACGCGCCCAAGGGCATCGGCGTGCTCTACCTGCGCCGCGGCACACGCTTCCGCCCGCTGCTGCGCGGTGGCCACCAGGAGCGCGGCCGCCGCGCCGGCACCGAGAACGCGGCGTCCATCGTCGGCCTGGGCGTGGCCGCCGAGCGCGCGCTGCAGTTCATGGCTCACGAGAACAGCGAGGTCAGGCGCCTGCGCGACAAGCTGGAAGCCGGCATCCTCGCCGCGGTGCCCTACGCCTTCGTCACCGGCGACCCGGGCAACCGTCTGCCCAACACCGCCAACATCGCCTTCGAGTACATCGAGGGCGAGGCGATCCTGCTGCTGCTCAACAAGGTCGGCATCGCCGCCTCCAGCGGTTCGGCGTGCACCTCCGGCTCGCTGGAGCCCTCGCACGTGATGCGCGCCATGGACATTCCCTACACCGCCGCCCACGGCACCGTGCGCTTCTCGCTGTCGCGCTACACCACGGAAGCGGAGATCGACCACGTGATCCGCGAGGTGCCCGGCATCGTCGCCCAGCTGCGCAAGCTGTCGCCGTACTGGAGCGGCAGCGGTCCGGTGGCCGATCCGGGCAAGGCGTTCGCCCCGGTCTACGCCTGAGTCGCCGCCCGCGGGAGACCGCGCCACCCGAAGTTGTTGGAGGAAGCCATGGCCAGCGTGATCATCGACGACACCACCCTGCGCGACGGCGAGCAGAGCGCCGGCGTGGCCTTCACTCCCGAGGAGAGGATCGCCATCGCTCGCGCGTTGGCCGAGCTGGGCGTCCCGGAGCTGGAGATCGGTATCCCCAGCATGGGCGAGGAGGAGCGCGAGGGCATGCGCGCCATCGCCGGGCTCAAGCTGCCGGCGCGCCTGCTGGCCTGGTGCCGGCTGTGCGACGGGGATCTCGCCGCGGCGCGCGACAGCGGGGTGGGCATGGTCGACCTGTCGCTGCCGGTGTCCGACCTGATGCTCCGGCACAAGCTCGGCCGCGACCGCGACTGGGCCCTGCGCGAGGTGGCGCGGCTGGTCGGCGCGGCGCGCCTGGCCGGACTCGAGGTGTGCCTGGGCTGCGAGGATGCCTCGCGGGCCGACATGGACTTCGTGGTGCGGGTCGCCCAGGTGGCGCAGGCGGCCGGCGCCCGGCGCCTGCGCTTCGCCGACACCGTGGGGGTGATGGAGCCGTTCGGCATGCTCGAGCGCTTCCGCTTCCTGCGTGCGCGCCTCGACCTGGAGCTGGAGGTGCACGCCCACGACGATTTCGGCCTGGCCACCGCCAACACCCTGGCAGCGGTGCTGGGCGGCGCCACCCACATCAACACCACGGTCAACGGTCTGGGCGAGCGCGCCGGCAACGCGGCGCTGGAGGAGTGCGCGCTGGCGCTCAAGCATCTGCACGGCATCGACACCGGCATCGATACTCGCGGCATCCCGGCGATCTCGGCGCTGGTCGAGCAGGCCTCCGGGCGCCAGGTGGCCTGGCAGAAGAGCGTGGTCGGCGCCGGGGTGTTCACCCACGAGGCCGGCATCCACGTCGACGGCCTGCTCAAGCACCGGCGCACCTACGAGGGGCTGAACCCCGACGAACTGGGCCGCAGCCACAGCCTGGTGCTGGGCAAGCATTCCGGCGCGCACCTGGTGCGCAGCCGCTACCGCGAGCTGGGCATCGAGCTGGACGACTGGCAGAGCCAGGCGCTGCTCGGGCGCATCCGCGCCTTCGCCACCCGCAGCAAGCGCGAGCCGCAGGCCGGCGAGCTGGAGGAGTTCTACCGCCAGCTCGACGCGGCCGGCGGGGCGCTGGCCGCAGGAGGCCTGGCATGAGCCTGCTGCGCGAGTGGCGCGACGACGTGCGCTGCGTGTTCCAGCGCGATCCGGCGGCGCGCACCACCTTCGAGGTGCTCACCACCTATCCCGGCGTGCACGCCATCCTCATCTACCGCCTGGCCCACCGCCTGTGGCGCGCCGGCTGGTGCTACCCGGCGCGCCTGCTGGCGTTCCTCGCCCGGCTGGTCAGCAACGTCGACATCCATCCCGGCGCGGTCATCGGCCCGCGCCTGTTCATCGACCACGGCGCCGGCGTGGTGATCGGCGAGACCGCCGAGATCGGCGCGGACGTGACCCTCTATCACGGCGTCACCCTCGGCGGCACCAGCTGGCGCAAGGGCAAGCGCCATCCGACCCTCGGCGACGGCGTGCTGGTCGGCGCCGGGGCGAAGATCCTCGGGCCGATCAGCATCGGCGCCGGGGCGCGGGTCGGCGCCAATTCGGTGGTGGTGCAGGACGTGCCGGCCGGCTGCACGGTGGTCGGCATCCCCGGCAAGGTGGTCAGGCTGCGCGAGGCCGGCCAGCCCAACCCCTACGGCATCGACCTCGACCATCACCTGATTCCCGACCCGGTGGGCAAGGCCATCGCCTGCCTGCTGGAGCGCATCGACAGCCTGGAGAAGCAGGTCGAGGCGGGCGGTCTGCTCGCCGCCGGCAGCCAGCAACAGTTCTACCAGAGCTGCGCTCCCGACAACGCCATCTGCGACAGCGACTGTGCCGGCGGTGTGCGGGCGCGCTGCTGACCTTTTCCCCACTGCGGCCACCGCGGAGACACGACCATGAACGTAGAACGCTTTTCCCCGGATTCCGACCTGACGCTGGCCGAAGCCATGGACGATCTGGTGTCGGCCGAAGACTTCCTCGACTTCTTCGGAGTGCCCTACGAGCAGTGCGTGGTGCACATCAACCGCCTGCACATCATGCAGCGCTACCACGACTATCTGAGCAATGCCGGTCGCCTGCTGGAGAATCAGGACGATACGGTGCGCCACGCCGCCTTCCGCCAGCTGCTGGCGCGCGCCTACCAGGATTTCGTCGACTCCGACGCGCAGACCGAGAAGGTGTTCAAGGTCTTCCGCATGCGCGAGCCGCAGAAGACCTTCGTCTCCATCGAGCAGTTGCTGCGCTGAGCCAGGGGAGGAACGGGCATGACTCTGCCGCAATTCGAATATGGCGATGAGGTGCGGGTGGTCCGCAACGTGCGCAACGACGGCACCTACCCGGGCCTGGACACCGGCACCCTGCTGGTGCGCCGCGGTTCGGTGGGCGTCGTCAACGACGTCGGTACCTACCTGCAGGACCAGCTGATCTACCGCGTGCACTTCCTCGATCTGGGGCGGACCGTGGGCTGCCGCGAGGAGGAACTGATCCCCGCCGCGGCGCCCTGGGTGCCGAGCCGGTTCGAGTTCCGCGACTCGGTGATCGCCACCCGCAGTCTGGCCGTGGGCGGCGAGGTGGTGGTGGCCAAGGGCCAGCTGGGCAGCGTGATGAAGGTGCTGCGCGATCTGCCGCAGGGGGTGCAGTATCACGTGCACTTCGGCGACGGGCGGCTGCTGCAGGTTCCCGAGCTCAGCCTGGCCATGGCCGAGCCGCAGACGGAGGTGGACGATGGGCAATGAACCCGGCGACGGCCGCTATTACCTGCTGAAGGTGGCCCACGAGCAGTTCGGCCGGGCTCCGGCCGAGCTCGACACGGAGCAGTTGCAGCAGGCCCGGCGCATCGTCGAGCGCCAGCGGCAGATCGAGGAGGCCGTGCTGCGCAGCCCGGAGGCCGGCGGCGTGGTGATCCCCGCGGCGCAGGTCGAGGCGGCGCTGGCCGATATCGGCAGCCGTTACGCCGATGGCGCGGCGCTGCAGGCGGCGCTCGACGGTCAGGGGCTCGACGCGGCCGGGCTGCGCGCCATGCTGGCGCGCGAGCTGAAGGTCGAGGCGGTGCTGGAGCGCGCCTGTGCCGGGCTGCCGGAGGTCAGCGAGACCGATGTCAGCCTGTACTACTTCAGCCATATCGAGCAGTTCGAGCTGCCCGCCACGCGCCTGGCCCGGCACATCCTGATCACCATCAATCCGGACTTTCCGGAAAACACCCGGGGGGCCGCCCTGGCGCGCATCGAGGCGATCGGCAAGCGCCTGCGCAGCAAGCCGGAGCGTTTCGCCGAGCAGGCGCTCAAGCATTCGGAGTGTCCCACCGCCGTGCAGGAGGGGCTGCTCGGCATCGTCAAGCCCGGCACCCTGTACCCGCAACTGGAAGCCTGTCTGTTCGAGCTGGGGCCGGGCGAGCTGAGCCCGGTGCTGGAGTCGCCGCTGGGCTTCCACCTGTTGCGCTGCGACGCGATCCATCCGGCCCGCCGCGTGCCGCTTGAGGACGTCCTGCCGCGCCTGCGCGAGCAGCTGCAGGCCCGGCGCCGCAAGGTGCAGCAGCGGCAGTGGCTGGCCCGCCTGCTGCAGCAAGTAGCCCCCGAGGAGATCCAGGCCCATGGCTGACACCGAGAAAACCTGCTGCTCGTTCTGCGGCGCGGAAAAGAGTCCGGCTCTGCCGCTGATCGCCGGCAACGAGGGACGCATCTGCGAGGCCTGCGTCAGCCTGGCGCACAAGGTGGTGAGCAGCTGGGGCCAGCGCCGCAAGAGCCAGCAACTGGCGCCGCAGCTGCGCACCCCGGCGGCCTACAAGCAGCATCTGGACGAGTCGGTGATCGGCCAGGAGGCGGCCAAGGAAACCCTGTCCGTCGCCGTCTACAACCACTACCTGCGTCTGCTCGACTGCGAGCGCGAGCCGGTCTGCCAGCTCGGCGAGCCGGTCGAGCTGGAGAAGTCCAACATTCTCATGGCCGGCCCCTCGGGCACCGGCAAGACCCTGCTGGTGCGCAGTCTGGCGCGCATCCTCGGCGTGCCGTTCGCCACTGCCGACGCCACCACCCTGACCCAGGCCGGCTACGTCGGCGAGGACGTCGACAGCATCATCGCCCGCCTGCTCGAGGCCGCCGGCGGCGACGTGCAGCAGGCGCAGTGGGGCATCGTCTACCTCGACGAGGTGGACAAGCTGGCCAAGCGCAGCGGCGGCGGCACGGCGGTGCGCGACATTTCCGGCGAGGGCGTGCAGCAGGCGCTGCTGAAGATGATCGAGGGCACCGAGGTGCGCATCGCCAAGTCCGGCCGGCGCAGCGAGCACGGCGAAGAGCAGGTGGTGGATACGCGCAACATCCTGTTCATCGCCGGCGGCGCTTTCCCCGGGCTGGAGGCGCTGGTCTGCAGCCGCATCCAGCCGAAGACCGGCGGTATCGGCTTCCATGCCCAGCCGCCGCGTCAGGCGCAGCCGTCGATCAACGAGCTGCTGGCCGCGCTGCTGCCCGACGACCTGCACGAGTTCGGTCTGATCCCCGAATTCATCGGCCGCTTCCCGATCATCACCTTCCTCCAGGAGCTGGACCATGCCACCCTGCTGCGCATCCTCACCGAGCCGCGCAATGCCCTGGTCCGCCAGTACAAGCAGCTGTTCGCCTACCAGGGGGTGACCCTGGAGATCACCGCGGCGGCGCTGAGCCACATCGCCGACCAGGCCCTGACGCGCAAGACCGGCGCCCGCGGTCTGCGCGCGGTGCTGGAAGCGGCCCTGCAGCAGACCATGTTCAGCATGCCGTCGCAGCCGCTGCTGCGCGCCTGCACCCTGGATCTGCTCGAGGACGCGACCGGCAGCCGCCTCGCGGTAGTGGAAAACCTGGCGCCGCAAGGCAGCGCCGAGTTGCCGGGTGCCCGCCTGCTGCCGGCAGAAAGCCCGCCGCCGCCGCTGATGTCGCTCGACCTGTGACTGTCGCAAAGCCGACAACCTGGCCGGGGCGAGCGGCGTCGGGTTCCCGACAGGCCGGTTTTGGTTGGATGTAAAACCTTTATAAATCAATTGGTTGTGTGTTTCGTTGGGGCGCGTGCGAGTGGCCCGTTTCCTGCTGGTAGTTAATGGCCCGCCTGGCGCGAACCGAGGCAGGCAGCCCCGAAAAAACCGTTCTCAAGTACGCAGTCAGAGGTGAGTTATGGCCAGAATTGGACTCTTCTTCGGCACCAACACGGGCAAAACCCGCAAGGTGGCCAAAATGATCAAAAAGCGCTTCGACGACGACACCATGGCCGATGCGCTCAACGTCAACCGCGCCTCGGCGGAGGAGCTGGCCGAGTACCAGTACCTGATCATCGGCACCCCGACCCTGGGCGACGGCGAGCTGCCCGGCCTGTCGGCCGATTGCGAGAACGAAAGCTGGGAGGAGTTCTTGCCCAAGCTGCAGGACGTGGACTTGTCCGGCAAGACCGTGGCGCTCTTCGGTCTGGGCGACCAGGTCGGCTATGCCGCCGAGTTCCTCAATGCCATGGGCATCCTCTACGACTTCGTCGTCGAGCGCGGGGCCAAGGTGGTGGGGGCGTGGCCGACCGAGGGCTACGAGTTCGAGGCTTCGGAAGCGGTGCGCGACGGCAAGTTCGTCGGCCTGGCCCTGGATCTGGACAACCAGAGCGGCCAGACCGAGGAACGCCTGAATGTCTGGCTCAAGCTGATCGCGCCGGAGTTCGATCTGCCGCTGTAATCCGCCATTCCCGGTCATGCGCCGCAATGGCCATGGCCGGGAGCCTCCAGCGCAGCGGCAACGCCCGTTGCTCGCGCGCTCCTGCCCCCGCCGGCCCCGAAACGGAGCAATCGTTGTGTCTGTCGCGGCAGGCGGCTGGGCCATGGAGCCGTGCCTGCGGCAGAGGGCTGCGCTGGGGGCAAGGGCCGGGGAGGGGGAAACGCCGGAGCGCAGAAACAGAAAAGCCCGCACAAGGCGGGCTTTTCTGTTCGATTCACCGATTCGCATCGGTGTTTCGGGAATTTGGTCGGAGCGACTGGATTCGAACCAGCGACCTTCTCGTCCCGAACGAGACGCGCTACCAAGCTGCGCTACGCTCCGTTTTGGTGGGCCGCATTATACAGAAAAAATGAGACTGCACAAGGGGTTAGCAGAAACACAAAAGCCCGCACAGGGCGGGCTTTTGTGTTCGGTCCAGCGATTCGCATCGCTGTCTCGGGAATTTGGTCGGAGCGACTGGATTCGAACCAGCGACCTTCTCGTCCCGAACGAGACGCGCTACCAAGCTGCGCTACGCTCCGTTTTGGTGGGGCGAATTTTACAGAAAAAATGAGGATGCACAAGGGGTTAGGCCAAAAAAATGAAAACCGCGCCGCGCGGGATGGCGCGCCGCTGACGTGGGCATACCTGGCCCGGTTGGTGCTATAAAACCATTCAGTCGTTTTTCATCCCGAACCCCGCGCGGAGCCTCTTGATGAGCCAGCACGCCGAAAGCGTTTTCGTCCCCCTGAACATTGCCGTCCTGACGGTCAGCGATACCCGCACCCCGGACACCGACACCTCCGGCGGCTTGCTGGTCGAGCGGCTGCAGGCCGCCGGTCATCGGCTGGCCGCGCGGGTGCTGCTCAAGGACGACCTTTATCGCATCCGCGCGCAGGTGGCGCAGTGGATCGCCGAGGACGAGGTGCAGGTGGTGCTGATCACCGGCGGCACCGGCTTCACCGGCCGCGACAGCACGCCGGAAGCGGTGGCCTGCCTGCTGGACAAGCAGGTGGACGGCTTTGGCGAGCTGTTTCGGCAGATCTCGCTGCCGGACATCGGCACCTCGACCATCCAGTCGCGTGCCCTGGCCGGCTTGGCCAACGGCACCCTGGTCTGCTGCCTGCCGGGCTCGACCAACGCCTGCCGCACCGGCTGGGACGGCATCCTCGCCACCCAGCTGGATGCCCGCCACCGGCCGTGCAACTTCGTCGCTCACCTCAAGCAGGCGCCGGCCTGTGGGACGCGCGGATGAGTGCGCTGCTGCCGCTGGAGGAGGCGCTGGCGCGCCTGCTGGCGCAGGCCGCGGCCGAGCCGATCGTCGCGACCGAATGCATCCCGGCCGCCGACGCCGAGGGGCGGGTGCTGGCCGCGCCGCTGGTGGCCGATCTCGACCTGCCGCCCTGGCCGAACAGTGCAATGGACGGTTATGCGCTGCGCCTGGCCGACTGGACGGGGCAACCGCTGCCGGTGAGCCAGCAGGTCTTCGCCGGCCAGGCGCCGGTGCCGCTGCAGTCGGGCAGCTGTGCGCGCATCTTCACCGGCGCGCCGCTGCCCGAGGGCGCGGACAGCGTGGAGATGCAGGAGAACGTCGAGGTACAGGCCGATGGCCGGGTGCGCTTTCGCGAGGCACTGCACCCGGGGCAGAACGTGCGCCCGCAAGGCCAGGAGATCCGCCGCGGCGAGGTTCTGCTGGACGCTGGTACGCGGTTGGGGCCGGTGGAGCTGGGGCTGGTCGCTTCGCTTGGCGTCGCCACGCTCGCGGTGCGGCGCCGGCCGCGGGTGGCGCTGCTGTCCACCGGCGACGAGCTGGTCGAGCCGGGCCAGCCGCTCGGCCCGGGGCAGATCTACAACAGCAATCGCGCGCTGCTGGCGGCCTGGCTGACCCGCCTGGGCTGCGCGGTGCTGGACGCCGGCATCCTGCCCGACGATCTGCTGCGGACCCGGGCGCGCCTGGCGGAGCTGGGCGAGGCGGACCTGATCCTCTCCACCGGCGGGGTGTCGGTCGGCGAGGCGGATTTTCTCGGCCAGGTGCTGCGCGAGGAGGGCGAGCTGACCCTGTGGAAGCTGGCGCTCAAGCCGGGCAAGCCGCTGACCTGCGGGCGTTACCGGGGCACGCCGCTGATCGGCCTGCCCGGAAATCCGGCGGCGACCCTGGTGACCTGCGCCCTGCTGGTGCGCCCCTATCTGCTGCGCCGCCTGGGCGTCACGCGGCTGGAACCGCTGCGCTTTGCCGTGCCGGCGGCTTTTGCCTGGCCCAAGGCCGGCGTGCGCCGCGAGTTCCTCCGCGGGCGGCTGGAGCAGGGTAGGGCGGTGCTGCACCCGAACCAGAGTTCCGGCGTGCTGCGCAGCGCCGCCTGGGCCGACGGGCTGGTCGAGGTCCGCGAGGGCTGCACGCTGGCGCCGGGCGATGCGGTGAACTTCATTCCGCTGGCCGAACTGTTCTGAGCCGCGCCATGACGCCGGGCATGTTGTTGTCATGGTCGTTCGACTAGAGTGGACCGATATTCCAGCCGGGTTGCCCGGCCCCATTGGTACTAAGGAGTGTTCCGATGACGATGATGAAAGCCGCCGTATTTGTCGAACCCGGTCGTATCGAGCTGGTCGACAAGCCGATCCCGCCGGTTGGACCGAACGACGCGCTGGTGCGCATCACCACCACCACCATCTGCGGCACCGACGTGCATATCCTCAAGGGCGAGTATCCGGTGGCGAAGGGGCTGACCATCGGCCACGAACCGGTGGGCATCATCGAGAAGCTCGGCAGCAACGTGCAGGGCTATCAGGAAGGCCAGCGGGTGATCGCCGGGGCGATCTGCCCGAGCTTCACCTCCTATGCCTGCCAGGATGGCGTGCCGTCCCAGGACGGTGGCTGTGCCTGCCACGGCTACAAGCCGATGGGCGGCTGGCGCTTCGGCAACACCATCGACGGCACCCAGGCCGAATACGTGCTGGTGCCCGACGCCCAGGCCAACCTGGCGCCGGTGCCCGACGGGCTGACCGACGAGCAGGTGCTGATGTGTCCGGACATCATGTCCACCGGCTTTGTCGGTGCGGAAAATGCCAACATCAAGATCGGCGACATCGTCGTGGTGTTCGCCCAGGGCCCCATCGGCCTGTGCGCCACCGCCGGCGCCAAGCTGCGCGGCGCGAGCATGATCATCGCCGTCGACGGGGTCAACGAGCGGCTGGCGATCGCCCGCAAGATGGGGGCCGACGTCACCCTCAACTTCCGCGAAGTGGATGTGGTCGACGAGATCCTCAAGCTGACCGGCGGCCGCGGCGTGGATGCGGCGATCGAGGCGCTGGGTACCCAGACCACCTTCGAGAACGCCCTGCGCGTGCTCAAGCCGGGCGGCACCCTGTCCAGCCTCGGCGTGTATTCCAGCGACCTGGTCATTCCGCTCGGCGCCTTCCATGCCGGGCTCGGCGACAACAAGATCCTCACCGCGCTGTGCCCCGGCGGCAAGGAGCGCATGCGCCGCCTGCTCAACGTGGTGGCGTCCGGCCGTGCCGACTTCGGTGCGCTGGTCACCCACGAGTACAAGCTGGACAACATCGTGGAGGCTTACGACCTGTTCGCCAACCAGCGCGACGGCGTGCTCAAGGTGGCGATCAAACCGTTCTGAGTGCGGCATTGAGTCCGACGAAGCCCGGCCGCGTCCGGGCTTCGTCGTTTTGGGGCCGCGAGGGGCTGCGGCTGGAGCACGGGGCGGGGCGGCTGCTAACATCGCGCCTTTGTCTCACCGCTCAATCCGAGAGTCGCCATGACCACCGTCCGTACCCGCATCGCGCCGTCGCCCACCGGCGACCCGCACGTTGGCACCGCCTACATCGCCCTGTTCAACCTGTGCTTCGCCCGTCAGCACGGCGGCCAGTTCATCCTGCGCATCGAGGATACCGACCAGCTGCGCTCGACCCGCGAGTCCGAACAGCAGATCTACGACGCCCTGCGCTGGTTGGGCATCGAGTGGGACGAGGGCCCGGACGTCGGCGGTCCGCACGGCCCGTACCGGCAGAGCGAGCGCGGCGCGATCTACAAGCAGTATTCGGACGAGCTGGTCGCCAAGGGCCACGCCTTCCCCTGCTTCTGCAGCGCCGAGCGCCTGGATGCGGTGCGCGCCGAACAGATGGCCAACAAGGAGACCCCGCGCTACGACGGCCACTGCATGCACATCGACCCGCAGCAGGCGCAGCAGCGCATCGCCGCCGGCGAGGCCCACGTGGTGCGCATGAAGGTGCCGACCGAGGGCGTCTGCGTGGTGCCGGACATGCTGCGCGGCGAGGTGGAGATCCCTTGGGATCGCATGGACATGCAGGTGCTGATGAAGACCGACGGCCTGCCCACCTACTTCCTCGCCAACGTGGTCGACGACCACCTGATGGGCATCACCCACGTGCTGCGCGGCGAGGAGTGGCTGCCGTCGGCGCCCAAGCTGATCAAGCTGTACGAGTACTTCGGCTGGGAGCAGCCGGTGCTGTGCTACATGCCGCTGCTGCGCAATCCGGACAAGAGCAAGCTGTCCAAGCGCAAGAACCCCACCTCGGTGACCTTCTACCAGCGCATGGGCTACCTGCCGGAAGCCATGCTCAACTACCTGGGGCGCATGGGGTGGTCGATGCCCGACGAGCGCGAGAAGTTCTCCCTGGCCGAGATGATCGAGCACTTCGATGTCAGCCGCGTATCGCTCGGCGGGCCGATCTTCGACGTCGACAAGCTGTCCTGGCTGAACGGCCAGTGGCTGCGCGAGCTGCCGGTCGAGCGTTTCGCCGCCGAAATCCAGAAGTGGGCGCTCAATCCGCAGTACCTGATGCAAATCGTCCCGCACGTGCAGAACCGGGTGGAGACCTTCAGCCAGTTGGCGCCGCTGGCCGGCTTCTTCTTCATGGGCGGGGTGAATCCGGACGCCAAGCTGTTCGAGCACAAGAAGCTGTCGCCCGAGCAGGTGCGCCAAGTGCTGCAGCTGATCCTCTGGAAGCTGGAAGCGCTGCGCCAGTGGAACAAGGACAACATCACCGCGATCATCCAGAAGGTTGCCGAGCATCTCGAGCTCAAGCTGCGCGACCTGATGCCGCTGATCTTCCCGGCCATCAGCGGCCAGGCCAGCTCGGTATCGGTGCTGGACGCCATGGAGATCCTCGGCCCGGATCTGTCGCGCTTCCGTCTGCGCCAGGCTGTCGAGCTGCTCGGCGGCGTGTCGAAGAAGGAAACCAAGGAGTGGGAGAAGCTGCTCGCCGCCATCGAGTGAGCCGCAGCGGTGGCGGGGCATGCCCCGTCACCGCTCCTTGCTGCTTAAGTGATTGTTCTACTGAATAAATTTTTTGGAAAAAGTGCGCGTGAGTGTTGACAGGGTTCCGGTTCGCCCTTAACATGCGCCCCGTCTTCACGACGAGCTGGTTCGAAAGTGAAGCGATCCACGAAAGTGGGGCTATAGCTCAGCTGGGAGAGCGCTTGCATGGCATGCAAGAGGTCGACGGTTCGATCCCGTCTAGCTCCACCAAATTATCCAGCAACACGCCGATGTTTGGCGGGTTGTACGAAGGTTTAGCGTCCCCTTCGTCTAGTGGCCTAGGACACCGCCCTTTCACGGCGGTAACAGGGGTTCGAGTCCCCTAGGGGACGCCATTATTCCAGCGCATCGCCAAGGCGGTGCGACCGAAAGCAGTTTCGGGGCTATAGCTCAGCTGGGAGAGCGCTTGCATGGCATGCAAGAGGTCGACGGTTCGATCCCGTCTAGCTCCACCAATTACCAGCGATTCGCGCTGCGGATCGTACGAAGGTTTACGTCCCCTTCGTCTAGTGGCCTAGGACACCGCCCTTTCACGGCGGTAACAGGGGTTCGAGTCCCCTAGGGGACGCCATTTTTCCCGCTCTGGGATCAGAAGGGCCAGTCCGAA
>Ga0209212_1005981_pt1 | contig 14182 bp, 24 predicted proteins | sample RifGroC2_FD_183996 | JGI IMG/M metagenome (GOLD analysis project Ga0209212, IMG submission 183996) | Groundwater microbial communities from Rifle, Colorado, USA - Groundwater C2 (SPAdes) (version 2) | ecosystem: Environmental > Aquatic > Deep subsurface > Groundwater | place: Rifle, Colorado... | reverse complement strand
ATACGTTCAAGATAAACAACAATTATTCGGCTTATTATGCCCGCAAGTTTATGAGCATATATCCGATGTATGACGGATTTTTTGAACTAAGAAAATCAAAATTAGATAACGAATAAAAAAATTAAAACTAAATATCACGGAGACCTAAAATGAAAATCGAATTACTCAATATCGACATTACAAACTTCAAAGGACTCAAAGCCTTTAAGTTTTCACCAGACGGAGAAAACGCTTGTATCACGGCACAGAACGGCACAGGCAAAACCACTGTATATGATGCGTTTTTGTGGTTGTTATTTGGCAAGGATTCTTTAGGCCGCAAAGACTTCGATATTCGCCCTCTTGACGCAAACAATCAGCCTATAAACGGCTTAACTTTGGCGATAGAAGCTGTGTTGAGCATTGACGGTATAGCTCATACTTTCCGCAAAGAACAGACGGAAAAAATCGTCAAAAAAGAAATCAAAGGCTTTGAGACGCTTTGTTATATTGATGAAGTTCCAAAAAAGGTTGGAGAATATACTGATTATATCGCCGAGATTATCACTGATGAAACATTCAGGGCTTTAACAGACTTGGCGTACTTCAACAATCTGCATCACACGAAACGCCGGGCATTACTACTTGAATTTACAGGTGAAATCGGAACACCGGCAGGATTTGAGGAACTGCTTAACGCTCTGAATGGCCGGTCGATTGATGATTACAAAAAGGTATTGGCTGGCCAAAGAGACCGCCTGAAAAAAGACAGAGACGAAATACCAAGCAGAATAGACGAACTTCAACGAGGCTTACCTGCCTACGTTTAGGATTAAAAATTATGAAAACAATACCGCTAACACAGAATAAGTTTGCTTTAGTTGATGATGCTGATTTTGTAGAATTATCGAAGCATAAATGGCACGCTCATAAAAACCAGTCTGTTTTTTATGCTGCCAGTAGCAGTCCAAACAAAAGACACGGCAATAAGATTGTTAAAATGCACCGGCATATTTTAGGATTGAAATACGGAGACGGTGTACAGATTGACCACCGAGACGGAAACGGTCTTAATAATCAAAAAAGCAATCTGCGGATATGCACATATAAAGAAAACCAGATGAACAGAAGAAAGGCAAGAGGGAGTAGTCGTTATAAGGGTGTGTATTGGTGTGATAGAGACAAAAGGTGGATGGCTAAGATTTTTTACAAAAAGGCAATTTATATCGGCTCATTTAAAAGTGAGACAGAAGCCGCCAAAGCCTACAATCAAGCGGCATTAAAACATTTTGGGGAATTTGCAAACATAAATAAAGGAGTTGAGAATGGAAACTAAAGACCTTGAAAAACAGCGTGCCGATATTACTGCCAAAATTGCAAAAATTGACGGTATGAGGCAGAATGTTTTTGCACAGGAACAGGAACGACAAAAAAAGATTGAAGCTAAAAACGCCTTAGAGACAAAGAAAATCAGGCGTGAGGGCGAGCTTGCAACTGACACAAGCGGCATTACCAATCTATTAACTAAAAAAGCACAGATTGAAGCGAATTTTGCCACACATAAACAGGCGATTGCCGAAATCGAAAACGCTTTGACGCTCAATCAGTCAAAACTCAAAAGCAAAAAAGTAGAGCTTGATGGGCTGACGCAGAGCCGGGCGAACATTCTTAAAGAACTGGAAGCCGCAAAGAACACTGACACCGGCGTTAATGTTGAGCCTGAATCTGGTACATGTCCTTACTGCGAACAGAAACTGCCCGCTGAGAAGATTGCCGCAGCCAAAAAGAAGATTGAGGCCGCAGTTGCCGAGGCCGAAAAACGCAAGCAGGATAATATCACTAAGATTTACGAACGTGGATTAAATGCAAAAAAAGCAATCGACATAACAAATGATGCAATCAGTATCATTGAAAACTACATTAAGGATTTACAGCTAAATCTTAATGCTGAAAAAACTGCTTTTGCGGCGGTAGAGACTGAAAGCAAAACACGTCTTGCTGAGATTGCTGAACTTATTAAGAGCAACCCGAAGCCAAACCCCGCCAAAGACAAAGAATGGCAAGAGATTGTTGCTGATATTGCAAAACTTGAAGCTGAAATAGGCGAGCCAACAGGCGACCAGATAACAGCCCTTGACAATCGCCGGACAATCCTGAATAACGACCTTTCAGAAGTCAACAAGGCTCTTGCCGCCGCCGATAGAGCTGTCCAGGACAAAGCCAGAATTGCAGAACTGGAAGCCAAAGAAAAGCAACTGGCACAGCAGTTAGCTGACATCGAGCGACAATTAGCAATGATAGGCGACTACACACAAAGAGTATCAGCCTTAATAGAATCGGCGGTAAACGGCAAATTCCAACACGTAAAATTCAAACTATTTGAAACTCAACTCAATGGCGGGATTGTTGACGCTTGCGAAGCAACTTTCAATGGAGTGCCTTATTCCGATTTATCAACCGGTCAGCAGATACTTGTCGGCATTGACGTAATCAATACACTGTCAAATCACTATGGAATGAACGTAGTTTTGTTCATTGACCATTCGGAGAGTATGACCCTGCCTATTGAAGCAAACAGTCAGACAATCGAGTTATACGCACAGGGCAGTTATGTTGAAAAAACCATAAACCCGTCAACTGGAAAGCTCGTAGAAATATATCACGATTTTAGCAAATTAACCATAACAAAGAAAGAAAGAGAGTTAGCAAATGTCGAATGAAAATGAAAAACAACCCCAAGTTCCACCAAGTGAGTTACAAAAAACCGAAGCGGCAAAACCGGCAATGCTTGTAAGTGTTGATAATAGTGAATTTAACTGTTATCTCGATACTGCAAAATTCAACCAGCTATTTCGTGCAGCACAACTACTTGCGTCCACAGAAATAGTCCCTGTTCGTTACCAGAAAAAACCCGCCGACTGTTTTGTTGCTATGCAGATGGCTATTAGGATGCAAACTGACCCGCTTATGTTTATGCAGAATACTTATGTAGTACAGGGCAGGCCGGGGATGGAAGCTAAATTCGTCATTGCCTTAATAAACAATCGCGGGCCGTTCAAAGGTCCGGTGCAATGGGAATTTAAGGGGCAGGGCAATAGTCGTGCTTGTACCGCTTACGCTACGCATAAAATCACAAACGAGGTATGCAAGGCAACTGTTTCGTGGGATATGGCAGAAAAAGAGGGTTGGACAAAAAAGAATGGCTCAAAATGGCAAACTATGCCCGACTTAATGTTTCAGTATCGTTCAGCCTCTTTTTTAGCAAACCTTTACTGTCCCGAAGTGAAAATGGGAATGATGACGGTAGAAGAAATCATAGACATAGAGCCTGAAAATTTTGAAGCCGCACAAAACAAGGCTAATCAAAGAATCAAAGACAGTTCTGGCAGCAGACCGATAGACACGGCCTTTGAAGAACCGGCCGCCGGTACAGAGCAGCCAGAGAACGCAGGTCTGGAATCGCAACGGCCGCAAGACGATACACCGCCTCAAAAACTGCCTTATTACTGCCCAGTCTGCGACACAGAGCATCTGTATCAAAAAGGCAACAAGTGTCCAATGGTCGATAAAGACGGCAACCCCTGCACCGGCAAACTTATAAAACAATAGGACTTTGAAACGTGAAATTTGAACAAAAATATAGCAGCAGTTCTGGCAATCTATACACGCTCCAAACGTCAACAGGCAAGACTTTGTTGATAGAATGCGGCGTGCCTTACAAGAGATTGCTAAAGGCTCTTAATTACGACCTGAGCAACATTGAGGCTGTATTATTGAGCCACGAGCATAACGACCATTCGCAAGCCGTGATAGAGCTGATAGAGGCCGGACAAGATGTGTATGCGTCTGCCGGCACTCTGTCGGCTTTGGGAATAAAGGAAAATTGCCCTCACTATCGCCGGACAAGGGCTATCGCAAATAACACGCTTGTAAAATTACCGAGCTTTCAGGTGTTCGCTTTTAACGTTCATCACGACGCAAAAGAGCCGATGGGGTTCATAATCAGGGAGCCGGCAACAAATGAGTTTATGCTTTTCGCGACCGACACAAGCCACATTGAGCAACGATTTACTTATCCATTCTCGATTATTGCTTTGGAATGCTCGTACTCCGGCGAAATACTCGGCCAGAGAGTAGACACACAGACCATCAATGAGGAACTTGCAAAGCGGCTACTGACTTCGCATTTAGAAAAAGGCCAAACTATGCGGTATATCAGCGAGTTTTGCGACCTGTCAAAATGCCGCGAATTACACTTACTCCACCTGTCGGCTGAAAATATCGACAAAGAGCAAACAATTAACGAATTCGAAAAGAGATTTTTTTTGAGACCAATAACGGTGAATTGAAAGACTTTAATGCAGGGCTGGCGGTGAGCGTATTGTCGCTGGCTCTGCTTAAACTTAGAAAGGATATTTAAAATGAACACAGAACAGTTTGAAAAGAGCGTCCAAAATAAGGCGAATCAAAATGTGCAACAAAAAATAGCAACTTTTAAGGAATCGCTCAAAAAAGCATTAAACACCTTAACTGGTAGCGAATGTCTGTCTAAAGATTATTACTGTTATATAAGTCCGGACGGATGCAAGGCCAACAAAGAAATCTTCCAGCTTTTTATTAACGGCGACACGATAAGCCCTAATGATTGGCCAAAATTTCTCTGGGAAAAGGAACAAAAAGAAGTCCGCGAGAAGTTATTTGGAATGATGGACATTATGCAACAGGCTTTACTTGCGAAAGAGCCGTCTGAAAAAGATTTTAAACCGGCAGATTCAAAGGCTGAATAAATGGACTTCGAGCAACATAACAAAGAGCAGGCAGAAATCAAGCAGGGCAATTTGCAAAGCCTCTATGCAGGTCTTGAAAGAAGCTCACGAGCTTGCAGCTGTAAATGGCTGGGATTTGATTATGTGCAACAATTATCATTTTCAGCTTATCCATACCGTCAAGAAGTGGATTTACAATTTATATCCAAGTAATCAGCGAATATGGACAGACGCAAAGCACGGCGGCAAGTTTATTCCAGTACAAAGGCCGTGGACGCTTTTAGATGTAGTCAAAGAGGCAATAAAATTAAGTTAAGCAATATAATTTAACAACCTAAAAGGATTGACCAGATGCCAATGGATGGCTCAATAACACTATACGGAACAAGAATAGACGGCAAGGCTTGTGCTATATGGCAAGACGTTTATAAAGCCTGCGAAACTTTCCACCGCTTCAAAATCGAAATCAGCGATAGAGACAGCGAAACCACATCAATACAGCAAATGGCGTATTGGCACGCAAAACCAATAAAGCTCTATGCAGATTATGCCGGTCTATCGCTCTGGAAAGCCGAACAATATCTCAAACGTGAATGCGGCGAACACTTCTTTATGCACGAAGTCAAAGAAAACGAAAAAAGACGCGGCCAAAATATATTTGAGTGCCTTAATCCGAATTGCCGCAATCTGTTTGTAATCCCCAAAAAGAATGTAGCCGGTCTGTATATCTGCCCGCAATGCTACGACGAAAGAATCCGCTTGTTTTTTATGCTGTCAAAAACTGAATTATCAATCGCAGATTTTAACCACGTTTTGGAATCGGCTTGGGATTTTATGGAATCAATAAACTGCCATTGTCCAAAGCCAGACCCTGAATGGCGTAAAAACGAAAAGGAGCAAATATGAAAAAAGAAGTTTTGCACTCTTTAAAAGTCGATAGGGTTTTATCGCAAAAGACCGTGATGAACAGCAGGCACACTGACAGGATACTTGCCGACATCGTTAAGCCTGTTGCAGACCTGGCTATGAAAACAATTTACATACATAGCGAACAGGAACAGCGAAAAAATGGCACAGCATCGGCAAGGCTGGCAAAAAGAGCGGCAGAGGTAATGTAATGGCTGATGAAAATGTAACCTATGTACAGCTTGAGCCAGGAGCTTTTCTTTCGGATGCCGACTTCCAACTTATGACCGGCGAAGAGAGAGGTTGTTACTGGACTGTAATTTTATACCTGTACCGGAACAGCGGCAAAATGAAATATGAGGCCAATTCACTTTCCACTTTGTGTAATGTCAAACCCGATTTCGATTTTAAAACCGTCCTTTCTAAATTCCAAATTAAGCGAGGGTACTTATATCACAAGAGGGTAACGAGAGAGATAAAAAAGGCACAAGATAAGAAAGCTGCTGGACTTACAGCCGCAAGAGCAAGATGGAATCCGCAAAACGAAGTTGATGCGACCGCAATGCGGTCGCATAGCGACAGTAATGCGGCTGCAATGCCAATAGAACTAAATAGAACTAAAGATAATAATATACACACACATACACCCGCCACAGGAAAATTCACTTTGTCGGAAGTTAAAGACGCGGCGGTATTGGCAGGGTTATCACTGGAACAGGCAGAGCAGTTTTTTAATCACTACAACAGTCAGGGATGGATTAAGGCAAATAATCTCCCAATCACCGATTTGCCAAGTCAATTGGCGAACTGGAAACAAAATAATTACAAATTTGAGGGCAAAAACAATGGTAATAACCGACAAGCAGCTTCGGCAAATAACCGCAAACCACAAAAAGGACAAACAGCAGGAAGTCCCAATGCTGGCGGAGGGTTTGAAAATGCTTTTCGATAAATGCGATAATTGCGGAATAAGACCAAAGGCGAAAGATAAAAAATTGTGTCAACGCTGCATAGACCGCTTTAGGCGTAAGCAGGGATTGAATATACAGGCTTTCGCAAGCGGACTGCCCATAGAATATCTAACTGCCGAGCTAATTGATTTTGCGAAATTGTCAGGTGTTTTAGAAAAATGGGATATGCAGGAAAACTTATTTTTTACCGGCAATACTGGCACAGGCAAAACACGGGCGATGTATGCCCTGATGAAAAAATGCTATGCGGCAGGCTGCTTGTCGAAAATTGTTGAGTTTATGCAGGTCTGTTCGGATATTCGAGAAACCTACAACACGGATAGTAAGACTTCTGAAAACAAGATTATCAAAAGTCTTGCGGAATTAGATGTGCTTTTTGTTGACGACTTGGGTTTGCAGTCTGGCATAAGTGATTTTGCTTATTTGACGTTTTACCGGATTATCAATGCGAGAATTATGCAGGGGCTTACAACGGTCATAAGTTCAAATAAAACTCCTGAGCAAATCGGGGCGATGTTCGATAAACGAATCGCAAGCCGGCTGAATGAGTTTAGGGTTATAGAGTTTTCAGGCGAAGATTTCAGGGCGAAAGCACGGACACAAAATACCGGCAAACAATAACGGATTGTAACCGGCTCACGGACGAGCCATTTTTGAAAAAGGAAAGTTATGAATTTACAAAAAGAAAACGGCATAGGCTGGTGTGATTTTACGGCAAACCCTGTGCGTGGCAAATGTTTGCATAATTGCCCGAATTGTTATGCTGAGTCGATACGACAGAGATTTAATTTGCCAGCAGAAATATCTTATAATCCTAATTGGTTCGACTGGAAACAATTCAAGAAGTTTCGCAAAGACCACGATGGTATAAGACCTCGTATTTTTGTTGGGTCTATGCACGATTTATTCGGTAATTGGGTTTTGTCGGTAGAAATAAAAAAGGTTATCGGCCAATGTCAATTATATCCTGATTGCGTTTTTCAATTCCTTACTCAAAATCCTGCCAGATATTCAGAGTTTGAATGGCCGAATAATTGTTGGTTGGGAACTACCATTAGGCGACCTGCTGAATTGGGGCGATATGACGATTTAGCAAAAATAAAAAGCAGTGTAAAATTTATTAGTTTTGAGCCGCTTCTGCAACAAACACCAGTTGTTATTGAGAAAAAATATATCGACTGGGTAATAGTTGGCTGCGAAACGGGCTACAATGCAAGACCGTGCAGAATTGAGTGGATGAAAGGTATTGTTGAACAATGCAAAGCCGCAGGCGTGCCGGTCTTTGTAAAGCAAACGCCAGTGTGGAAAGTTGGTCAAAGATGTTTTAACTCGGCAGAGGAAGCAAAACTGATATTCGGAGAAAAATGTATCCCCAAAAAAGTTATCAGCAAAGATATGACAGACTGGACAAGTAGTTTGATTGTAAGGGAGTTTCCAAAATGACACCAGATTTAAAACAGCGAACTATTACAACGCTCGACTGGATGATTGCCCACTTTGATTTTATGAATGAGCAGACAGGGCTGGAAGCAGAAGATAGCCCGGAACTGAAAGAGGCTAAAGACCTTCTGGCGGAGTTGAAAATATGAAGCCGAGAAATTTATTTATTATCAGCGTTTTGTTTTGGCTTTCCGAAACGTGGTATTTTGGTTGGAACACAAAACCATCTTGTCGGGCTGAAAGGATTTGCGATTGGATGGCAATTGTAACCTATACAGTAGCTGTTTTTCAAATGGCAGTCCAACACATCGCAAATGAAGTGGTAAAGAAAATTAAAAAGGAACTGAAATAATGATAATTTTTGAAGTGTTAGGAAATCCAAAAGGATTGAAGCGACATAGAACATTCAGACGCGGCAATTTTCAGGGACAATACGACCCATCGAAAGCAGATAAAAATGTTTTTGAAGTTATCGCTCGTCAGCACGCTCCAGAAAAGCCGTTTGATTGTCCGCTGCGAGTTGATATGCAATTTTTCTTTCCACGGCCGAAGAATCATTACGGCACAGGCAAGAATAGCCAGGTATTAAAGCCAACTGCTCCGAATTTCCATATAAGCAGGCCGGATATTGATAACTGCCAGAAGTTTGTACTGGACGCATTGAACGGCGTATTCTGGAAAGACGACAGCGTCGTTTGTGAAAGCAAAATCAAAAAGTTGTACTCGAACAGGCCGAGAACTGAAATCGTGATAACACAATTATAAGATTAAGAGTTTTATCAATTTCGATGTGAAGTTGAAAAATTATAAACATTTTTTAGGAGTTTTATTATGGATGAACAAACAAAATCAGGAGTTGATATTGTCAACAGCATTTTGGGGAATATCTCAAAAGGCAACAGCACGCTTATTGAAGTGTGCAACGAGTTGACAGAGGACGGCAAAAAAAATATCAAGTTTGCCGTAGAACAAAGGCAGGTATGCCCTGAGCAGCCGAAGCCGCCGATTAAGGCCGAAAGCCCGAAACGTGCACACGTTTTCCACGATGCAGTAGGCTTCGCAGAGTATTTGACAAAATACAAAACGACTGACACTGTTGTATTTATTGACATTGCCGGCCAGAAAGCGGTTGCGGTAATTAACGAAAAAGCTGAAAAAGGTTTTGAGACTGTGGAATTGTCGCCAGCATTACATCCGCTATTCACACCGTGGTTGCCTTTGTTGAATAACCAGCCAAAACCAATTCAGTTTTTTGCAGATTTTCTCACAGCAAACCGCAGGAGCATCACGCAGCCGGACGGCAAGACGTTGGTTCTTATGCTTTCACAGGTCAAGGTCTCACGCAAGATAACTCTGCAACGTGGTTTCGGAAAGCACTGTATCAATGGCCTCACCTGCGAAATGGATATTTTCGGGCAACAGCCACAAAGTGAGCAAATCGAATTGCCGGATTCAATCAAGATAAGTGTCCCGCTGTATATCGCAACTGAGCCGGTCGAAATCGAAGTCGATTTGACGCTCGGTGCAGACGATGAAGAAATTTACGTCAAATGTCAGTCAGCCGATTTGACCGTAAAAACTGTCGAGGCGTTCAATGCTATGCTTGAGAAGGTCAGGGCTATTAAGGATGTAATTGTAACGCTCGGCAAACCTGGAACTGCAAGCTGGGACTATTTGCGATAAGGCTATGTTGTCTTATCGTTTGAAAAGGACTTTAGAATTTTAGGAGTAATACAATGTCAGAAATAACAATGCTTGTGCCTCTCAATTTAGAACTCATAGACGAGGGGTCATTTATGGAGAACGCAAATAAGGCGTTGCTCAATTTGCAGGCTCAGCTTGCCGAACACGTCAACACTTACGGCCACAAAGCCAAAGGGGCAAAGGCAAAGCTCAGCATCGAAATCGTTTTGGGCTGCATTGACACAGAACACGGAGCTTATGGCTGTGCATCGCAGATTAAAACAACGATGCCGTCTGCTCCGCCGTCAGTGTCAATGTTGATGTCAGGCAGTACGCAGACGGGCGAGGGTTGCTTACTCTGTAAAAAAAGCGGCTCAAGTAAAGATTCACCGAAACAGGGCAAGTTTTTAACGGTCGATGGTAGAAAAATCGACCCGATTACCGGCGAAGTTATCGACCAAAGCTCTTTTATAGAGCCTGCAAAAGTGGTTGAAGCCGCTAAAGCGTAAAAACATTCGGATTGGTCTCCGATGAAAGCTGTGGGGGCTGTCGCAAGGCAGCCCTGCACGGCGAAATTAAAAATGTCCGTTAATGTAACGGCTAAAATAGCAACAATTTTTTAGGAGTAGTAAAAATGAAAAAAGTAAAAACAATGTTGATGATAGTTGTGTTGACTATCGGGCTGTTTGCGTTTTCTGGATGCAATCAGGCAATCACACCGGCACAGATTAAGGCCGCAACGGCAAAACAGCAGACGCTACAAACCACAGCAAACGCTATCCAGACGCAGGCTACTTTGTTGGCTGAACAATTGAAAGCCGCTGGAATTGTTGACGCTAATCTTGTGGGTAAAATCGCAGTGATGAATGCACAGGCGGATAAATACCTTGCCGAAGCGAATAGTATTGCAGTTGCTATCCAGCAGGTTCAACTAACCGGAGATACTACAACGGACTGGATTACGACAATCAGGGCTGTCAATACTGCGACTGCCCCGGTCAATCCATACGCTCCATTGATTGAGGGCGGGTTAGCGGCGGCGACTATTCTTGCGGGCTGGCTTGCGAAGCGTAAAGCGGCAGAAGCGGCAATCGCTCAAGCGAAGTATCAGGCACACAAGCAAGGTGTTGAAAAGACTATGAAAGAAGTGTCGGTCAGCGAAAATGCTGACGTTAAGGCCGTTGAGACACAGCTATATGATAATATCGGCGAAGCAAGAGCAATGTTAGGCGTATAAACATTTTTTGGGGCTGGCCGTTAGTCGTGGCAGCGGCCAGTTTTTTGGAAAGGCGAGATATGAAATACGAACTTTTGGGCGGTTGGAAGTACCGACTTGTCGAGCCGATACAACGAAGAACGGAAATTATCGGATACAATCTATACACACCATACTGCCACCTTTACGAAAATGGTCTATTGCTTCTTGGAGTCGGTTACGCCTGGGACGGTGCGACCGGCGTACCTGATACGCCAGAGATTATGGAAGCCGCAGCGGTACACGATGCGCTATACCAGCTTATGCGATTAGAACTACTCAACCGTGAGCAGTGGTTTGAGTATGCAAACCAGCTACTCTGCACGATGTGCATTGAAAAGGGAATGAAGATGGAAGATGCGAAGCGAATTTACTGGGGTGTGAAAACTTTCGGCAAAGCGGCAACTTTCCCAACGAAACACGAGAAACATAAGATTATTGAGATTGATTAGAACGGAGTGAATATGAACGAGCGAAAAATCACAGATAAAGAAATTGAGCTTTTGAGGCCATATACAAAGAAACGAAAGGTACTTCATTGGGGTAAGCCCTCAATGGTAACGCCTTGCCTGATTAACACTGTCTTTGGCAACGGCAAACAGCTTATGGGATTTCAGACACTAAATAATAGACCGAAGTATTATCTGGTATTGGTTGATTCAAAAACCCCGATAGATAATAACAATGACGACGCTCTTGATGAGTTTTTTGAAAAACATTTTGGCATTTTTCCCGATGTGATATATCAAGCCATTGAGGAAGAATATGGCAACGCTAATGATATTGAAAATGGCTATGACCACGAAAACAATAACAATTCTCCGTGCAGGAAATTCAATAAAGGGGCTGACTGTTGCCAGTGTGATAAAGAGTATGATTGCAAATGGACAAAATGGCCTGCTTTAAATTGTGATTGCGGTTGCTCTTGGTGGCAAGAAGCATCGACTAAAGAATTAAAAAAGTGTTTTCAGAAACACAAGGAGCGAAAGTAAAATGTTAAAAAACTATACCAGTTCAGTTTCAGCAGAGCGGTCTATTTCATTTATCGAAAGCAAACTGGCTCATCACGGGGCGAAGTCGATTTTAAAAGAGTATGACGCTAACAAGCAGGTGTCCGGTGTCAGCTTTATTATCCCTGTCAATGGCACAGACTTGCCGTTTAAGTTGCCCGCCAGAATTGCGGAATGCGAAAAAATTCTGCTCGGCCAGTTGTCGTCAAGGTCGAGACCGGAAACTAAAAAGAAAATATCAGAACAGGCCGCAAGAACCGCGTGGAAGATTCAGGCTGACTGGATAGAAGCACAAATGGCAATGGTTGAGCTTGCTCAAGTTGAAATTACAGAAGTCTTTTTGCCGTACCTTTTTAATTTTCAGACTCAAAAAACAGCGTTCCAGACTTTCAAAGAAAAGGGTTTTAAGAATCTTCTGCCAGCGGGGGCGAAAAATGAATAAGAAAAAAACAATAAAACCGAGAATTAAAATTTGCAAATTAGCAAAAGCCCGTAATAAGTTTTTTGAGGAAAATCCTAAATTGCTTGAGGGTTCAGCGTCAGGCCAGTATCTCAAAAATCGTTTAGAGGTAGCTTTTATTTCAGGATGGAATTATGCAGAGGTGAGTAATGCCCAAAGTTAAATGCCTTAACTGTGGATGGACTGGCTGTGAAGAAGATTTAAAGCCATTTACTGAAGATGGAAAATTTGGCGATGGGGCAGGTGGCTATGGCTGCCCTAATTGCAAAACAGACGAATACTTAATAGACGCGGAGTATGTATGAACACCCACGAACTAATCATTGATTGCTTTGCAGGCGGCGGCGGAGCTTCGCAGGGCATTGAGCAGGCTTTAGGCCGGTCGGTCGATGTAGCTATCAATCACGACCCCGAAGCAATAGCAATGCACCTGGCTAATCACCCGAACACCCTGCATTACACGCAAGATGTTTTTGAAGTCAATCCGTTTAAGGTGGTCGGCGATAGACCTGTCGGCTTGTTATGGGCATCGCCGGACTGTACACATTTTTCAAGAGCCAAAGGCGGCAAGCCTGTCAAAAAGGAAATCCGGTCTTTGGCTTGGGTAGTCATTCATTGGGCGGCAACTGTCAGACCGAGAGTTATAATGCTTGAAAACGTGCCGGAGTTTAGGACTTGGTGTCCTCTCGATGAAAACAATCAGCCCGATAAAACAAAGACCGGCGAAACATTCAACCAGTGGTCAGGTCAGCTAAAAGGCTTAGGCTATCAGGTTGAATTCAGGGAGCTATCAGCTGCGGATTATGGAACACCGACAATCCGCAAGAGATTATTTATGATAGCCCGCTGCGATGGACAGCCGATTGTTTGGCCACAGGCTACGCACGCAGAGCCGGGCAATATCTTTGGTCTGCCTGCATACCGTACAGCCGCCGAATGTATCGACTGGACTATTCCCTGTCCGTCAATCTTTGAACGTAAAAAACCACTGGCAGAAAACACGCTGCGGAGAATTGCAAAAGGAATTGAAAAGTTCGTAATAAATACCGGCAATCCGTTTGTAATGAAATACTACGGCGGAGTAGTCGGCAGTGAGATAGGCCAGCCGTTATCGACAATCACAGCGATAGACCATAATGCCTTAATCGCTCCAATGCTTACAAAATATCACGGCGGCAAGGCAGGCGAGGGGCGAGGGCAGCGATTGGATAAGCCGCTGTTAGTACAGGACACTCAAAACCGTTTCGGGCTTGTGTCGGCTTTCTTGACGAAATTCTACGGTACAAACATCGGCTCTGATATGAGGCAGCCAGTCCCGACAGTAACGGCCACAGGTCAGCACATTGGCGAAGTCCGGGCTTTCCTCGTGAAATACTACGGATGCGGGTACGGCCAGAGCGTCAATGAGCCGCTCCACACAATCGTAAGCAAAGACAGGTTTGGTCTGGTAACAGTTGCTGGCCAAAAATATCAGATTGCAGATATTGGACTAAGAATGCTTGCCCCACGGGAATTGGCGAAGGCTCAAGGCTTCCCGGTCAGCTATATTTTGACTGGCACAAAATCTTGTCAGGTTGCAAAAATCGGAAATTCAGTTTGTCCGCCGATTGCAGAAGCGTTAGTCCGGGCGAACGTAAAACTTATGGAGCTTGAAAATGTCAAAGTCGGATAGACCAATCAGAATACAACGCAAGCGAACCAAAGGCTGGAAG
>Ga0209212_1005980_pt1 | contig 14183 bp, 8 predicted proteins | sample RifGroC2_FD_183996 | JGI IMG/M metagenome (GOLD analysis project Ga0209212, IMG submission 183996) | Groundwater microbial communities from Rifle, Colorado, USA - Groundwater C2 (SPAdes) (version 2) | ecosystem: Environmental > Aquatic > Deep subsurface > Groundwater | place: Rifle, Colorado... | reverse complement strand
GCTGACGAAAAACATTATGCTGGATGCGACATACAAATACATGGCAACAACGACCTTCAAGTTTAAAGGTGTCGATGCAGAGTATGGCAGCCATAATATTTTGTTTGGCGCACGTTATACCTTCAAATAGCTAATAGGCAGTTAAGCTCGACACCGAGGGGGGGTACCTCTCACTGCTGACAGGTAGTTATTTGATCAACTTCAATAATAGAGCAACCATAAGTTCTGGCTGTAAGATACCTGCACCATTAATCCCAACAATCTTACCAAACAACAAGGCCGGATGTCTTCAGACATCCGGCCTTCATATTTCGACTCTAAGCCGCTTAAATCAACATCTGCAGGCCTTCCCTTGCGCCAGATTTTAAACGCCGGAAACAGAAGCTGTAATAGTGACTATTGAAGAAAGAGTACTTTGCTTTCTTCCGTCAGAAACGACCAGCTTAATAACATATTCTCCTGCAAGATCAGCGATAAAAGTCGGCTTTACGTCGGTTGTGCTTGAAAGCGTCGCATTACTGCCAACGGGCACGGTCATGAATGACCATTCATATGTCAATGTAGCACCTTCGGCATCACTGCTGGCACTGCCGTCCAGCGTTACCGTAGCACCTGGGATGACCGTCTGGGGCTGGCCTGCATTTGCTACCGGAGCAGCATTGGCTGCAGAGGCGGTTATTGTAACTGAGGAGGAAGCGCTTTGCACCTTTCCGTCACTAACGACCAGCGTAATAACATAGTCTCCTAAAACATCTGCAATAAAGGTTGGTTTCACGTCGGTTGCGCTTGAAAGCACCGCTATGCTGGTATCGGGCCTTGAGGTTAGCACCCAGTTATAGGTCAGTGTATCGCCATCCGCATCACTGCTGGCGCTGCCATCCAGCGTTACAGTTGAGCCGACATCAACATTCTGAACTGTGCCGGCATTGGCTACAGGCTGTAAATTAACCAGAACAGGAAGCGGATCATTGGAATTTGCCGTTATTGTGGCAACGGGAATGTTTAATGCCGTCGCAGCACTGCTGTTGTTGATTTTAAAAGTTATTCCCGTACTGGAACCAATGGTAACCTGGTAGGCATTAAACAAGGCATCAATACCAGTGCCGGCCGATATTTCTCCGGTAAAGTAGTCCTCTATTTCAGCGCCGGACGGCAGCACGGCACTCAGCGACGCATTAACCAGTGCTGTTTTAGCGGAATAATTACTGTTGATAGCGGCAAGTTTGCCCGGAGTCAGGTCCGCAAACAGGGCTATAACATCCGGGGTCCCAGCAGCAAGGGCAACAACCATTGTGGTGATCGGGTTGATATTTGCTGTACCTGCCGTCCGGGCAAGGGATACATACCTCCCGTTGGTACCGGTAACAGTTAAAAGAAAGGGGGGCGTAAGGCCGGTTACATCGATCTTATAGGTTCCTGTAGTTGCATCAGTGATTGCGTTGACAGCGGATTTGCCTTCGGCATCCTTAAGCTTCACTGTTTTTTCGGTAATCAGAACCCCTTCGGAAGCCGTGCCGGTTACACTTGCCGGTTTCGGGAAGACAGAGCCGAGCACAGCGCTTTCACCGCCGCTATTGCCGCAACCGTAGATAAAAAGCATCATTAAACAGACTATAATATGTACGTATTTCATAATAACTCCAGAATATTTGTGGCTTCAAAGGCTATTCCAGCGATGACCTGCTGAAGTGAACGATGATAAGTAGATGGCAGGCGTGGCAACCGCTGATGCGGTTTAATCGTTGAAAACACTACGACAGATGTCATGTTTTGTCAAGCAAGCGGGAAGGTCAACAACCTCTTGAAAACCATAACTTTTGACATTGCGCCCCACTATGGAATTGGAGTATTTTAGCCGGACCATTTTAATTCTAACGCTACCTCGCATTCTGCTCAAGAGACAACACATGACAGCAGTCAATCCGCCACCCTCCTCAAGCACCCATACTGCGCCATCATCTGATGAAGTCAGACAGCTGATTACTTTGTTTAAGCAGGGCCGCTACCCGGATGTTGAGACCCATGCACGGGAAATTATGGTTCGTTTTCCGCACCATGGGTTTGCCTGGAAGGCACTTGGGGCAATTATGCAAATACAGGGTCGCTGCGCGGAATCGCTGGAGTACATGCAGAAAGCAGTAATATTGCTGCCTTTGGATGCAGAGGCGCAATACAATCTGGGCGTCACCCTCAAGGGGTTGGATCGGATCTCTGAAGCTGAAGCAAGCTTCCGTCGTGCGCTGGAACTCAAGCCTGATTATGCTGAGGCATATTTCAATCTAGGTCTGACCCTCCATGATCTGGGTCGATTTACAAGTGCTAAAGCTAGCTATCATCGGGCGCTGGAAATTAAACCGGATTTTGCCGAGGCATATAACAATCTGGGTAACACTTTCAAGGAGCTTGGGGAATTCAAGGAAGCTGAAGCCGGCTATCGCCGGGCACTGAAGATCAAACCGGATTATGTTGAGGCATATAACAATCTGGGCAACATACTCAGGCATCAGGGACGGCTGGAAGAGTCAGAAGCCAGCTGCCGCCATGCGCTGGAAATCAAGCCGGATTATGTTGAGGCACATGGCAACCTTGGCAGCATTCTTAAGGACCAAGGTCGCTTGCATGAGGCAGAAACCTGTTTCCGTCGAGCATTGGAAATCAGGCCGGATTTTGCTGGTGCACAAAGCAACCTTTTGTATTGTCTAAACTACTCCCAAGCTCACTCTGCATCGTATCGTCTTGAAGAGGGTATCCGCTATGGACGAATGGTGACTAATTTGGCAAGCGAGGGTTTTGGCGAGTTGCCATGCAAACCCGAGCCTGAACGTCTGCGTGTAGGCATGGTATCGGGCGATTTCATGAATCATCCGGTAGGGTATTTTCTGGAAAACCTGCTTGCCAGGATTGACCGCTCGAGCGTAGAACTGATTGCATTCCCGACCTGCGCCAAGACGGATGAACTTACCGCACGAATCAAACCATTCTTTGTTGCCTGGAAACCTTTGTACGGCCTGAACGACGAAGCCGCAGCCCGCCGGATCCATAGCGAAGGGATACATATCCTGCTGGATCTATCAGGTCATACCGCACACAACCGACTGCCTGTTTTCGCCTGGAAACCTGCTCCAATACAGGTCAGCTGGCTTGGCTATGTGGCCACCACAGGTGTAGAGCAGATGGATTATATTTTGACGGACGAAATGCGTGTACCTCCAGCACACCAGGGGCATTTCACCGAAAGGATCTGGTATCTGCCCGACACACGTTTATGTTTCTCACCCCCTGATGTTGATCTGCCTGTGCAGCCTTTGCCTGCTCAGGCAAACGGTTTTGTTACGTTTGCCTGTTTCCAAAATCTGTCCAAGATTAGTGATTCCGTGCTAAAGACTTGGGCATCAATCATGGCAATCCTGCCAACTGCCAGATTGCGGCTGCAGTGCAAACAGCTGGCAGATGGTTTCGTCAGGCAACGTTCAGCTGATCGTCTTAAGGATTTCGGTATTGACTCGGCACGGGTGGCAATGTACGGCCCTGTTCCCCGCATGACATACCTTGCTGCTTATGCCGAAGTTGACATGAATCTCGATACCTTCCCCTTTCCAGGCGTCACCACAACATGCGAAGCGATCTGGTCGGGGGTGCCGACCGTTACCCTGGCAGGCGACAATATGGCGGCACGCAGCGGTGCGAGCGTAATGTCTGCGGCAGGCCTCGCCGACTGGGTAGCCGCAAGCGAAGATGAATATGTGACGAAAGCAGTAACCATGGCCAGTGACCTGCCGAAACTGGCTGTCCTGAGATCAGGATTGCGCGAGCAGGCTCTGGCATCGCCGCTATTTGATTCCGTACGATTTGCCAGGAATTTTGAAGCGGCGCTGTGGGGCATGTGGCATCATCACTCTAAACAATAATCCCTGGAGCCAATTCCGTGATCACCTTGATGTACAGTAACTACTTGCCAAGTCCTGCCCATATTGCACGCTTGGAGACCATGGCCGGTGCCGGTCGGGTCCATGTTGCCGACAGCGAGGCAGCAGCCCTTGCATTGGCAGGAGAAACGGAAATTGTTCTTGGGCAGCGATATCTGCGCCAGATTCTCCCTGTTGCAAAACGTTTGCGCTGGGTGCAGACAACAGCTGCCGGTGTCGATCAGCTCCCCTGGGAGACGTTGCGCGAGCGCGGCATTCTGCTCACCCGGAATACCCGGAACTCCCAAGCTATAGCTCATCATACACTTGCCATGATCTGGGCGCTTTTACGGCGTTTGCCAGAAACCATGGATGCGCAGCGGCGTCACGAGTGGAGAATGCCGCCGGCCATGCTGCCGCTGCCGCGCACGGTTCTGGTGCTGGGTCTGGGTGCCATTGGTTTATGCATTGCCGGGCTGCTGAGGGGGTTGGGGATTTATGTGCGGGGGACATCCCTTTCCGGGACGGAAGCGCAGCGCCTGGGCTGTGATCAGTTTGTTTCCGTTGATACCTGGCGCGATTTTTTAGGTGATACGGATATTCTTGTACTGGCCATGCCCTACTCCAGGAGCACCAGCGGATCCATCGGCCAGCGCGAACTGGCGGCACTGCCGGATCATGCGGTTCTGGTCAATGTGTCGCGAGCAGGACTTCTGGATCTCGACGCCCTGGTCGCAGCATTACATGCCGGACGATTGGGGGGGGCTGCCCTGGATGTGATGGACCCGCTTCCAGCTCCATCAGACCCTGTCTGGGACACACCCGGACTGTTGCTCACCCCCAAGGTAGCAGCTTACCACCCTGACATGCAGGACGATTTTGAAGCCTTTGCCGAAGCACAGGTAAAGCGTTTTCTGGCCGGCCAGCCACTGCACTGTCTTGCTTGACACATTACGACCAGGAAATGGAGACCACATTGAATTACGGCGATCAATTTGTGCTTACGCTGTTCACCAACGATCCGCTGTTGGCTGCCAGAGCGGACCAGGCCGGTATTGACCGAATCGGCGTTGATATTGAATCCATAGGCAAGGATCTCCGGCAGGGTCATCTTAAGACCTGGATTTCAGATCATACCGAAGACGATCTGATCTGCCTGCGACCCGTTGTACAGCGGGGCTCGCTGTTTGCGCGTTGTAACCCGATCCATCCCGGATCAGCGGAGGAGATAGATCGATTGCTTGGCAGTGGTGTCGAAGTACTGATGCTGCCTTATTTCAAGACCGTTCCGGAAGCCGAGAAGTTTATTCGTTTAATCGATGACCGCGCTTATCCGGTGCTGCTTGCGGAGACAAAGGAAGCCGCTGCTGTCATGCCGGATCTGTGCCGCATAGACGGCGTCAAGGAGGTCCATATCGGTCTGAATGACATGCGGCTTTCCCTTGGCTGGCCCAGCCATTTCCATGTGCTGGTTTCTGACTTTCTCGTTCGTCTCTGCGAACCTGTCCTGGAGGCCGGACTCAGACTTGGTGTAGGAGGACTCGGGCGGGCAGGTGACAGCAGTCTGCCGATACCTTCCGATCTGGTTATCTCCCAGTTTCCCCGCCTTGGCGCCACCGCGTCACTGGTATCACGTGTCTTTTTCAACGGCACGGCACCCCTTGATCTGGACCATGAAATCAAGACACTTCGCTCTCTCCTGGATCAATATGCAATGGAGCCTAAATCCTGGCAGGAACTGCATCGCAACACTTTGAGCGAATTTTTGCAGACACGGTAAACTCTAAAGCATTTGAAACACAGAGGACACTGAGAACACGGAGTAAAATCTGAGATTTTAAAGCAATGATAAAATGTTTATGATTCACCAGAACTGGTTACGTTTTTTGCTACCTCAAGTCTTTGAATTCTCAGTGTTCTCAGTGTCTCCGTGTTATTGAACTGCAGTTTAAGTTTATACATAAAAAAAGCCCTGTTCCGTTGCCGGAACAGGGCTTAAACATGTCAGAAAAACAAGCACCCCCAAACAGAGGGGGTGCCGTTTTGTCAACATTAAATGATGAAGTTGCCATCCACGAATGCCTGCTCAACACCGAAGTCGGCAACACCAATGACGCCAACCTCAACATCAAATTCCAAGCCGCCGAATCCGGCTGCTATTCCAGTGTTCATCAGATACATGGTGTACTCGCCATCATTAGTAGCGGACTCTACCATGTAGACATAGTCTTCATCTGCTGAAAGTACTCCGGAACCATATACGAAGTCATTATTATCACTACCATCCACAGCGACAACAACTGTATCAACGTCGTAGGAGCTGAAGTCAATCATGTCGGAGTTATTAGCGAAGCCGTACACTAAAGTCTCAGGAGTTTCGACTATGTTAGCGCCAACGAAGGAGGCATCGGTGATATCCGTCACATCACCAACTGCATCATTCGTGAAGGTCACGACGTTGGCAGCGTTAACAGCGGCCGTCCAGCCAGTGTAATCGCTAGTGGCGGCTGCAAATGCTGCGGCGATGTTCACGCCCGTCTCGCCAGCCAGGACATCCACGGAGATGCCGGCAAACGTGTAAGTTGCGTCGACGGTTGCATCGCTGAACGTGACATCGAACTGCTCTGCAGTACCCAAGCCTGCAGCGACGAGATCAGAGCCATCAGTACCGACCGCGAGGGTCATACCGACGCCCGAAAGGTCATACGCGATCGAATCAACAGCAGCAGACTGACCTATAGTAATATTCTGAGCGCCTCCGGCAATTGCAGTGAACGTTATTGTGTTATCCGCGTTAACGACTGCATTCCATTCCCGAGTAACAACAGCATTGTTGGCGGCTGCGAGATCAGCAGCTACGACAGCGAGTGTATCGCCAGCGATAGGGTTAATAACGATATCAGCGCCACCACCGTTGAAATCAGCACCGTCGAGGGTGATAGTACCGGCTGCAGTCGCCACAGAACCGGTCAGCGTAAGGGTGAATACTTCGGCAACGGCATCCACTTGGGCCGTAGCGCCTGTACCATCAGTAACACTGGTTACCTCAGCGAGGTTGATCAGGACTTCAGGAGCTATAACTAAATCACTGGACACAAAATTTACGATTGTATCATTGTCGTTCAGACCATTGCCTGTCGAGTCGTAACCTTCGTAGACAACGGTATCGTTGCTGTCAGGACCTGTGCCGAGAACGATGACGTCATTGCCGGTGTCACCGGTGATGATGTTGTCGCTGATGTGCTCGCTGTTTGAACCGGCAAGACCAGCGCCGATGACGGTGTCATAGTCACCAAAGCCTACGAAATCAGCCAACTCATTAGCAAATATTGCAAGGTGAGTAGCTTCGGTGCCGCCAACGGTACCGTAGTAGCTGTTCAGCAATGTTACATCGGCAGCTGACAGGGTGTTCGGTGTATCGAGAGTAATCGTCAGATCTTCAGTGATCATTGCGCCATCGATCAAGGAAGTAACAACCAGCGTGTTGGCAGGGCCGTCATTAGCAACAAGCAGCTTGTTCAGCACGTCATCGTTGTTGATGGCGTTCTTGATGGCCTGGTTGATCTGCAGGTCAGAAACTACACCCTCGATTTCGGGAAGATTAACTGTTACATCGAAGCCCAGGTAGTCGACAGTAACCGTGGTTTTGTAGAATCTGTAGCTCTCATTGGTGTCAGATGCAAGATCGTCCACGTCGTTATTCAAGGCGTTAAAGACGAACACTGCATTATTGCCGGTGTTATCAGCGTAGACGGTATCGTTGCCGGTACCTGCTTCGATGACCACGTTGCCTGTACCCGGTGTAAAGATGAAGTCATCACCAGCGCCGGCATCGATGCTCAGGTTGGCATTGAGGACGCTGTTGTCGTACCAGTTGGTGTCATCGGATGCCAGTACACCAGGCTCATCCACGATAGCAAGGGTGATATCGTCGTCGCCTGTGCCGCCCTGGATGTGCAGAACGAAGTCTTCACGGTTGGTGGTGCCGGCTTCAGCCAGGTTGGAAGAGCTGATCTGCAGTTCCAGAGAGTCGTCGCCGGTACCCAGATCATAGCTGAACTCGGTGTCCACTACGTCGAGGTAAGGGATTTCGCTGTTGTCATCTGCGGGATCGGTCTGGATGTCCTGCAGATCCAGATATTTTCCGGTCACACCGGCTGACAGATAAGCGCCCAGAGATACATCGCCGATCATGGTGGCGGCATCAAAAACGCGTACGTCGTTAATCATGTTGATGATGAGGTCGCCGTTGTCGCCGATGTTCTCAACGTTAATAACTTCCAGGACGTTATTGGTGGATGCCATCTGGTCAATGTGGCTGCTGCGATCAACCTGGACATTGAACTGCTGGATTCCGCTTTCGGACATATCGCCGATAACCAGATCGCCGGAGCCTGATGCATCGCCACGGGCAACATTGTCCAGAATGACGTCAACCTGTGTCAGGCTGGGGATTTCGGAGGCCTCATTGTTGGAAGCGGTACGCACGAGGTTACCGCTAGGCTCTTGTGAACCCGGCTCCAGGGTGTAATTCGTCAAGGAAAGATTTTCAGCGCCGCTGTTGGTCAGAACGATCGGTGAATAAGTACCGCCGACTGTTCCTTGCAGGTAAGTAGTACCGCCATCGGTAACCGTGATGGAGAATACTGCTGTTTCTGCAGGAGACTGTTCCACAGTGATGCTGGTGATGCCTTCTGCGGCCAATGCGGCCTCAATGGCGGTTTTGAAATCGGCATATGATGTGAGGGCCGAGAAATCGATGTCCAAAGAAACGGCTGTGCCGCCGATGTCCAGGGTGAAACCGGAATAAGGCAGATTGCTCAGGCCGTCGCCGCCTTTGCCCAGATCAAGCACGTCAGCCAGACGGATGGTCAGGGTTGCGCCTTCTGCGTCATTGCCGGGACCGGTAATGTGCTGTGGATCGAAGTATACTTCGTAGTTCACATTACCCGGATCGGTGTCGCGCATGCCGATCGTGGTGGTGTGGCTGTTTTCACGGACATCTTCAATAACCAGGTTGGCGCGGCTGTTGTCAGACCAGAGCTGACGTACACCCTGCAGGTCCTGAGCGTCTATCTGGCTGGCGCCGTCATGACTTGCTCCTGCGTAGTTGAATTCATAGCCATTGTCGCCTAACGGGCTCAGCTGAGGAGAGGTGTTGAAATTATCAGCGCTGTCTGTTGCAGTTGCCTGTGCCTGGAAGAACATATTCTCGACAGAGGTGGTTTTGGGGAGCATGGCAAAAGCCTGGGAATTGCCGATCTCTGCTTCCAGGGTATCGGTGCCGGCGCCGCCGTTGATTCTGTCGCCTGACTGCAAGGTGTTCTGGTTGTCAAAGATGTAAGCCGTAAAGGTGTCATCGCCTGTGCTACCGGTGAGATTATCCTGGCCAACTGTAAGGCTAACACCTGGGTTTTGTGTGATGTTGCTTGTATCAAGCGTTGCGTTGACATGAGTTGCAACGTTGGTATCAACCGTTGCTCCACCCAGCGTCATTACGCCACCTGCCAGAATGGCATCGGCAGTGCCGTTGCTGAAGCTCAACTGGGTACCATCTGCATCGCCCTGGACAAAAACTGTTGAAACGAGTGTGTCATTTGCATAAACCTTGATCGAGTTGCCGCTTTGGAGAAAAGTGTAATCGCTGGCAGTGCCGGCAAACACGACTTCTTCCACGTTCTGGTCAACGGTTACTCCGGTTACGCCTGAAGCAAGCGCAACTGATTGTGTACCTACGAGGCCGATAACATCGTCATTGTTGTTGTTAATGTTGTACTCTGCGTTGGTAGCATCCAAATAAATCTTAGCCATGTTTATTCCTCCCTTTTTTTTACTTCATTTTTATTGTTTTGCGTATCAAACAATCGTCCAATAATTGCATTCTAATTGTTTAAATTGTGCCGGCACCAAATACGGTATTGATATCAGCGATGCTATTAAGATTGCTGTCATTTGCAGCCTGCCCGGTAAGTGTAACGGTTATCGTCTGATTATCAAGCGAGCTCTCAATAACGACAACACCGTCATTCCAGGAAGTATTTTTGACTGTAGGAGTTGTTGAACCTGCAGGGAAGATGAGTTTATCGCCTGCGCTGAAACCGGCTATGGAATAATTATAGACGCCGGCAGGGAATGTGTAGGCTGTTTTTACTCCACTTCCAGCATCTGTAACACTGCCACCCGTTGCAGGAACGTTCACCGTGATATCTGACCCTGGTGGTGTAACCGGTGCGGCTGAATTATTGTCATCATCACCGCAACCGCTGAAAATCAGCGTTGCGCCCAACAAACATGCTGCGCTAAACATCTTCAAAAAACTTTTCATGTGTATTCCTCCTGTGTCTTTTTTAATTTCCGTTTTTATGCATCATCCTGCCAAAACCGCTTAATCATAATAAATGCTTACTATGATCTCCATCCTCCTTTCATTTCCTAGCTTCGACAAGCCGGATATTTACGTTAAGCAAAAACGATTAAATTCAGTAGACACAACACCATAGCAAAACACTCATAATTTTAATTGAGTTGGATTTGTATAATAGCAAAACAAACCTTTGTCAAGCACCATATTCATAAAAAATGGGCTGTAAAGCCATTTTAGCTCTGGTTTTTATCTTATATATATCATTCATGGATAAAAACAAACAAAATAATCATCATTGGAATTCCGTTAAACACCGCGACTGAGACGTTATATCACAAATATAATCAAATTGTTACCTTTGATTATTAACCGCTGCAAGGTCGGCTTCGCTAAGTATACCAGCTGCTGCCTTTAATTCAATCTGCTTCAAAATAATATCGTATCTGGAGCTGGTTAGGTCACGCAGGCTTACTGCATATCCCTGCTCAGCATTAAGCAGATCGATTGCCGTACGGGTTCCGATGTCGCGCCCCCTTTGCACTGCCTTTAACTGCAGTTCGGCTGATTCGTGCTTGCGCTTGTAGGCATCCACAAGACTTGAGTTGTACTGCAAGTTGAGAAATGCCTCTTTAAGACGTGCAATCGCCTTTTCCTCGGCGTCATTCAACTGGGCGCGACGCTCGGACTCGCCTGCCAGGGCACGACGGGTACGGGCGCTGGTATCGCCGCCCGAATAGATCGGGACGTCGATCCTGATACCGGTATACCACTGCTGTGTTTCCACCTTGGGGAGGAAGGTGCTCCCTTTGTCAACCGTGTATCCTCCATTTCCCTGAATAGTGGGATAATGACCGGCTCTTGCTGCCTTGCTGCTTTGCTCTGCCTGCAGGAGATCCTCCCTGGCCTGCATCAGAGCCGGGCTGCGCTGCTGCATGGTCTCTATCCACCACTCCAGTTCTGCCGGCTCTGGTCCAGTAGTATTGACAACATCGATATCCTTGACCGTATCAACCATTATACCGGTGAGGCTGGCAAGGTTCTGCTGCGCCAGCCTGAGCTGCCCCTGGGTCTTTACCAGGTCGGCGGCGGCGCTGTCCAGGCGTGCCTTGGCTTCGTAGACAGCTATGATGTCGCCGGTTCCGGCCGTAAGGAACGCCTGTGCCTGTTCCTGGACCTTCTCTACCCTGTTCAATTCGATTTTATACAGCTTTTCATCTGCGTTTGCCTTCAGGCAGCGCAGGTAGGCATCAAGCAGGCGGACAATCAGATCCTGACGGGCGGCCTGGATACCGGCGTCGGCGCTGCTGATTCCTTTGTCGGCAGAGGATATCTGGTAATAGGCGGGAATATTCAAGAACGACAGCGTACCCCCCATGCCGTAACTATAGCCGGTGAACTCGCCATCAATATCTCCAGCGGAATAATTTTCCACCTTGTGCCAAAGCTGACGGACTGCACCGTTGGCGCTGATACGCGGCAACAGGGCTGCCCAGGCAATATCCTTGTCCGCCTTGACGCTATCCAGCCGCGCCTCGGCACGACTTACTAGCGGGTCCTTGACCTTGGCCAGCTTGTACAGATCCAGCAGGTCGCGGTCCTGGGCCTGTGCGTTATGGGGTAAAGCGGATAGACAGCAGAAGACAGTGATAAAAGCAAAACCTAACCACCTCTCACCCCAGGGCTGAATGTTTTTTGGAATAATTGTGTTATTTCGCATTGTAGGCCTTTCTCATCCGATCACGTAGCGGACCTATGAAATAATCCAATGCCGTGCGGGGTTTTGTGGTAATGGAGGCCTGTGCCTGCATCCCCGGCACCAGCTCCAGCTTCCCCAAAAGCTTGAGCGCTTCGGGATCAAGTTCAAGATAGGCGGCGTAATAAGGCATATCCCCCTGCGCGGTCCGTGTCGTCAAGCGGTCGGCGGAAATATAGCTGACCGTTGCCTTTATCTGCGGTGTGGTGCTGCTCTTGAAGGCGGTCAGGTTTACCTGCGCCTCCTGCCCCAGCTTGACGTCACTGATGTCGTTGACACCGACCTTTGCTTCTACGATCAGATGATCTGTCTGAGGCGCTATCTCCATCAACGTCTCCCTGGGTACCACCACCCCGCCGATGGTGGAGACCTTCAATCCAACGACCTTGCCGGCTACCGGCGCACGAATGATCTGATGGGCCATCAAGGCTCGGGATGGGCGCACGCGCTCTTCCAGTTCAATCCGCTTCATGGCGGACTGTTTAATCTCGGTGGCTGCCTGTTGAACCCGCTCGGCCCTTATGGCCAGTATCTTCTGTTCCAGTTCCGCCAGATGCTGAGTGCTGGCGGCGATGCTGGAAGAGATCTGTTCGCGCTCGCCGGCTTTCTGAGCCAGCTGCCGCTCCAGGTCCAGCACGATTGTTTTGGTGACATACCCTTCCTTGCGCAGGGTTTGATTGGCCTCCAGCTGTTCCCTGAGGGACGCGAGCTCTTTTTTCTTGGATATCAGTTGTTCCTGAGCGCCCTTGATCATCTCCCTGATCTGCTGAATCTGGCTTTTTACCATTTCGATCTGCTTCAGGTACGCTTCCCGTTTGGCATTAAACAATCTGGTCTCGGCCTGAACCACCTCTGCCGGAATCCCCTTGGGAAAGGAAAGCACGGAGTTGTCATTCTTTTCCGCCTCCAGCCGGATTATGGTGGCGGTCTCGGCAACGGCCTGCCCTTCGAACATATCCACGATGGGCTTGACCTGATCATCCTCCAGAACAATCAGAGGTTGACCGGCCTTGACGGTTACACCATCTTTCACCAGGATCTGCTTGATGATTCCACCCTCCTGATGCTGCACGGCCTGACGTTTGTTCTGGAATACTACCTCGCCCTGGGCATGTACGGCCGAATGCAGCGGTGCCAGGAAACCCCACACGGCAATGGATCCGAAGAAAAGCACGAGAATGGTAGCCCCTGTCATAATGATAGGGGTGGGAGAATAGTTGGTTTCCCGCTTGGGTGCTGCCACCACAATGGCATTTTCAGTTATTTTAGCCACGGGGCACCTCCTCGCCGGATACGGCGCTCTGTCCTGCATCACCCTTGTCTGCAGGTTGCTGCGGTTTTATATTCGGTTTCATATGCGGTTTTATTTGCGGCTGCGCTTGCTGAGGCTTTTGCTGCAGCTGTTTCTGCTGTTCCAGCAGGCGCTGCAAAACGCCCTCCCTTGGACCGAATGCCGCGATTGTACCGTCATTCATTATCATCAGCTTGTCTACGCCTGAGAGCAGGCTGACCTTGTGTGTGATGATCACCACTGTCGCGCCCATCTTTTTCAGATGAGCCATGGCCTGCAGCAACGCCACCTCTCCTTCGTTGTCCAGGCTGGCATTCGGCTCATCCAGCACCAGCAGCTTGGGATCGCCGTACAGCGCCCTGGCAAGACCGATGCGCTGACGCTGACCACCGGAAAGCACCGCACCGCTATCTCCGATATAGGTGTCGTACCCTTTTGGCATCTGCAGGATCATTTCATGCAAACCTGCCAGTTGTGCCGCTTTGATGACCTTTTCGGAGTCAGGTTCGTCAAGGCGGGCGATATTGTCGGCAATGCTGCCGGCAAAAAGCTCGATGTCCTGGGGCAGGTAACCTATGTAAGGACCAAGGCGATCCGACGGCCATGATGCCATATCGGCACCGTCCAGGCGGATGGTGCCCTGCAGCGGCTGCCATACCCCGACCAGCAGGCGGGCCAGGGTCGATTTCCCGGCTGCGCTGGGACCGATGATCCCCAGGGACTCGCCGGCCGGCAGGGCAAAGGTGATCTCTTTTACAATAACCTTGTTGGTAGCGCGGATGCCGAAGGTAACCTTTTCCAGGGAAATCTGGCCGGTGGGGGGCGGCAACTCCATCGGCTCGATATCAAGATGCTGGGATTTCAAATAGA
>Ga0209212_1005979_pt1 | contig 14184 bp, 11 predicted proteins | sample RifGroC2_FD_183996 | JGI IMG/M metagenome (GOLD analysis project Ga0209212, IMG submission 183996) | Groundwater microbial communities from Rifle, Colorado, USA - Groundwater C2 (SPAdes) (version 2) | ecosystem: Environmental > Aquatic > Deep subsurface > Groundwater | place: Rifle, Colorado... | reverse complement strand
CTTGAAGGGCAGCCCGGTGATCAGCACGGCCAGCGGGGCCAGCGCCGGCAGCATGAACCTGGCGTCGCGCACCGGCAGGAAGGACCAGAATAAAAAACTCAGGACGAACCAGGCGAGCAAGCCCAGCAGGTCGGGCTTAGGCTTCGCCCACTGGTTAAAGGCTACGCCGCCGAGGGCGGCGAGGAAGAGCGGGAATTCAAGCCCGAGGGCGAGCGTGCTCACGTAGGTCAGCACGGACGAGGAGGATTCCTGCCCGAAAGCGGCTTCCAGCAGGCGCGGCACCATGAACGGCCACTGGGCCCGGTACCAGGGGGCGGTAAAGACCACGGCGAAGAGGAACGCCAGGACCGCCCCGAGCCGGCCGCTGCTGCCGCCTAAAGCGAGGGCCCCGATAGCAAAGATGGGCAGGAAATAGGTGAAGGCGCTCCACTTGGTCAGCTGGGCCGCCACGAAAATGACGCCGACCAGCAGGGAGGGCAGCTTGCGCTGGAATTTTTCGGAGGCGAAAAAAGCCCAGTACGCCGCGGCCACCCAGGCGGCCAGGGCCAGGTCCGGGACTTGCTCGCGGGCCATTGCCTGCACGTCCGGCATGCAGGTGACGAGGATAGCCGCGAACAGGCCTCCCCATTCGCCGCCGAAGCGCCGGCCGAGGCCCCAGACGGAGACGCAGAGCAGCGCCAGGAAGAGGGCGTTCACGTAAAACCCGGCCTTCTCGGACTCTTCGTACTTCATCATGGACGCTACGGCGAGATGGTAGAGCGGGGGTATCGGGATGGTGGGCGCCTTGAACTCGTAATCCAGCAGCCGGCCCGGGTTGTGCAAAGCGTCCTGGGCCAGGTAATCGCGGGCGATGTTCATCTGCTGCGAGGCCGTGGAGGTCGGGGGCTGGTTCTCGCGGCCGGTCCAGAAAGCCAGCTGGACGACCTGGAAGACGATCAGCGCGACCAGGCCCAGGATGCTGCTGAGACGCTTCAGCAGCGAGGCCGGCTTCTGCGGCTGGACCTCGCCTTCCGTCCCGCTGAAATTCTCCACCTCGGTAGGGGGCGCGTAGATAGTGCTGGGCGCGGGGGAAGGGGTCTCGTCGTTCTCTGGCATAATTACCTGTTTAAACTTTAATTATACAACCCGGAAGTATAATCTGTTCGGTTAACGGCTTAATTATGTATTGTAACCTTTTTACCCCTTCCCTTCAACATTCGGTTGTTATTGCGGCTATCTTCCCGGAAAACCGGCCGGTTAGAATTTGTAGAATAAGGATCCTGCAGCGGGGATCAAGAACTGAATATATGTCAAACACGACCGCGGCGCGCGAAGCGATGAAGAACGGCGAAGTTTTCCTTGAACGCAATGAGCCGCGGAAGGCGGAAATATTTTTCAGGCGGGCCTTAGGTTTCGACGGCGGCCTTGTCCAGGCGGAGCTGCGCCTCGCCCAGATAGCGCTGGGTACGGGCGAGCTCGCGAAAGCCGGGCTGCATGCGGACCGCGTCCTTGCCCGCGACCCCGGGATCGCCCACGCGCATTATCTGAAGGCGCGCGTCCTCGCGCAAAAAGGCGGGCGCGCCCGCGCCCTTAGCTGCCTTAAAAAGGCCGTCAGCCTTTCCCCGGACCTTGAAGACGCCGCCAGGTTCATGTTCCTGCTGTCCGGTAACCCGGGATGGAAACCGCGCGGGGCCGACATGCTCGCTTCCTGGAGAACGGCCATCGAGGCCGAGAAAAAGGCGGACCTGAAAAAAATGCGGCGCGCCCTCCTGGATTTCGCGGCCGCGACCGGGGCCAGCCTGAGCCCCCAGCTTTTTAAAGCGTACTGCATGCTCGGGTATTATGAAAAAGCCTGCGAAACGCTCTCGCTGCTTACCCGCACGCGCGAAGCCAGGGACAGCCTATGCCTGCTCGATATCGCGAACCCCTGGTGCCTTGAGCGCAGGCTGCCCGCGGCGTATTTCGCCGGGCACAGGCGCGGGCTCGGAAAGATAAAAACCTGCCCGGGGCTGGAAGGTTTCCTGGCTTATCTTAAACTTACCCTGGTCCTGACGATCCACGGCCCGGGGAAAGAGGCCGCCCTGGCGGGCCTGGCCAAACTGGCGGAAAAAGAGGGCGGCAGGTACGGCTTTGCCGGCTATGTCGCCGGGTGGCGCAGTCTCTATAACGGCAGGTACGATCAGGCGCTCTCCTGTTTTCAGAACTGCCTGACTTCAGGCTTTCGGCACTATGTCGTACAGTGCAATCTAGGCGAAGCGCTTTTATGTAAAGGCAAGGCGGCCGGCGGGCTGGAAAAATTCAAGGCCGCGTATTCTTGCGCTCCCGAAGGCGAAAAGGAAGGCGTGCGGGCCTGGGAAGGGGAGATGCTCCTGTTCATGCGGAAATACCGACGGGCTGTCAGGTTGCTGAAGAACAACAAGAGCCGTCACGCGGCCTGCTGGCTGGGGGCGGCGTACCTGGGAATCGGCGAGCTTGAAAACGCGCTGGCCGAGCTTAAAAAGATAGCCGCCGCCGATCCGGACGACGCGGAAGCCAGGACCTGGCTGGGAGAGGCTTGCCGGCGCCGCGGCCTTTACCCCGAAGCCCTGCGCGAGCTCGACCTCGCCGGCAAGCTCGGCGGCGGCCGCAATTTCTGGGTGTATTTGAACAAGGTTCTGCTTTTAAAGGACAGCGGAGATTTGTCCGAAGTTAAGCGCAACTTTGAAGCCGCCGCTTCCATCTGGCCGGAGCTTCCCGCCCTGGCGCGCGAGAGGCTTGGACTGGGCGGAGCAAAACCGTTGAACAGGTTTGAAATGATCCAGGTGACCGGGCAGATACTTAAGCTGTGCGGCGGCTACAGGCGGATGGAGAAACATTTCCTGCCGCTGGCGGCATCGGGCTTGAAATTATAGCCCGCGCGGGTTACTCGATCTCTTTGATCCGTTTCTTGTAGCAGGCGTCGCAAAAGCCATGGCTGAACAGGGCGTTGGTATGTCCGCTGATATAGGTTTCCATCTGTACCCAATCCCCTTTATCCGTCTTTATCTTCTTGCAGTCAGCGCAGATAGGCAGAAGGCCGGTGAGCTGTTTTACGCGTTTAAGAGCCTCCTGCAGCTTAATTATCAGGTCCTCTTTTTCGTTCAGCAGTTTTTTTCTTTCAATGGCGTAGTGTATGGTGCGCGCAAGTTCTTTGTCTCCGAACTGGCTTTTGACGAGGTAATCCTGCGCCCCGTCTTTAAGGGCTTCCAGCCCCAGCGCTTCGTCCTCTGTGCCTGTCATTACTATGACCGGCAGCTCCGGGAATTTGCCGCAAACCGCTTTTACGGTAGCCAGGCCGCCGCTGTCGGGAAGGCTGAGGTCCAGCAGGACGATATCAGTCCCGCCTTCAGCCAGCGCGGCCAGCCCGTTTGCCAGGGTTTCTTCTATCCTGGCGCCGGGATCCAGGCCGGCTTCGCGCAGCATTCTCAGCGCGATCTTAGAGGAGATCGGCTCGTCTTCTATTAATAAAATACGCGTGGTCCCTTTGTCCATGTTCCCCCCAGCGCCTATTATACCGCAAAAAATGCGCGGGTTAAATATCGGCCGATGCAGCCGCTGGGAACATAAGCCGGAGCACTGTTCCGGCTGCCCCGAAACCGCCATCCGGATTTGAGGAAAATATGAGCTTTTTCTGAAGCATTCAATAGCTCCGGACTTTAGACTATAAGTGAAGAGGCGGGTGGGAGATATGAAAAAAACGTTGTTAGTGGCGGATGACGACAAGGAGTTCCGCGGCGTTATAACCAGACTGTTCGAGGGAACGGAGTGGCAGGTGGAAACGGCGGAGGACGGCGTCGCCGCGCTGGAACGGATGGCCGCGCGGCCGCCGGATATTATCCTGCTCGACCTGAACATGCCGCGCCTGGGCGGGCGCGAGCTGTTGGGCCGGATACGCAAAACATCCAGCCTGGCCATGACCCCGGTGGTGGTGATAAGCGGCGACTGCGCCCCGCTGGAGCAGGCCTATGAATTCTGGCTTGGCGCGGACGACTTTATTTCAAAACCTTTCAACGCCCTGGAACTGGTTTCGCGCGTCGAGGGAGCAGCCAGGCGGGCGCGGCTCCTGCCGGGCGCCGACCCGCTGACCCGCCTGCCCGGCAGCGCGGCTATCGGGGCGGAGACCGCGCGCCGCATTGAGGCCGGCGTGCCCATGGCTTTTTTCTGTATCGATATCGATAACTTCAGGGAGTACAACGACAGCTATGGCTACCTGAACGGCGATAACACCATAAAGCAGACCGCCGCCCTGCTGTCGGGAGTGCAGGAAGACTTTGCCGGAGAGGATGTTTTTCTGGGGCATGCCGGTGGCGACGACTTTGTGATGGTCTCCTCGCCGGGTAAAGCCGAAGAGATCTCCAGGGCGATAGCGGCAAGGTTCGACGCGCTGGCCCCGGGTTTTTATTCGGCGGAGGACGCCGCGCGCGGTTGTATCGTTTCCAGAAACCATGCCGGCGAACCGCGCGAGTTCCCGCTGCTGACGCTCAGCATCGCCGTCACTACCAACGAAAAAAGAGAATTTTCGCATTACGCTAAGGTCGTGGACACAGTAGGGGAAATAAAGAAATACCTTAAGGCGTTCAAGGGCCGTTATGGCAGCGTTTATTCGAAAGACAAGAAGGGGGATTGACCTTATGGCCCTGAGACCCGGGATGAACGGCGAAGGCGCGGCACGGGGCCGCGGCCTGGTGCTGGTGGCGGAGGACGATGTTAAAATGCGGGCGGTGCTGTCGCGTTTTCTATCCCTGCAGGGGTATGAGGTTATAGAAGCCGCGGATGGCCGCGAGGCTATATCGCTGGCGCGCGAAAGGGCCCCCGATATCGTGCTGCTCGATATCGCCATGCCCGGAAAGAACGGGCTCGAGGTGCTGAAAGAACTGGTTCCGGAAATGCCGGCTACCGGCTTTATAATGGTTACGGGAAACGAGGACGAGGAGCTGGCCCGCTCCTGCCTCCAGTTGGGTGCTTTCGACTATATGCCGAAGCCGGTGGATATGGATGTCCTTGCCCGTACCGTGAAGTCGCGTCACCTAGCCCAAAAGCCGCTGGTTTTTTGACGGATGGCGCGGGTAAAAAAAGTTCACAAATCCTGACCGGGCGCCCGCGCCGTGAAATTAGGCGATAAACCGGTTTCTTCCCCTAAACATAGTCCAAATATTCCACCCGCTTACAAGGCGGTGCGCTGACTTGCATGCCGGCCTTGCTGGCTGCCTGACGGCAGGTGGATGCCGCAGGCCTTGACAAATGGGGAAATGTCTGTTATAACATAACAAACCTAACAAAGGCAACAAAGAATATGAAACAAACAAAAGTAAAAACAGCTTTCGGTACCCATGAAATAGCCAAGGTTTGTCAAGTGACCCCGCCAACGGTAATTCGCTGGATGGAGGAAGGTAAGCTTGTCTTTTTTACTACCGGCGGAGGCCACCGCAGGGTGTGGGACACAGATTTGGCGGCTTTTATGCGCCTTCATAATATTCCGGTGCCAGCCGCTCTGGAGGCGGGCACTAAATTAAGGTTCCTGATAGTGGATGATGAACCTGAGTATAGGCAGCTAATGATCCGGTTGTTGCGCGCCGCCTATCCTGAGTCTGAGATAGCCGAGGCTGCCGATGGTTTTGAAGCCGGGCACAAGGTTCATTCCTTCCAGCCTACCCTTATATCGCTGGACCTGCACCTGCCCGGGGTGGACGGCTTTAAAATATGCGAGTTGATCCGCGGCGACGCGGATTTGAAGGGCATTAAGATCCTGGCCGTCACGGCCTACGACACCGAGGAAGCAAGGGCGCGGGTGCTGGAGGCCGGCGCGGATGACTTCCTGGGCAAACCTTTCGAGGCGGCGGCGCTGACTAAAAAACTGGAACACCTGCTTGCTGACACTAGGTGGTCGGGGAAGGGGGCTTTATGACGGACCACGAAAATATTTCCGTCAAAACCGGGACCGAGCCGGCCAAACCCAAAATAATGGTCATAGACGACGAGTTGGGCTTCAGGGAGCTTGTCGCTTTTGAATTCGGCGCGCGCGGCTACCAGGTGGTTACCGCCGCCAATGGCCAGGAGGCGGTTCTGAAGGCGGGGGATAAGGATATAGACGTGGTCATTTCCGACATGGCCATGCCGAAACTGGGCGGCCTTGACACGCTGACCGCCCTGAAGAACCTGGACCCCAAAATTGAAGTTATTATGGTGACCGGTTTCGCCACGCTGGAAAACGCCGTTGAAAGTATGAAGCGCGGCGCCTACGACTTTGTAACCAAACCCTTCCAGATAGACGACCTGGCAAGGCTGGTTTCTCGCGCGTTGGAAAAACGGCGCCTGGGCCTGAAAGTGGACGAGCTGAAAGAAATAAACCGGTTCAAGTCGGAATTCCTGGCTAATATGAGCCATGAGCTGCGCACGCCCATGAACGCCATCCTGGGCTACACCTCGCTGCACCTGGACCGCATCTATGGGCCGGTTAACGAAAAGCAGGAGGAGGCGCTTAAAAGAGTCGAGGCCGGCGGCAAGAACCTGCTTCAGCTGATAAACGGCATACTGGACCTTTCGAAACTGGCGGCGGGCCGCATGCCGGTATACCTTGAGGATTTCAACCTCCATGACCTTATAGCTGAAGTTATAAAGATGATGGAATCTTTGTCGGGCGCTAAAAAACTAAAGCTGGAAGCGGAGATCCCGGGGGATACGCGCATAAGGTGCGACAGGACCAAGCTTAAACAGATACTCATCAACCTGATAAGCAACTCAATTAAGTTCACCTCCGAGGGCGGAATTTTTGTGGACCTGGTCCGCGCTCCGGGCACATCACGCTTCTCCATAAGAGTGCGGGATACCGGCATAGGCATAAAAGCCGGGGATATTCCCCAGTTGTTCCAGGAATTCAGGCAGCTTGACGCCTCCTCAACGCGCCAGTACGGCGGCACCGGCCTCGGCCTTGTTATAAGCCGGAAGTTCGCCCAGCTTATGGGCGGCGATGTGAACGTTGAAAGCGTCCCCGGTTCCGGTTCCGTGTTCTCTATCGACCTCCCGCTGGAGAGCGAGCGCCCGGCGCCTTCGCAAGAGGGCGCTTTCCGGCCGGCCGTTGTGGACCTGAAGAAAAAAGTGTTCATGGCCATAGACGACGATCCCGAGGTGCTTGCGCTTCTCCGGGACAGCCTGCAGGGCACCAGCTACGAGTTCGTGGGCGCGCTGAGCGCGGCGGAAGGTATAGCGCTGGCGCGCAAGCTTAAGCCTTTCGCTATCACCCTTGATATTATGATGCCGCACCAGGACGGCTGGTCGGCGCTGCAGGTACTCAAGAACGACGCCGAACTGCGCGCTATACCCGTGATAATCCTTTCCATCACGGACAATAAAAGCCTGGGCTATGCCCTGGGAGTGACCGACTATATAATAAAGCCGTTCGACCGCCGCGAGCTGTTGGGTAAACTGAAGGCGCTGGAACACAATTGCAAACCCAAGGCCGCCGGCCAGGGAGCGATCTGTTCGGTGCTTGTGGCCGACGAGGAAAAGGCGACGGCGGATTATATTAAGGAAACACTGGCGGCCGAAGGGTACAGCGTGGACACCGCCGTCACCGGCAGGGAAGCTTTGGTGAAAATGGCGGCGGTCCCGCCGGATGTGCTGTTCCTTAACCTCACCCTGCCCGAGGTAAGCGGTTTTGAGGTAATGGAGGCCGTGGAAAAAGATCCAAAGCTGAAAAACACGCTTATTTTCGTGCTGACGGCGAAGCACCTGACAGCGCAGGAAATGGAGCATCTGCAGAAAAGGGCGGAAGCCGTCATACAGAAGGGCTCCAGGAATCTGCCGGAGATACTGAGCCAGGTGAAGCGGAAGCTGGAAAAGATCGAGGGCTTTAATTAGGATCCGGGCGGAGGCGATTAGTATGGCAAAAATACTTGTGGTGGACGACGATGTGATCAACCGCGATATCCTGAAAACGCGCCTGGAAGCGGCCGGCTACGAGGTGGCCGAGGCCGCCAACGGCGAGGAGGGTATCAACCTGGCGCAGAAACTTCCTCCCGACCTTATCATACTGGACGTGATGATGCCCAAGGTGGACGGGCTGCTGGCTTGCCGCATACTCAAGGCGAATGAGAAAACAAAAGGTATCCCCATCGTTATGCTGACCGCGCGCAGCCAGCAGCTGGAGGAACTCCGCGGCTGGGAATCCGGGGCGGATGAATATTTAACCAAGCCCTGCGATCACCAGCGCCTGCTGGAGGTGGTGGCCCAGTTCCTGGCCAGGACGAACAAGGAGAGGTTATGACCAATAATATGGATAACTCATCTTCCGCCCGGATAGCGCCGGAGATACTCAGGCTGATCTCCTACGAAACTATGCGGCGCCAGGGAATAGTCCCGCTGGGCCTGCGCGACGGCAAGCTCAGGCTGGCTATGGTGCATAAGTCGGATACGACCGCCCTGGACGACATACGCATAAAGACAGGCTATGAACTGGAGATCTATCCTGTGTCCAAGGACGAGCTGGATAAGATCCTGCAGCAGAATTTCGAGGCGCTTGCCGAGCACCCGCACTGCCCCGCTTTGGCGGTGGAAATGAAAAAAACGGCGGACGGGGAACCCGCGCAGGGGCAGGATTCCTATGCCGCGCAGTCCGTTGAAAAACTGCTTAACCTTGCTATAAGCATGCGCGCCAGCGACATACACCTGGAGCCGCAGCAGCAGGCTTTCTTTGTGCGCTTCCGGATAGACGGGGTGCTCAAGACCATTCATGAATATCCCAAAGAGCACCAGGCCACAATAGCCTCCCGGATAAAGGTAATGGCCGGCATGGATATTTCGGAGAAACGCCTGCCGCTGGACGGACAGATAAGCCTGCATGACGATACCCGCAATATAGACCTGCGCATCTCCACCATGCCCGGCAAGTACGGGGAAACGGTGGTTATCCGCATACTCAACAAAGCCAATGTAATGTTCGGCCTTGAGAAGCTGGGGCTCGCCCCGGCCACGCAGAGCGCGTTCGAGGCCCTGATCGAAAGGCCGCACGGGATAATCCTGGTGACCGGGCCCACCGGCAGCGGCAAAACCACGACTTTGTACGCGGTGCTGAACCGTATTAAATCCCCGCTGATAAACATCATTACGCTGGAAGACCCGATAGAATATGAGCTGCTTGCCGGCAGCGGCAACCAGATGGGCATAACCCAGGTGCAGGTTCAGCCTAAAATAGGCATGACCTTCGCAGCCGGTCTCAGGGCTTCGCTCAGGCAGGACCCGGACGTTATCATGGTGGGAGAGATACGGGACAAGGAAACAGCTGAAACCGCCATGACCGCCGCCATGACCGGCCACCTGGTGCTTTCCAGTCTGCATACCAACGACGCGCCCAGCGCCGTGGGCCGGCTTATAGATATGGGCATAGAGCCGTACCTGATAGCCACCACTTTCGCCGGGGTTCTGGCCCAGCGGCTGGTGCGCCTGCTGTGCCCGCGCTGTAAAGAGGAGTACCGCCCGCCGCTCCGGGCCCTGAAGAATATGTTCCCCGGCCGAGCGGGCCTGGACAAAGCCGTGTTCTACAGGCCGAGGGGCTGCGATAACTGCCGGGGGACGGGCTATGCCGGCAGGCAGGGGATATTTGAGCTGCTGGTCATGAACGATGAGATAAAGCAGCGTATACACGACGGGGATAATCTGGGCGGGATACGCAAGGCCATGCAGGCCCAGGGAATGAAATCGCTGTCGGAAAGCGGCATAGAGCTGGTGTTCCGGGGCCTGACCACCGTGGAAGAAGTTTCCCGGGTGGCGGTGGAATAAAAATCGGGAATCTAAAATCAAAAATCGAAGATCAAGGGTCGGGGATCGGGGAAAGAGGAAGCGGGGGAGGGAGAATGTTATGAGCGAAAACGGAAAAGACGATCAAACTGACACGCCGGCAAAGATACTGGTGGTGGACGACGAGCTTGGGATACGCGACATGCTTTCGTATGAGCTCAGTTCCCATAATTACCGGGTCGTAACGGCGGTTAACGGAGAGGACGCGCTGGAAAAGATCCGCAAAGAGAAGTTCCAGCTTGTCATAAGCGACGTTAAAATGCCGCGCATGGACGGCATGGAAATGCTGGAAGCCATAAAAAAGATAGATCCCGACGTGGAAGTGATCATGTCCACCGGGTTCGGCACTATAGAGACCGCGGTGAGCGCCATGAAAAAAGGCGCGTATGACTTTATCCAGAAACCTTTTAATCTTGATGAGATCCTTGCCCTTATAGAGAAAGCCCTGGAAAAGAACGAGTTAAAGGTTATGCTCGGAGTTTATGAAAGCAGCAAAGCGGTCTTATCCTTGATAAAACTGGACGAGCTGCTGCCTGTTATGGCAAAACTCACTTTACAGGTGCTTAAAGCCGATGACGCTTCAATACTGTTGATGGGGCCGGATAATTGTTTCCAGTATGCCGCTTCAGCCGGGTTGCCCGCAGAGACGGAAGCTCGCCGCAGGACCTGCCTGGAACTGGGCGAGCGGGTGGCCGGTAAAGTGGCGAAGGGCAGGGAGCCTGTAATTATCAACGGGCCGCTGGAGTCAGACGACAGGTTCCTTGGCATGGCCGGACTGCGCGAGATCCGTTCTTCAATAGTCTATCCGCTGATCCTTGAGGGTAAAGTGCTGGGACTGCTTAATGTCAACCGCACCGCGCAGAAAGAACCTTTCACCGCGGCCGATCTGCGCCACGCCACTATTTTCTGCTCCCAGATCTCACAGGCTATCAACAACGCCGCTCTTTTCCGGGAACTGGAGGACCGCATAAAGGAAATACAAGAGATGCAGTCCCAGCTCGTGCAGTCCGAGAAACTGGCAGGCATAGGCCAGCTTTCCGCCGGTATAGCCCACGAGATAAACAACCCGCTGGCGGGTATAATGGGTTTCGCAGAGATAGTTCTTAAGAGCGACGGACTTTCTCCGCAGCAGCGGGGGGATATTGAAACCATTTTAAAGCAGAGCAGGCGCTGCGGCGATATCGTCAAAAACCTTCTCCAGTTCAGCCGCATAAAAAAAGGTAAAGACACACCGGTAAATGTCCTGCCGGTTTTGGAAGCCTCATTGCAACTCGCCGGTTTTGACCTGAAACGCGCGAATATAGGCGTTATAAAGTCTTTTCCGGCCGACCTGCCGTTAATAACGGGGAATGCGGGGCAGCTGCAGCAGGTGTTCCTTAACCTGATAATGAACGCCCGCCAGGCTATGGAGGGCAAAAAGGGCGCGGAACTCAGGATATTGGCTTCCGGAAAAGAGGATGGCGTTATTCTGCGGTTCGAAGATAACGGCTGCGGCATCCCTCCTGAGAATATCAGCAAAGTGTTCGACCCGTTCTTCACCACCAAGGCGGTTGGCAAAGGCACGGGGCTCGGGCTGTCCGTCTCATACGGGATAATCAAAGCTCACCACGGGATCATAAGCGTGGAAAGCAGGGCTGGGATCGGCACGGCTTTTATCATTTCCCTTCCGGTCTGCAAGGAGGCTCCCGATGAACCCGTATAATATCCTGGTGGTCGACGACGAAGATTTTATGTGCAAACTCTGCGGGCGTGTCCTGAACGGCATGGGATATGAGGTCGTTTTCGCGCAGAATGTGTCGGAGGCCCTGGGGAAAACCGGCTCTCTGGAACGCCTGGATCTGCTGATCACGGACCTCCGTCTACCGGACGGACACGGGCTGGACGTTATCCGCGCAGCCCGCGCGAAATTTCCAGCCGTCGGGGTGCTGGTAATTACGGCGCTCCTCAGCCCGGAAACGTTCCAGGCGGAATTCCAGAGCCTGGGAGTCTCGGAAAACGATATGCTTTCCAAACCCTTTGCGGTTTCCGGGTTCGAAGCCGCGGTGAAGGCAAAACTGGAGCAGGTTAAGGACCCGCCGGAGCGGGGGGAATCTAAATAAGGAACGGAGGTTCTATGCCGGGAAATAAATTTATTGCAGGCACACGCCCGGGCGGCGGGAGAAATACTGTCTTGCTGATCATCGCCTTGGTCGCTATAGCGGCTTCGCAAGTGTCCTTACGGGCCGAGCCGGGGATAAAGGATAAAGAAATACTAATAGGGTCCTGCTCCGCGCTTAAGGGCCCCGCCGGCGAACTCGGGACCGCCCAGCTTGAGGGAGCGAAAGCCTATCTGGATTACGTTAATGCGGAAGGCGGAGTACATGGACGTAAGATAAAGCTGCTGGCTTTGGACGACGGCTATGAGCCCGGTAAGGCTATAGTATGCTTCAAGCGCCTGCTAAAAGAAGGGGTTTTTGCCGGTGCGTTCTTCGTGGGCACGCCCACGGCTGCGAAGCACGCGTTCCTTGCGGAAGAAAATAAACTGCCTATTATCGGCCTTTTTACGGGAGCGCAGCTTTTGCGCGAACCCTTCAAGCGCTATATCGTAAATGTGCGGGCTTCCTACTACGACGAGACCCGTGAACAGATAGATCATCTTTGGAAGGACCTTGGGATGCGCAAGATCGGCGTTGTCTACCAGGACGACGCTTTCGGCATTGCGGTGCTGGAGGGAGTCAGGCGCGCTCTTAAACGTTACGGCGCGGCGCCGGCGGCTATCGGCTCTTTCCCGCGCAACAGCGCCGAGCTGAAAAAAGGCGTGGCGGCTGTCCGCGCGGCGAAGCCGGAAGCGGTGATCCTGGTCGGGCCCTATAAGCCGGTGGCGGAGATAGTTAAAGCGAGTAAAGCCTCGGCCTGGGAACCGCTGTTCGTGACCGTCTCGTTCGTGGGGACGGAATCGTTCATCAGGGCCGCTGGCCGCGCGAGCGAAGGGACCCTTATCACGCAGGTGGTTCCGCCCAGCAGCCGGACGGATTTCCCCGGAGTTGCTTTGTATCTGAAGCTTTTACAACGCTATTCACCGAAAGCCGAGCCGGGCTTCGTCAGCCTGGAGGGCTTCGTGGACGCCGTAATCCTGGTGGAGGGCCTCAAACACGCCGGCAGGGAACTGACGCGGGAGAAATTCCTGGATACCATAGAAGCCATGAACGGCCTTGACCTCGGTTTCGGGCCCAGGCTTAAAACCGCGTTCGGGCCAAAGGAACACCAGGCTTTTAACGGTGTTTACAGCACCGTGGTCCGCGACGGTAAAGCGGTGCTCTTTGAAGACTGGAAAGAATTGCGCGGGAGCAAATGAAATGCCTTACTTTAAAAAGGTCCGGACCCTCCGGAGCAAACTGCTGGCGGCTTTTCTGCTGCTGGACCTCGCCGCATTGGCGCTGATAATACGTATCGCTTCCAGGGACACCTACGGCGCGCTGGAGGGACAGATACAGCTCCACCTCTCCCATACGATGAAGGAACATTCTGATTCCATAGCCCAGGAACTGGAGACCAAATGGCGCTGGCTTATCCGGACGGCCGATAACCCGTTTATTGTAGACAGCCTGGTACACACAGGCGGTCGCGCGCGCTATCTTCTCCCTTTCATGCGGCAGCTGACGCTTCCGGGGCGGGGAGGTGAGCAGCCGGTGATCATGCTCCTGGACTCCAGGGGGCGGGTGATAGCCGATAATATGAGCGACGGCGCCCCGTCCGCGGATTTTAGCAAGGACAACTGGTTCCGGGATGTTATGCGTTACGGGGATTCGCGGGCGGAACTTACTGTCGGCACGGAGAACACCGCGGTTTTATTCGCGTGCCCGGTTTTTGTGGGGGAAAATCCGGCGGGGGTACTGGCGGCGGAATTTCATCTCGATTTCGTCAGCGGGATCCTGACCAGCGAGAAAGCTTTTCAGGCCAGCCTGCTTACCCCATCGGGCCGGGTCATACTGGGGGAGCTGCCTAAGTCGGAGGCGGAGAGTATCGCCGCCCTGCCCGGAGATCCCGATAAACCCAGGACATTCATCAAAGACGGCATGCTCTACAGCGTTGGCAGTCTGCGGGCACCGGTGGAAGCGGGGCTTGAGCAGCTGCTGGTGCTTTCCGCCCCGCTCCGGGAGATAAATAAGCCGATACAGGCGCTTCGCTGGCGGATGCTGCTGATCGGTATCATGATCGCCGTTGTGCTGGCCTTTATGATATTTTGGCTGTCCGGCGCGTTGTTAAAGCCGCTCAAGACCCTTGAAGAAACCATGGAGCATGTCGTGCAGGAGGGCGACCTTTCCCGCCGGGCGCCTGTAACGGGCCAAGACGAGGTGGGGGTTCTGTCCGCGGTTTTTAACCGGATGCTGGACAGCCTTGCGGAAAAAAACCGGC
>Ga0209212_1005978_pt1 | contig 14192 bp, 6 predicted proteins | sample RifGroC2_FD_183996 | JGI IMG/M metagenome (GOLD analysis project Ga0209212, IMG submission 183996) | Groundwater microbial communities from Rifle, Colorado, USA - Groundwater C2 (SPAdes) (version 2) | ecosystem: Environmental > Aquatic > Deep subsurface > Groundwater | place: Rifle, Colorado... | reverse complement strand
ATTGTCAGGTCGGCGAACACGAGGTGATTTCCCGACGCGACGAACAGCGTGGGTTGCTCCTCCCGCGTTTCAACTACGGGCTCGTCTGCGACGAAATCCGGCCCGAGGCTTAGCCACCTCTCGGGTCAATTCCGCCTTTAGCACTGTCGACGCTTCCGCACTCGATGTTCCAGCTTGGATGTGAAACACGGACGAAATCCGCAACCTCCGCGCAACCAGACGACAGGCGGGATTTCAGAGGAAGAAAACCGCCTCCGCAACTCGGTGAATTGTTGGGGTAAAATTGGCGCGCCCTGAGGGATTCGAATCCCCGGCCACAATAACCACACTACAAAGCGATTGAGTGCGGACAGTCCGGAAAAGCAGAAACCAGAACAGGGTTTTTTTTACTTGATTCCTTTATAATACTTGTTATTATTACTAACCCGAGCTACAGGAATTCCGATCAGAGCCATTTTAATATCTGATTTATAAGATTAATTTTGCTGCCAGGCGGCCTTGTCCGTGGGATAAGGCACGCTGAACTCAATAGGAATTGATATCAGCATATCTTGATTCATGGAACCAAGAAGGAGGTGAGGCCGAGGGAATTCAAAAGGTGTTTGGCTTCTTTGGGGGAATTCGTCCGTTAACCTTTTATCCCAAGGGGGGTGTGGATGAAAAAGTCACTCATGTCTCTGCAGATCCCGTCTCTGATTCTGCTACTCTTTTTCGTCGGATGCTCTGGGAACGACGGCGCGACGGGCCCTGCTGGGGGGACGGGCCCTGCCGGGGAACCGGGTCCCCCGGGACCTCCCGGCACGGGCGCCCTGGCAATCGAGAGTTGCGCCGTCTGCCACGCCGAGGGGCGCCTGGCGGACGTCGCCGTGGCGCACAACCCGCCAACCGGGACGGCGACGGCCACGATCACCAGCGTTACGTTCAATCCGGACAACGCTGTGGTGACCTTCACTTTTGCTGCAACGGACATCGCGGGGAATCCGGTACCGGCCGACATTCTCCTCACCCCATCGGGAAGCAACCTTGCCTACGCGAGGTTCACTATCGCCAAGCTGGTGCCCGGGCAGGAGTTTCCCAGATCGGGTGGAACGTACCGGACGCCCAACGAGTGGTTCTACTACGGTCCCCGGAGTCATCGTTCTCCAAGCCAGCTGACATTCGGCGGCGGCGTATACACCTTCACCTTCGTGGAAGACGTCGTTCTTAATCTCTCAGAGGCCGGCTACACCCACCGGGTGGGGATCGAGATCTACGGCATCCCAAACGGACCGCGGTCGGTAAACCCCACGTTCGACTTCGTGCCGGACCAGGCAGGGCCTTCTTATACCTTCACCCAAACCCGTGACATCGTCACAACCGCCGCCTGCAACGAGTGCCACGATCCGCTGGGGTATACGCCGAGCTTCCACGGAAGCCGTCGCGTCGAAACCAGGTACTGCGGCCTTTGCCACAACGCCAACAATGACCTGGCGCCTCAGAGCGGGGCTCTTGGAGCCCCAAGCGTGCCGATCCCCTTTGCCAAGCTTGTTCACGGGATCCACACGGGCCAGGACCTGCTCGTCTTCGAGGATGGCGTAAATATTGGTGACTTCACGGAGATCACCTACCCGGCATGGCAGGATATCCGCAACTGCACCAAGTGCCACAAGGGCGCGGCAAACAGCGGCAACTGGAGAACGGTCCCGAGCATTGCCGCTTGCGGCTCCTGCCACACGGACGTGGACTTCGCGACCGGCGCCGGGCACCTAGGCGGTTCCCAGAACAACACCACCTGCGGACTTTGCCACAATCCTGATGTGCTCGACATCGGGGTAAGCCATCGCACGGAGAACGTGACGCCCAACAACCCCGATGTTCCCTCGGGGCTGGCCAATTTCAAGTACTCCATCGACAACGTCACGGTGAACGACAACGTGGCGGTGGTAACCTTCCACATCACCAAGGACGGGGCGCCGCTCTCCCTGTCCCCCTCCCCGCCGACCGGCTTCACCGGCGGGCCGGGCTTCCTGCTCGCATGGACGCTGCCCCAGGACGGCATCAGTGCGCCTGCGGACTACAACAACCGCAACAGCCCAGCACCTCCCTCCTCCAGCACCGGCAATGGAGCGGGAGACGCACCTTCCGTCTCGCTCGCGAGCGTGGCGGGATCCGCGACCCTCGTGGATAACGCCACCAAGACGTACCGGGTCAGCCTCACGGCGGCACCCTTCCCGGCCGACGCGGAAATGCGGGCGATCGCCCTCCAGGGGTACTTCTCCCAGACCGTCGGCACCACGTCCGTCGGCCGTCACACCCCGTCGGTCCATAAAAAGGTGACCGGCGACGCCGAGCGCCGCACGGTGGTAAAGAGCGGCTATACAAACAATGACCCGGTGAACGGACAGCCCATCGGCTGCCTGGAGTGCCACGAGACCATCGAGGCGCACGGGGGGAGCCGCGTCAACAACGTACAGGTCTGCGTGATGTGCCACAATCCGAACAAGAGCAGCAGCGGGCGGACCGTGAATCCGGCCACGGCCAATCCGGAGACCGTTGCCGTGTTGGGGTCCGATCCTCTGGACTGGCCCGAGGCGACCAACAACTTCAAGAACATGATCCACGGCATTCACGCGGCCACCGACCGGCCGTACGAGTTCGTCCGCAACCGGTTGAACGGCATCTACTACAACTGGAGCGAAGTGACCTTCCCGGGCGATCTGAAAAACTGCACGAAGTGCCACATCGGCGACACCTACAGGCCCGAGAAGCTGCCCGCCGGCGTCCTTTACAACGTCACAAGGACGACGACCGGGAACTCGTCCGAAACCCGGGCGGACATCATCGCGGCCCGCGCCAGCGTGCCGAACTCCACCGACCTGGTGGACAGCCCGATCGCCGGCGCGTGCTACTACTGCCACGACAGCGCATTGGCCAAGAGCCACTTCCTGCAGAACGGCGGCACGATCGGTTCAACGCGCGGAGACGGGATCATCATCATCGACCCCTCCCCGTAGGGACGGGGCAGGGTTTCAACCCGGAACGCAATACAGGAAAGAACCCCCGACCCTTTCACGGGTCGGGGGTTCTTTTTATTCCTATGCGGCAGGAAGTCCCGTACTTTACAATCGAATGATCGACATAGGTAGGCGGTCGCCCGCTTTCCCTGTCACACCACCGTGCGTACGGGTCCGTACACGGCGGTTCGGTTGGTTAAGCAATCTTCCGTGCCGCCAATGTCGGAAGACCGAGCGAGTCGAAGTAGACGTTTGGCAACGCGAAGCTGAGGGCCGGGCTGCGGCTTAAGTTCCACGGACCGTGAGCGCTCCCGGCGGCTCTGGCCGCAAGGTTCCTGTTCACGTCCCGTTTCCTTAACTCCGCGAACCGGGTGCGCCCCCGCTTCCACTGCTTCCAGACGACGCACCGCAATCGCCGCCTGACCCACGAGTCCAGATCCCCGAGCACCGAGGGGGTCTCGCAATAGGCGAAGTACCCTCGCCATCCGGTCAGGTAGGTCGAGAGTTCCTTGACCATCCGACCGATGCTTACCCCCCGCGTCCGACGCGTCAATCCCCGGACCCGCTCCCGGAACCGCTTCAGCGCCTTGGGCGCAATCCGCCTTCGTGGCGCCTTCGGGTTCAGGAAGCCGAAGCCAAGGAAGGAACGTTTCCCCACTTTCGCCACCGCACTCTTTTCCCCGTTCACTCGGAGCTTGAGCTTCTTGGTGATGAAGGAGGAGATGCTCTCCATCACCCGCTGCCCGGCCCGTTCGCTTCTGACGTAGATGTTCGCGTCATCCGTGTACCTCACGAACCGGTGCCCGCGTCGCTCAAGTTCCTTGTCCAGGTCGTCCAGCACGATGTTCGACAGCAGGGGCGACAGGGGACCGCCCTGCGGCGTCCCCTCGTCCGTCGGACTCACCAACCCGTTCTCCATCACCCCGGCGGTAAGGAACGCCCGGACGAGTTTCAAGCACCGCTTGTCCGCCACCCGCCTGGCGATCCGGCTCATCAGGATGTCGTGGTTCACCCGGTCGAAGAACTTCTCCAGGTCGATATCCACCACGCAGTGGTTTCCCAAGGCGACGTACTCCTGCGCCTTGGCCACCGCCTGATGCGCCGAGCGCCCCGGCCGGAAGCCGAAGCTGTGCTCGGAGAACGTCCGGTCCCACCTGCCTTGCAGTACCTGCATCACCGCCTGCTGGATAAAACGGTCGAGAACGGTCGGGATGCCCAACTTGCGCACCCCGCCTCCCCCTTTGGGAATCTCGACTCGTCTTACCGGCTTGGGCGTGTAGGTCCCGCTCAGCAGTTGCTCCCGGTGGGCCGGCCACTGCTCCTTCAGGTATCCCGGCAGTTCATCGACCGTCATCCCGTCGATGCCGGGGCTCCCCTTGTTCGATCTGACCCGCTTCAACGCCTTCTTCAGGTTTTCTCGCTCGCAGACCTCCTCCATCAGGTGCGCGGTTGATGCCGGGCTTTCGGCTTCACGCTTCGCCGTGGACGGTTCGATCCCTTCGCCGGATACCTTCGGGGCTTCACCCCTGCCCGTTCCCGGGAAGGACAACTGCTCTCCTGTTTTCCGCCGCTTTCCGTCCATGAGTCGCGCGTCCTACTCGCCGCTCCCTTTAACCCCTTCCGGGGACCGTTCGGGCCTTCGGCATGACGTTCCCATGCCTATTATGCCCTCTGCTGACTTCTGCGACGCGGTCAGGGAACCTCGCGATTCCCTCAGTCCCGAACCACAGGACACGCCGCAGATCTCCCGAGGTAAGCTCGACCGCCTTCCGCGCACAACCGCCGGATCTACGCCCCGCACCTTTGATGGATGTGGACTTCGCGATCATTTGCCCGCTCGTCCGGTGCGGAACGCCTCGTATCCGGTTCTTGTCCATCGGCTCGCGCATTTGCTCCACGCTTCCTTCAGACCCCACCTCGCGGCGACGCCCTTGCGCTTCGCTAACCCTTCACCTCCATCAGGTCGGGTAGGGGACTCGCACCCCCAAGCTGTCGAACATGCTCGGCATACAAAAAGTGGCTGCGGCGTGTGCCGCAACCCCTTGAAATTCGTGGCGCGCCCTAGAGGATTCGAACCTCTGGCCACTTGATTCGCAGGTGGGTCTTTACACTATAATAATCAAATATTTAAAATAGTTACCCGCACAGAACATGCCCTAAATGCGCCATGATTTCCGCAACCGCCGCAACCCAGGCGCAACCAACCTAACAACTATTCTCCTGAAATTCCATCCCCTAACCGGAGCGGAAATATCAATTTGACAATGATTGACATTTCAATTAGCATATTCCTTAAATGTCAGTTTGGCATAAGTTGACATATCGCTGACATATAACGCTCTTTCGAAGAACTCCTTATGAGGTAAGAATGAAGCTCCCTGAGCCTGCTCCCGAATGGCGCTCTATCGTGTCCCGGGATTCCGAAAAGCTCGTGTCGCTCATCACCTCGGATGAGGCACGCAAGTGCGTGGCGAAAGCCAACCAGGAATACCTCCATTGGGAAAAAGCCAAGTACCTGACAGGCTCCGCCTCGATCTCTCCCGAAGAACTTTGGTTTCTTATCAAGCTTTCCAGAACTTCCAACATGAAAGCGATCCCACTTGCCGATCCCAAGGGTAACAGCTTCGGCTTCTGGCTTCCCGACCCGGTTCTCAAGGAGCTGCACTTCATCGACCAGTATGCCGGCGGTAGCATCCTGATGGACAACCCACAACTCTCCTCCGAGGCCAGGGAGCGTTATCTGATCAGCTCCCTGATGGAAGAAGCCATCGCCTCCAGCCAGATCGAAGGGGCGGCGACTACGCGGAAAGTCGCCAAGGAGATGCTCCGCGAGGGGCGCCCGCCAAAAAACAAGGCAGAGAAAATGATCCTGAACAACTACCATACGATTCGCCGCATAAAGACCTTTCAGGGCCAACCCCTCAGTATGGACATCCTCCACGAGCTGCACCGGTCGTTGACGAAAGACACCATGGACGACCCCTCCGCAGCAGGCCGCTTTCGATCCGAGGATGAGCCTGTCTACGTAATCGACGAAAGCGATGGCCAGACGCTGCACGTGCCACCGCCGGCCCGGGAGCTGCCGGAGAGGATGGAAAAGTTTCTCGCGTTTGCCAATGACAAAGACAATGAGCCGTTCATCCATCCGGTGATCCGCGCCATCCTGCTCCACTTCTGGCTTGCTTATGAACATCCGTATGTGGACGGGAATGGGAGAACGGCCCGGGCCGTCTTCTATTGGTACATGCTTTCCCACAACTACTGGATGTTCGAGTACTCGAGCATCTCCAGGATCATCCTGAAATCCGTCCGGCAATATGCCAGGGCCTATCTGTACGCGGAGACTGACGGCCGGGATGTCACGTATTTCCTCGTGTACCACCTGAAGGCCATCCATCTGGCACTGGAGGAGCTGCACCATTATCTGGCACGGAAACAGGATGAAATGCGTAAAGCGATCGCCATGCTGCGCAATGTTCCCAACCTGAACTACAGGCAAATTGCCCTTCTACAGCATGCGGTGAAGCACGCGGAGGCGGTGTACACGATTGAATCCCACAAAAACTCTCACAACGTCGTGCGGGCGACGTCAAGCGCAGATTTACTCGACCTTGCGGAGAGGGGGTATCTGATCAAAAGAAAGATGAACAGGCGTTACTATTTCGTGGCCGTGCCGGATGTCGCACAGAAGCTGGATCTGTCTCCAGCGACGAAAAAAGAATAACCCTATAGCTTTGCAGGCCCCCTAAATGTCAAATTGACACAAGTTGACATTTCATTGACGGTAGACGGGATATGGAATAGGCAACTTGACTAAATTCGCCAACTTGACGTTCTTGTCAAGCCTAGGCATTTAGTCAAACAAGGTGCCCAATTCCGAACACGATCGCCTTGCAGTGAAGGTTCCCGTTCAAATTGCCGGCATGTAAGCAAATATGCCAAGATTCAGAAAGGTTCCGGGCCAAGGATCGCGTCCGCGACCGTCTCCTGCTCCACCCATTTGCCGGCGTCCCGGATGGCGGCGAGGAGGTCGTTGCCGATGTCGTCCACCGGCCTCTTGAGAAGGATCTCGATCTCCTCCCGTTCCCCTGGCGGCAGCGGAAGGCCTTCCGCGGAGAACCGCCGCATCGTCTCCGGATCCATGTGGAGAGGCTGCACGGGGACGCCTGAGCGGCGGCGCAGGCTTCGCAGGATCAGAACGCCGAAGCGGTCGAGGTCGCCCCAGTGGAAGACCGGAACCGTCGGTTCGGCCTCGTGGAGCATCCGGAGGAGCCGCACGACCGCCCAGTTGGCCTGTCCCTGACTGCACAGGACGATCTCCTCGCCTCCTTCCTCTCTTAGCTGGTCCACATAATCGTTGAAGGTTGTCTCGTTCTCGATGGAGACAATACGGCTCGCTCGCACCTGCGTGGCACGGGCCTCGCGCAGGTGGAGAAGCATGAGACGGACCGGCTCGCCCAATGTCCGATGCGCCACCGGCGCATCAAGGCGAGCGCCGCGCTTATCGAGAACAAAGCTCCCGAAGCAAAGGACATCGACCGGCGTCTCGTTGCGGAAGATGCCCAGACATTCCAACGCCAAGCGGCGTCGTTCCGACGGGTCCCGCGGCGATTCAGCTTCCACGCGGTCGGCGAGCCCCGGGAGGAAGCGCAGGAGCGCGTCCGCGACCAGGATGTATCGGGCGTCTCCCGTGCGAATTCCCTTTGTCGTACCCGTGGCGCGGCGGGAAAAGTTTGCCAGCCTCACGGGGCCTTCGTTCACCTCAGCCGCGGCGATGCATCGGGCGACAAACCCTAGCTCCTGCGTCACACGTTCGATCCCGTTCTCCCATGCTTGGCGGAAGAGATCCCCCTGTCTCCGCGAGAGACGGCCGGCCGCATCGAGCAGGAAGGCTCGGGCAGTACCCTCAGCCGCGTCGGCCAAGGTGATGACGGTTTCCCCGGCCCGAGCCGCCATCGCGGCTTTCTCTCCCTTGAGGTCCCGCGGAGCTCGCCCTGCCGCCTCGTAGAGAAGGTCCCGCAAAGACGACCCGCCGTCTTCCTGGAGCGCACGTTCCGCCTTTTCCAGGTCAAGCAGAACCGCCAGAGCGTCTCCCGCAACCGGTCGTACCGCTTTGGCAGAGAGGAGCCGGACGAGGACATCCTTCTCCCCGTCGCGTGCGCATCGGTAGACCATTTTGCCAGGAAGACTGCCCGTCCGATCGCACCGGTCTAAAAGGGCCAGGACGACGGTGCGCAGTTCGCGATCGCGGGCCATCTGCTCCTTAAGGTCGCTTGCTCTTCGGGAGCTCACGGCTTTGGCCGAACGCCGATCACGAGGTCCTCTGGACGCACATCCGGCTGCTTCTCGAATAGGCTTGACTGAGCCTCCGGCCGCTGCCAGTGGAAGTCACTCACGAAGACGTCCTGCCCCGGCGTCTTCTCGATGAGCAAGGTGCTTGACGCCTGCAGGGCCGGGGTTACGCCGTCGAGCTCGGGCGTCGCAACGATGAAGTCGACGGCGGCCCGGTCGGCGAACTGCAGAAGCACCTCGCGCCTGCCCGCATCGATCCCCAGGAACGCCTCGTCCAGGAGAAGCAGCCGCAGGCGGGCCCCCGTCCTATTGAACAGAAGCGACGCCACGGCGATGACCAGGAGATATGTGGGGACGGCCTGCTCGCCGCCCGAACCAAACCGGAGACGCTGCCTGGGAAGCTCGGCCGCTTCTCCGTCCTGCCGACTCGACACGAGGAGGACGTATTCGAACCAGCGCCGATAATCGAGAACGTCGGGGACGTCCCCCTCCCGGCTCCGCTTGAATTCGTCGAGCCTGGCCTGGAAGAAGTCGCGCAGCTCTTCCCGGACCGCCGGCTGGAGGATTGACTCTTCGCGGAGCAACTCGAGGAGGCGGCTATACTCCGACCGCTTTTTGAGGGAGAACTGGAACCGACTCTGACCGAAGGCAAGATCCGCCGCAAGGCGGTTGATCCCGCGGATCGTTTCCTCAAGGTCGCGAACCTGCCCCTGGAGTTTGCGGACGAGCCCCGCCATGACGACGCGCTCCAAGAGGTCCTGCGTTTTCTCGTCGAGGGCGGCCTGGAGGGTCCGGACCTCCGCCTCCCTGGCGGCGTACGCCTCCTCGACAGGACGCCCCGAATGGTCCCGGACCTCTCGGTGCTCCTCGTCGAGGCGAAAGCCGTACCGGTGATAGATCCGCTCATTCCTGATTCCATCGGAGGACTGGATGATCGTGAACGCCTTCGTGCGGGCGTTATGAGCCTCCTGGACGAGTCCCGGGATGTTGGATGGGTTGATCTGGGTTCCGCGCATCGACCGGAAGGCGTAATCGTCCACATCCGTCCGATGGATCGGATCGATCAGACTACGGAGCACCTCTCTCCGCCGCTCGGCCTCGATCTCCGACGCCGCGAGCTCCGATCGAGCGCCGGCGAGTCGTTGCTCCCTGCCTTCCAAGACGACCCGACACCGTCCAAGCTCACCGAACACCTGGTCCTTGTCCCGGCGCGTCAATTCCAGATCCTTCTCCAGTTCCTCGGCCCGTTGCCGCAGATCCGAGAGCCCCTGCGCAGCCACCGCCGCCGAAAGCTCCGCGTACCGGTCTCGGCACCGGATGACGCGCGCGTCCATTGCCTCGACGGACGCTATCGATGAAGCCAACGAGGCTTCCGCGGCCGACACGGCAATTGCGGCGCCGTCGGCATGATCCTTCCGGGCCAGGAGCAGGCCTGGAGGCTCCGCATCCAGAGCTTCCCGGGCGGAACGGCACGCTGCCGCAACGCTCCGCCTGTCGGCGGCTTCCTTACCAGCCAGCCCGGCCTCCAAACGAAGCGTCGCCGCTTCCCGCCGAAAGCGCGCTTCCTCAGCCCCGGCGGCCGCCTTCCGGGCACCTTCACCCAAGAACCGGGGAGTCCCCGGGTCGATACGCGCCTCGGCGCCGTCGTCGTACATCCGCCCGTCGGTCCAAACGACGCGCCTGCGCCCGTCGCGATCCGTTTCCGGTGGCAGCACCGTCACGTCGCCCACGATGCGAGTCAAGTAGGACAAGGCCAGACGCCCCGCTTCTTCATTGCCGACCGGCACGAGGAATACCGGCAAGGTCCCTGGCGGCGTGCGGTCCGGCGATCCTTGAAGAACCTCCGGATCGAGGACATCAACGCCATGTCCGTGCGCGAACACGGCAGCCCTTGCCGTGGCATGACTTGACGCGGGCGCCGCCACGGCCCCCAGAATGCGCGGCCCAAGGAAACATTCAAACGCGCTCCCGGCCGACTCAGGAAGCTCCGGAGACAATTCGAGGAGGCGGTACAAGGGAATCGCCCCTGGCGCCTTCTCCTGAAGCACGGCGAGTAGTTCCTCGTACTGCGGTATCTCCGGAAGCACCTCGGCTCTCTCCCGGACCACATCGGCCTCGCGTTCCTTCGTAGCGGCCTCGTCGGACAGGCGCCTGGACGCCCCGTCCGCCAACGCTTCGTCCCGACCGGCCACAAGGGCCGCATCGGTGAGGGCGGCACGCAAGATGCCGAAGTTTTCCTGGAGAGCGGTCGGATCGACCGGGACGCCGGCCTCTATCCCCTCGAGGGCATCGGAGAACGCTACGAGAGCTTGGGCCGCTTCCGGATCGCAATAAGCAACCGCTGGCGACGAATCCCGGACCGTTCCCTGGGCCCGGCGCCGCGCTTCCTCCAGGCGCCGCCCGGCCATCTCGAACGCCTCTCGGGACCGCTGCAGGTCCGCTTCCCTCTGGCCCCGATCTTCACGGGCGCTGTCTCGCTCGCTCTCCGCCCCTTCGAGTTCGCGCCGCGCTTCGGCCGCCCGCTCGACCAGGGCAAACCCCTCACCGCCCCGCACGGTACTCAGCGAATCCGTCACCGCCGATTCCCTGGATTTGGCCGACGCAAGCCGCTCCTCGGCGGCCTCGGTGGACCGACGCGCCTCGTTCAACGCGACAGTTGCCGCTTCTTGATCCTTATAGGCCTTCCGCCTGGAGAGCTCCGCCCCAACGTACTCGTAGCGAGCGATCTTTTCCGTTTCCCGCCGGGCATCGTCCAGCCTCTCGAGGATAATTCGCAGGAAGCCAAGCTCCGACTCCAAGTCGTCGAGATCGGCCTGGATGCCGTCGATCGCCCGAAGCGCGTCCCGTACCTCCCGGAATTCAGTCTCCGCCGGCGGGGGAAGAAGCCCGATGAACAGATCATCCAGGTTGCGGGCCCTGGCGACGAGCTCCCGATACGATTTTGCCGCCGTGATCAGTTCCATGACGCGCTGATACGCGTCCCGATCCCGGTAGAGGAACTGGGCAAGCGCCGTCCGGTACCGCCCCTTGTCGAAGACCTTGTCCCGCCCGAGGCTCTCCTCGAGCTCCCGCCGGTCCGCGGGGCGGCGGCACGCTTCGCCTTCAGGGCCTTTCTCCTCCACAACCAGTCCCACTTCGTCCAAGCCTTTACCACGCGCGATAAAACCCCACACCTCCGGCTGGGCATCGAGGGAGGTCGCGTAAACGCCGACTCCGAAGGTGTGGACGGTAGCGTCGTCTCCGTCCCGAGCCTCCACCGCTACGTAGGCAACGCACGGCCCTCGGAGGGCGATATCCTTCTCGAGGTCGTACCTCAGAACAATGCTTGCCAGATTCCGTCCGGCGTCGCTGCGGGGGCCGAATCGGGCGGCAGCGTTGAACTCCATGTCCACCCCCGCCGTCAGCGCGAAGTGAACGGCGTCCAGGACCGTCGATTTTCCGCTCTGGTTGTCCCCCAGCAGGAATAGATTCCTCCGGACGGGGAGCGTCTCGTCGACGAAATTATGGAAATGGATCAGGCGGATCCTTCGGATGTGGAAAGCCTCGCTCATGCTCCTTCTCTTTTCGAGCCGTTCTCGCCCGAAGAGGCACCGTTGTCCTCCGGTGCTTCCTCGCCGCCGGCAACCGACCGATAGGCCCGGATCACAACTTCCCGTCCCGCTTGGGAAGCGTCGTAACAACGGATGCCGGGAAGGAACTCATAAAGGGCATGCTCCTCCATGCCCGCGGGAAGTTCCTCGCCCGCTTCAGCGCATCTATGGTCCACCAGGCGCACAAAACGGTGCCTGTCGAGTTGAAGAAAGAGGGGCCGTACGGCCTCGAAGATCCGCTGCTCCGACGGACACGCCTCTCTCATCTCCTCCCGAAACCGTCGGAGCGCGAATGCGACGAAATCGGCCAGGAGGAACCGCAGGTGGCGGTCGTCGTCGGGAGAGACGTTCTGGCGGCGAAGCTCCTCCTCGTGGAACTCGAGGAGAATGGCAAACAGGAAGCATTCGTCCCTCCGGCGAAGGTCGAAGAGGTCCCGCTGGGAGGTGCGCAGCCGATCGTTGTACTGCCGCTCCTTGATAAGCCGCGCCACGTGCCGGTCAACGTAGAGTCGCCATCCGAAGAAATGTTCTACAAACTGGCGAAATCCGCTCTTGTTGCGGACCAGGAAGAGGAAGAGATCCGGGTCGTCCTCGCGGTAGAAAAAAGTGGACTCGGTGAGCACGTTGAGCGCGGCGCGGACCCGTTCCGCCCCCTTCTTTTCGAGAGCCAGGCTTAACAGTTCCCCTGACGGGCCGTTCCGGTCTTCCGTCACGTTCCCCCTCCCTCGTCGCGCCGGAAAAGAAGATCGGGCGCGTCGAGTTCCCCTTCCTCGAACGCGAAGCAGGCCCTCTCCCCGTTCCGGGAGTTCATATCCCGGTGTATCCGATATGAAAGATGCCGACGATCCTTCCCCGCCCGCAGATCGTGGGCCTTCACCGCCGCGATAAGGGTACGGGCGTCGTCGATCCCCTTGAGTTCCCCCCCCGAAAGCAGGGCCCTGTCTTCGCCGTTCAGGATCTTCTCCTCCACGAACCGCCCCAATTCATAGAGACGTTTGCGGTGGAGTGCCCGCGACTGGCCCGGTCTGCCCTCTTTCGCGGAGAGGTACGCGCCGCCACGGACTCCACGGACGGTTTGGTACCGCCTTGCGGGCTTGGGAAGCGGCGCCCGATCTTCGGGTGTTCCCGTCCGCAAATCGGCGACAAGATGCGCCGAAGCGAACAGCGCATTGACCCAGCGGTTCGCCTGCGTCACCTCCTCGTCCATGATGCGAGCCATCTCCCGGCTGCGGTCCCGTAGCGTCTCTATCCGGATATTCCGCGCCCGGACGCCAGCGATGTGGGCATGGAGACGTCGGACGACGTCCCTTGCCGCCGCATGAACCCGCTCGAGCAGCAAGTCGTACTCCCCACCCGGGGCGAAAAAGGGGACGAGCCGCTCGCACACCGCCAGTGGATCGGGCCAGCTCGCCGCGGACGGCGCGGCAAACGGATCCTCCCGGAGATGCCGATTCACGGTATCCCGGGTCGCGCGAAGGGTTTGCGCGTAGCCGCGTCCAAGGAGCTTCTTCGCCGTCCGATGGAGTTTCCGGGCACGCTCCGTCGCCTCGGCGATGTAGTCCTCAACGTACCGTTCGAGTCGCTCGACAACCTCCGCCAACGCCTCGATGCGGAAAGGGCTCACAGCGAAGGCAACCAGGGCCGCATCGAAGGTCGACAGCTCGCGGGCCGCTTCGTCGACTTTCCGGTCCGCCTCGGCGCAAAGGTAGGCCATGCGGAGGCATCTCTCCCGGTTATCGCGGTCCCGGCCCTCCCGATTAGCACTGCCTGGGGCATCCGGGTCGAATCCGTCCATCGTGAAGTCAGTCGTCTCCGCGCCATCAGGCGCCGGTGCGGCATCTTCGGACGAATCTTCATGATCCGCAACGGAAACCGCATCTCCGACAGGCTCCTTGCCCGAGTCGGATGAGGTCGTCTGAGCGTCTTTTCGCAGCCTCTCGGCGAGCCGAAGCGCCTCGTTGAGCCTGTCCGCGGCATCCCTCAGAAAATGGGATCCGTGCCCCGAAAGGGCCGCAGCATCGAGGCGGGAACGCCCTTCGAGGAATTCCAGGACCGCGGCCGTTTCGTCATCGAGGCGGCAAAGAAACTTGCGAAGGTGCCGGTCGGCGAGCGTCTCAATCCGCCGTGGCTCGAGGCGCCGAGGCGCCAGGTTTCCCCAGTCTTCCAGCTGCGCGATGTCTGCACGGAATGTGTCGGGGTCGTAAATCCCCGGCTCCAGGCCGGGGACCACGGTCAGGGCTTCGACCATAAGATCGTCGTAATAGACCTCGATCCGATGGGCACGGCGATGATGGAGAAGGAGCCACAGGATGGCCGC
>Ga0209212_1005977_pt1 | contig 14194 bp, 9 predicted proteins | sample RifGroC2_FD_183996 | JGI IMG/M metagenome (GOLD analysis project Ga0209212, IMG submission 183996) | Groundwater microbial communities from Rifle, Colorado, USA - Groundwater C2 (SPAdes) (version 2) | ecosystem: Environmental > Aquatic > Deep subsurface > Groundwater | place: Rifle, Colorado... | reverse complement strand
TGCGGCGGTCATGGTGGTGGACGCGGCCAAGGGCGTGGAAGAGCAGACCATCAAACTGCTCGAAGTATGCCGTTTGCGCAACACGCCGATCATCACCTTTATCAACAAGATGGACCGCGAGGTGCGCGACCCGCTGGAAGTGCTGGATGAGATCGAATCGGTGCTGAAGATCAAATGCGCGCCGGTCACCTGGCCGATCGGCATGGGCAAACGCTTCCAGGGCGTGTACCACCTGCTGAACGACGAAGTGCTGCGCTTTTTGCCGGGCGAGGCGAAGGCCAATCAGGAAGTGGAAGTATTAAAAGGCGCGCAGATCGACCGGCTCGCGGCACAGTGCCCGAGCGAAATGCAGACCATGCGCGACGAGACCGAGCTGGTCATGGGCGCGGGCGCGTCGTTCGACCTGCAAGAGTTTCTGCGGGGCCAGCAATCACCGGTATTTTTCGGCTCCGGCGTGAATAACTTCGGCGTGCGTGAAATCCTGCGCGCCCTGGTGGACTGGGCTCCCGCGCCGCTGCCGCGCGCCACCGATGTGCGCATGGTGCAACCCACCGAGTCCGCCTTCACCGGTTTCGTGTTCAAGATCCAGGCCAACATGGACCCGAACCACCGTGACCGCATCGCCTTCCTGCGCGTGTGCTCCGGCCGCTACACCTCGGGTATGAAGGTCAAGCAGCGCCGCACCGGCAAGGAAATGAAGCTGGCCAACGCGGTGACCTTCATGGCCAACGAGCGCACGCGCATGGACGAGGCCTATGCGGGCGACATCATCGGTATCCACAATCACGGCCAGCTGCAGATTGGCGATGTGCTCACCGAGGGCGAAGCACTCACCTTCAAGGGCATCCCCTACTTCGCGCCGGAACTGTTCAGCCGCGCGCGCCTGCGCGACCCGATGAAGGCCAAGCAGTTGCAAAAGGGCCTGCGCCAGTTGGGCGAAGAAGGCGCGGTGCAGGTGTTCGAGCCGCTGGTCGATACCAACCCGCTGATCGGCGCGGTCGGGCAGTTGCAGTTCGAGGTCGTCGAGCACCGCCTGAAAGCCGAATACGGCGTGGATGCGGTGTTCGAGCGCGCCGGCATCCACACTGCGCGCTGGGTGACCTGCCCCGATGCCGCGCATCTCAACGAGTTCGTCAAAGCCAACCAAGGACGCCTGGCCAAGGACGTGGACGGCAACTACGCCTACCTCGCCGACACCGGCGTGAACCTGCGCCTGGCGATGGAGCGCTGGCCGAAGGTGCAGTTCCACGCCACGCGCGAACACGGGCAGCAACTGGGCTGAGCATCGCTTAATATACTTCCAGGCTTAATGATGAATAACGCGGTTCGTCGTTGCTTCACGGAAAATAGAAAGCGGCCCTAGGGCCGCTTTCTATTCAGGGTTTGATATTTGTTACTGTATCAGCTCACGCCACGAAACGCGGCTTGCCGTACCCGATGAAGCTACAGCGGTTGGCGTTTCCTGAGAGGTAATGCCGCCGCCGGTATCGGTAATAATGGTGATGATTTTGCCGGATTGCAAACGGATAGTATTCATACCGGCCACCATGGCACCTGAAGCCAGCCTTGAACCAACCGCCTGTGCGGTCGCAGTTTGCAGGTATTGCCCGGATTTGAAATCAAAGTTATACAGGAAAGAATACCCGCCAACATTGCAGGCATTAGTGCTTGGGACATTGGTTGCGACAGTCAACGATCCCAGTTGTAATTGCACGTCTACGTTGACCCGCTCTCCCGGCGAGGTATTGCCGGGGTTAAGATCAACATACCAACCGGCTTTGCTTGCCCAGTTCACCGCGGTAGTTGAGGTGGTGCGCAACTGCTGACCGCTTGCGCTGGTGAAGTTAGTCAGGGTTTGCGGGACGAGCACGCCACTTGTCCTTACTTGCCCAAGCCCTGTGCCTGACAGATTATCCTTGAGCGCATATATCGATTGCTGGTCGGTATTCGATAAGTCGGTTAAGCCAAGATAACGGCCGGTGCCAAGTTGAACCACTACGTAATCAACACCGCCGTAGGGAACGATGGTTAGTTCCGGCTTGGTCGTGATAGGCTGGACTCCGGCACCATTGATTGCGCCCAGCTCTGCAAGGAGCACGGCAGATCCGGCAACCGAAACCGGTGAGGCCGGCGGAGTGGCGCTATCCAGGGTAAAACGCCAGAGATTGCCGAGCAGGTCGCCGCCATAAAAACGCTCGGCCGTATTTTCAGTCGACACATTGACCCAGACATTGATTTTCGCCAAGCCGCTGGGAGTGGTTGTATCCCCAATGCCGGTGCCAATTTTTTCCAGCAACGCACCGGTATTGGCGTTCAGTACGTAGATGTAACCCTGACCATCTCCGGGCGAAACATTGTTGTAGCCGGATGTTACAACAACCACCCATGTGCCATCCTTTCGTTTGGCCACGATCGGATTGCCAAAGCTGTAGCCCAAATCCGAGTCCTCGGCAGTGGTGAAGTTCCATAACGCCTTGGGGGTGGCGGGGTTGGTGACATCGAGCGCGTAATATCCTCTGCCGCCGGCATTTAAACCGCCTACCAGAATGGTTTTCCACTGGGCGGCGGTGCAGATGCTGGCCGGTGTGTTCGGGCAGATATCGGCGACGCTCGGCGAGCCATCGATATAATAGCGGTGATTTGCGGAATAAGTTTTATCGGCCAGCCGGTAAAGATTGCTCATCACCATCGGCGGAACATAGGCCCATTCTTCCTGCCCGTTATCGCCGTTGAAGGCATGCAGCATGCCGTCATTGGCAGCCACATAGACCATCGGCGTGCGGCTGGCATGGAGGTATTGGAAGGTACCTGAGGTCGTTTCTGGCCCATAGTTTGTATCGGCATATTCAAAAGGCGGTTTTTTGACATACACCGGCTGCGAGGTGACCATATCGCCCAGCACATGGTCGCGGTCGCGGTAGAGCGTCGCTTCATTGCCGTTCTGGCCGCGCAAAAAGTTGACCAGATTTGCGCCCGATGCTGCGGTTTGTTCGGCGGCGGTCAGCGCAGTGCATTGCGACAGAAGCGCGGTCGGGGAGCACATGCCGTTGAAATAAGCCTGTTCAGCGCCGCTCAGGCTGGCCCAGAGGAACGGTTTCAGCATGTTGGCAGCACTGCTGTCGAAAGCATAAATTGTGCGTGTGTCGCTGCTCGCGCCTACCTTGAGATCCAGCAACGGCTGTGCGGTCCATATCGGGGTGGATGAAACAGCTCCCGTTACCGGATCGATGGTCTTGGCTTGCAAATCGCCATCCCAGAATACCGTGCGGTACAGGGCGACAAACAGATAGTTATCCCCGGCTACCGGCTCCAGGTTGCTGGTCGCGGCGGCGGCCGCAGAACCTGCGCGGGAAGTTACGCCGGCCAACGCGCTGCTGATACCTGTTACCAGCGTATCCGGGTCGCGCGCACTGTAATACACGCCGCGGCCATCGACGGCGGCATGCCACAGATCGTCGATCCGCTCGGCACCGCTATTCGTGATGGGGTTAGGCCAGTTCTTGGTACCCTGCACGATGGCGTTGTAATCGGCCGAACCGCCGGATTTATAGTTGTCGGCATAGCCCAATGTGCCGTCCACACCCAACCCCAGGGTGAAGGTCGTCATATGTTGCTGCGAATTGATGTCATCACCGCTGCCGGGAACGTTGTTCTCGCATAAGTCGACCCCGGCGCCAAGTGCGCCAGTGCAGTTGCCCAACGCCGAAGAGCGCAAGTCGGTTTGATAGTAATACATCGCCACGTCCGCCAGCGAGTCGCTGAATCCGCCGCTCCCTGCGGTGCAGGTGGTGGCGGTGTAACTGTTGGCTGCCGAGGCGCTTGCCGCCGTGCAGGAGGGTACGCTTGTCGGGCCAGTCGTCACCGTGTTGCAACTGGTGGTGACATAGTTGTTCCCGGCAGAAGGCGCTACAGCGGTACAAGAGGCAACCCCTGTCGCCGGAGAGATCACGGTGGTCGAGCAGGTTGTCTGAGTCCAATTGTTGCCCGATGCGGCGGACGCAGCCGTGCAGGAGGACACGTAAGTGGGGCCGGTAGCGACCGTTTGGCAGGTGGTTGTACCTCCGCCCGACGAACCCGGTGTGCAGGAACTTGTGCCGACCCAACCCGTATCGGCGGTCTGGCAGGTGACGGTCAGGCCGTTGGTCGGTCCCGATGCCGTGCAGGAGGAAACATTCACCCACCCGGTATCGGTCGTCTGGCAGACTGTGGAACCCGATGGTGTGCAGCTGGATACGTCGCTCCATGTCGTGGTGCCAGTCTGGCAATCCACTGCAGCCGAATTGCCGGTCCAGACGTAAGTGCCCGAAGGACCGGTGTGCGTCGGCGTGCATGATGCGTCGGTGACCCAGTTCTGCGTTATGCGGCATTGCGTACGGTTGGTGCCGGAATTGTCAGCCGCGCAGGACGACGTGGCGGACCAGCCCGTCCAGGTCGAGCCGGAGTTGCTGGAGGTTCTTTGTTCCAGAGAGCCGACGATACACTCATCACGTTTTGACCCGGAAGAGTCCTCAGTGCAAGTTGAGACCGCCGTCCAGTTGTCCCATGTGGATCCGCTGTTTGTTGAATGCCTCGTATAAAGCTGTCCGGTAACCTTTTGGGACGCACTGGTACCCTGCTGGATCTGCTGGGTGCGCTGCTGTATCTGTTGCGTCCGGTATTGGAGCTGGCTGGTGCTCTGGGATATCCGGCTCTGGCTCTGCTGGAGCTGGCTGGTGGATTGGGTAACGGTGGCGCCATCGTTCATCGGCCTGGGCGCCGCGCCATCCTGCTGGCCAACATTGGTGCTGCCGTTGATCTGATCCGGCCCGTAGGTGCTGGTTTCGTTGTTGGTGTTCCAGTAACCGTCGGTGGAGAGGATGGTGAAGTTTTGCTGGCAGGAGTATTGCACCGGGTCATCGGCGCCGGTCAGCAATTGTCCGGCATAGATGCGCCCGGCCTTGGCCAAGGCCGGGCGCAATGGAGTGTAACCTGGCGTGCCTGTAATGTAGAGCTTGCTATACCATTTTTCCTTTTGACCTGTGCCATCACCCACAAAATTAAAATCGTCAATTTTCAGGAAGCGGTTATCGGTGGAATCGACGCCGGTATATCCGATGGTGGAAAAGCCGACCCGGAAATTGTTGCTGACGTCCTTGAAAGCCAGTCCCGCTGCCGATTTCATGGTGTGCATCCGGTCGCGGTAATAGGTGTACCAATTGGCAAAATTCTGTTTCTGCGCGGCCGTGCCGGTGGCGGCAACGTCCACCTTGGTGTAGCTGCTATCGGCATAGCAGGTGCCGCGCACCGGTGTGGCGGGCGATGTGCCGGTGTAATTGTAGTAATAGGCGGCTTTGTCAACGCCGTCATTGCCGGTTCTGAACTGCGTGGACAGGTTTTTGGTGGCCGTGCCGCTGAATCCGCTGACCAAGGCGGCAGTGAAGACGGAGTTCGGATAGGAGGAACCATCGGCATTGACCGGCAGAGTATAGGTGATGTTCGGGTTGTAATAGACGCCGTTATAAAGGTAGTTCCGGTAGCAGAATCTGTCGTTGTTGTTATCCACGGAATCGGGCAGATATTCCCAGTCCATGCTGCCCGAATCGTCCAGGATAAACATGATATTCGGCTTGATCGAAGTGTTGCCCGACGAGGCCATCGGTGAATTGGCGATGTCTGTCGCGGCGGCCTGGGCGAACGCGCTCAGGCCGGTTGCAGCGGACAGCAATGACATTTGTATAATGCGTTGGGCAGTGATTTCCATCTCGCCTCCTGATGTGATCGACTAGAAATGAATGATGGTTTCAATGTAGCTGGTGGTATTGCGCGGCCCACGGATGCGAGTGGTGATGCGGTAGTATTCCACTTCGGCAGTACCGCTTAGCCCGCCCTTGCTGGTGTAGTCCTTTGCGCCCGAGCTTGTTCCGGCTATCGTAGCGGCGGTAGAGGCGCAATTATTGGGTAGCCCGGCGCTTGGGCAAAGGCGATGGATGATGTATCTCGTCGCGTAGCCTGCCGCATTGGCGGGGATCAGCGCGGCAGGCTGTATGCAGGCCGTTGCCGTGCCGCTTGCTACGGCGTTGTTGCAATTATTGCCGTCCCAGTCAACCAGTGAACGGGCGGGGTTGCCGCTGTTGCCGGTCATGTCCAGCGTTTCCTGGCTGGTGGCGTAATAGCCGTTGGCCGGGTCATCGGTTTGCGAGGCGACAACGCCTGCGATACCGGCTAGCCAAGTTATTGCGGCTTCGGTTCCCGAATCGCCCGCGAGTGCGGCGCCTTGTTTGAAAGCCATGTTGCCGGCTACGACATTGCCGGTATCCACCGAGCGTACTAGTGCGATTGCGGCCAGGGTCATGGCAACCAGTATGATGAGCGTGATGATCAATACCACGCCCTTTTGTTGCTTTAGCAATGGTATGCCTGCGTAACCGATGGTCTGGCCAGCCATGTTTTGCGCGTTGGTGTCTTTGCGGAGATTAAAGGAGCGCATGTCTATCTCCAGAGCATGTTGCGCAACGGCACAACGGTTTCAAAGGTTTTGTAGCGATAGCATTGCCAATTGGCGTCGGCAGCCAGATTGATGGTGCCACCCGTCCAAGTTGGGCCGGCAATGGTGGTATTGCAAACGCCAGTAGCGGGATCCGGTTTCTCCCTCAATCCGTTGCGTGCCACCAACGCAAAGCGCAATGCATAAATTCTATTGATATCGCCTGTATCGCCAATCGTTCCGCTCGTGTCCGCATCGATCATGGTCGCGCTCCATGTGTCGACCTGTGCATCGGTTTGCGCCCCGGCGCGGGTATCGAAGCCGTATTCCGCCTGTATATTGACCACGTCGGGTGAGAGAATCTGTGAACTGTTGGTGTTGGTTGCAGAGGAATAATCGGTAAATACCAGATTGCTGTTGGCATCGATTGAATAAGTATGCGACATGAAGCTGCCGACATTCATCAATAACGCATTCGTCGAATAGCCTGCAGCAGGGAAGACGGCTGAATTGCCATTCCAGCTGCCTGTTGTGTGAACGATCGGGTTGAGGACGGGATTGGCGTTGTCCACTTGAAACAACGTGCAGTTCGGTGGTGTCGCCGCTTCGTAGGCGATCAACAAATCGCCTTGTGCTATGCCGAGCGTGGCATTGGTGTTGAATTGGGTGGCTGCCTGAGCATGGTTGGAAATAACCCTGATAGGTACGCTCCAGCTCGATTTGTTGCCGGAGAGAATGGTGATGCTGTCGGGCAGGCCGCCTGCACCGTCGGCGATGGTGACAGGAGCCAGCAATAACGTGGCCAGTGTTGTACCATTAAAAGAGCTGGACAAGGCACAGCCGGCGGCATCGGCAAAACCATAGCCTCCCATGCGTATATCACGCTCGATAGTATAGAGGCCGACACCGCCGTTGGTTTGCGCGTCCGAACCGCCAGTGGTGGTGCGTTTTTGTCCTTCGAAGGTGGCGAACACCTGTATGACGATGATGGTGCTGAGCAAGCCGATGACCATGCCGACCATGATTTCAACCAGGCTGAAACCGGTATTTTGATGTCTGTTGAGCTGACGTAATGACATGACTGGTCTCTTCGGGTTAGTCGGTTACTACGGCAATGGCGGTGTAGTTGTGTGCGACAGCTTCATCCGGCGCCTGCCAGAATACGGTAATCGTGGCGTTGTTATTGGCGTCGATAGCGATAGTCGGGGCATTTGCCGCTACTCCGGAAACGCCCGGCAAGGCTTGTGCCACGGTGTTTGCCCATGCAGCATAATTGGCCCCGGAGGGGCTGCTGAAGTTTGCCACCAGCGTTGCATTGATTTTATTGCTTACCCACATTTGTCCAATGACCCGGTTGGCCAGCAGGCTGGCGTCGGTGCGGTATTTGGCGGAGGCGGTGTTTTTGATCGAAGCGGCTTGCAGCCCGACTATTGCCAAAACCCCAATCGAGAAAAGCAGGATTGAGATCAAGGCTTCAAGCACCACAGATCCTTGCTGTTTTGAGCGCATCGTTTTCAAGGCAGCTTTTTTCATGATAATTCAGGAACATCCCTGTGGGTTGGCGGCGAGAGCAATGGCCGGATCGCACATCCGGGTTTGGCCACCGGTACCGATTACGATAACCATGCGGCGCACCCCCGCGTTGACATTGGTAACATCGATACGGGTGATATCGTCGTTATTTACTGTGCCGTCCGGGTTGAGCGCGGGAACCCGGCCCATGCCGTTGAAAGTAACGCCGGCCGGCAAACTCGCTCCGGCGGCAAGCGCCGTATTGAAATGGCCGGCCGGTATCGGCGAGGGCAGTGCGGCTACGCTGATACCCGCACGGGCATTTACCCCGCCTTCGCTGCCACTACGGCTTTGGACGGTATCGGCAGCAGCACATGGGCTGGCGGTCACGTTCAGGCATACCGTCCACGCCACCATGCCACCGGCGTCCGTCAAGTTGAAGCGCACATTGGCGTTGCGCCGCACAGCTTCGGTGCGGGCAATCTGCAAGCCGTTCTGGATGGACTCGGCCGCGGTGCGGGTCTGGGTATTTTGTATCCACAAACTAAAGGATGGTGCGCCGATAACCATCAGCAAAGCAACGATAGCTATGCCGATCATTAACTCGATCAGCGTAACACCGCTTTGCTTGCCTGGAATTAACATGCACCGCCCTTCTTGGTGACCCAACAGTTGATCGGTTCAACGCCCCAGTCAACCGACGGGACGTCAGTGGTTATTTTGGCATTGCTTTGATCGATGGTATAAACAAAGCCACCTGTGCCTTGAGCGGTAATGCCGGCTGCTGTTACCGTAAATGCCGAAGCTGTCAGGGTTGGGCAGGTATAGGTAAAATATTTGGTGCCCGAAGGGAGTGGCGCAACGGTGCCTGCAGCGCAGCCGCCCACGTAAGTCCGGTTGTCCTGGTAATACTGCTCAAGCTTTACACGCATCCCGGCTAATTCAGTCATGGCTTCTGTCAGCTTGCCGCGCAGCACATAATCGCCGTAGGCGGGAATGCCAATGCTTGCCAAGATACCGACAATTACCACGACAACCATCAGTTCAACGAGGGTGAAACCTTTTTGCGCTTTCATTGCGTTCTCCTTTGGGTGGGCATAGTAGGGCGCGCATTTTAGGGTTTCTACCCAAAACCGACCGGAGGCGGAGGGATACTGACAAGCGGCATACCAATCATGACGAGCGCGGATTTCTGCGGGAGAAACTTCGGGGATATTTATCCGTTCCTGCTTTTTACTATGGGATGAATGGCCTTATTTGCCTCGGCCAGCAAAAACTCCTTGAATGCCAAGGCGGCGCTGGACAGGCGTTTGTTGGCACGATGCGCGACGAACCAATGGCGCAGCAGCGGGAAATGTTCGGCTTTGAGTATCGCAAGCCGCCTGGTTTCCAGCTCCAGTTCGATGCTGTGCAGTGACAGGATGCCCAGTCCCATCCCGGCCTGCACCGCCTGTTTGATGGCTTCGTTGGTTTCCATTTCCATGCTGATGCGTGGGCGGATTTGATGTTCTGCGAATATCCGCTCCATCGCGCTGCGCGTACCGGAGCCCGGTTCGCGCGATAAAAAGGTTTCCTGAGCGAGTTGCGCAAGCTTGACGCGCTTGAGCCTGGCGAGCGGATGATCGGGAGCGGCAATCACCACCAGCGGATTGTCCAGAAACGGTTCCGCGCTGATATCCAGCCCGTCCGGCGGCTGTCCCATGATGGCAAGGTCGGTGCTGTTGTCGGCAAGCTGCTTGAGCACGGCATCGCGGTTGGCGACTTGCAGGATCACGTTGATGTTGGGGTGCATCTGGCAGAATTTCGCCAGCAGCCGTGGAGTGAAATAATTGGCGGTGTTGACCACCGACAGGGTGAGCTTGCCCTGTTCAAGCCCTTTCATTTCATCGAATACCGCTTCCATTTCGGCGAGTTGCTGGGCGATGTTGCGGCTGTAATGGAACAGTTCGCGCCCTGCTTCGGTGAGAAAGATCTTTTTGCCCATCTGCTCGAACAAGGGCAGGCCGAGGTTTTCCTCCAACTGCTTGATCTGCATGGACACTGCCGGTTGCGATAGGTATAGTTCTTCGGCGGCGCGCGAGTAGTTCAGGTGGCTGGCCACCTTTTCGAAGACTTGGAGCTGGCGCAGGGTGAGATGGAGCATGGCGCGATTATAGCAAGCCATAATAAATATTTATAGTTCTTATAAAAATAATTGACTATTGTTTATATATGGATGCCCCTATAGTGGCATCCAGTGCAACTTGAAACCGATCGTTATCACAGGAGAGAAAGCCATGGATCAATCGAATCGTTATGCGGATCTGAGTCTGAGAGAAGAAGACCTGATCAAGGGTGGCAACCATATTCTGGTCGCCTACACCATGGAGCCCGCCGCGGGCGTCGGCTATCTGGAAGCGGCTGCGCATATCGCGGCGGAGTCCTCCACCGGCACCAATGTGGAAGTGTCAACCACCGACGAATTCACCAAGGGCGTGGACGCGCTGGTGTACTTCATCGACGAGGCCAAGGGCATCATGAAGGTCGCTTATCCAAACGACCTGTTCGACCGCAACGTCACCGACGGCCGCGTGATGATCGTATCCTTCCTGACCCTGTGTATCGGCAACAATCAGGGCATGGGCGATATCGCGAATTTGCAGATGCAGGATTTCTACGTGCCGCCGCGCATGCTGCAATTGTTCGACGGCCCGGCCAAGGATATTTCCGACCTGTGGCGCATTCTCGGCCGCCCGGTCAAGGACGGCGGCTACATCTCCGGCACCATCATCAAGCCCAAGCTGGGTCTGCGTCCCGAGCCGTTCGCCCAGGCGGCCTACCAGTTCTGGCTGGGCGGTGATTTCATCAAGAACGACGAGCCGCAAGGCAACCAGGTGTTCTGCCCGATCAAGAAAGTGCTGCCGCTGGTTTATGACTCGCTCAAGCGCGCCCAGGACGAAACCGGCCAGGCCAAGCTGTTTTCGATGAACATCACCGCCGACGATCACTATGAGATGTGCGCCCGCGCCGATTACGCGCTGGAAACCTTCGGCCCGGATGCGGACAAGGTGGCGTTCCTGGTTGATGGCTTCGTCGGCGGCCCCGGCATGGTGACGACAGCACGCCGTCAATACCCAAGCCAGTACCTGCACTACCACCGCGCCGGTCACGGCATGGTCACTTCACCGTCCTCCAAGCGCGGTTATACCGCGTTCGTACTGGCCAAGATGTCCCGTCTGCAGGGCGCTTCCGGCATCCACGTCGGCACGATGGGTTTCGGCAAGATGGAAGGCGGCAAGGACGACCGCATCATCGCCTACATGATCGAACGCGACAGCTGCACCGGCCCGTTCTACCACCAGGAATGGTACGGTATGAAACCGACCACGCCAATCATCTCCGGCGGCATGAACGCGCTGCGCCTGCCGGGGTTCTTCGAAAACCTCGGCCACGGCAACGTGATCAACACCGCAGGCGGCGGTTCTTACGGGCACATTGATTCTCCGGCGGCCGGCGCGAAGTCGTTGCGCCAGGCTTATGAATGCTGGAAGGCGGGCGCCGACCCGATCCAGTGGGCGAAGGAGCACAAGGAATTTGCGCGCGCGTTCGAATCTTTCCCGAAAGACGCGGACAAAATATTCCCGGGCTGGCGCGAAAAGCTGGGCGTGCATAAATAAGTTGCGGTAACCGAGTGGTAAGAACGCGCCCCCACTTGCTGGGGGCGTTTTGTTCGCAGGGAGGCAATCATGGTCAACAAAGAACAATACAGGGTAGGCAAGGAGCCGTTCTATCAGGCGCAAGGCGAAGAAATCGTGCTGTACGAAGCCGCCTACGCGGCACGTTTGCCGGTGATGATCAAAGGCCCGACCGGCTGCGGCAAATCACGCTTCGTCGAGTACATGGCGTGGAAACTGGACAAGCCGCTGATCACCGTGGCCTGTAACGAAGATATGACCGCCAGCGACCTGGTCGGGCGCTACCTGCTCGACGCCAATGGCACGCGCTGGCTGGATGGCCCGCTGACCACGGCCGCGCGCATCGGCGCGATCTGCTATCTCGACGAAATCGTCGAGGCGCGTCAGGACACCACGGTGGTGATCCACCCCTTGACCGACCATCGCCGCACCCTGCCGCTGGACAAGAAGGGCGAATTGCTCGAGGCGCACCCGGATTTCCAGTTGGTGATTTCCTACAATCCCGGCTACCAGAGCCTGCTGAAGGATTTGAAGCAATCCACCAAGCAGCGCTTCACCGCGTTCGATTTCGATTATCCGGCGCCCGATGTCGAGGCGGGGATTCTCGGCAAGGAAACCGGCATCGAAGCCGAACTGTCCGCGCAACTGGTAAAGATCGGCCAGGCGGCGCGCAACCTGAAGGGGCACGGTCTGGATGAGGGGATTTCCACGCGCCTGCTGGTGTATGCGGCGACCTTGATTAAAGGTGGAGTATCGCCGCGTGCCGCGTGCCGCATGGCCCTGGTGCGCCCGATCACCGACGATGCGGACATCCGCGATACGCTGGATCACGCGATCGATGCGGTGTTTGTGTAGGTGCGGATTCATCCGCACTGCACTATTCAGGCAACAATAATCGTGCGAATGAATCCGCACCTACGCAGATCGTAACCCACACTTTTTGTGCTGAAAATCATGAAAGTCGCAACCGTACCCGCCGAACTGGAAGCCTACTGGAAGCAGCTCGACTGCGGCTTTCCACGTGTCGATCCGGTGTTTGCCGATTGCATGCGCGAGGCATTGGCGACGCTTTCCAAACAGGGAGTGGATGATTACCTCGAACACGCGCGTTTCCTCGGCAAGATGGGACGCGGCGCGGAGCCGATCCTGATCTTTCTGGAGGAATGGCCGGCGGTGGCCAAAATGCTCGGCGAAGAGGCGCTGCTCGCCATCATGGAGTGCATCCGCAGGATGTGGAAGTCGCCCAACGGCAATTCCATCACGCCGTTCCTGCAATCGTTGCCGGTTACCGCGCGGCGCCTGCAATCACCGCAACAGTTGCGCGGCTATCTGGGCATCGTGCTCGATTTCATGGAGCGCACCACCGGCTCGATCCACGGCATTCACCAGACTTTTCCCAGCCCGGGGTTGCCGGAGTTTTTCAAGCAGATCCCGCTGCTGCTCGGCCAGCTTTCCCTGGAGGGGTTGAAAAACTGGGTGGAATACGGGGTGCGCTATTACAAGGATCACCCGGATCGGCAGATCGACTATTTCAGCCTGCAATCGGCGGACAGCCGCGCGGTGTTGCAACACGAACGGCACGGCACGCTGCTGGTGGACAACGAACGCAAGCTGGACATGTATTTGCGCGGGTTATGGCACGACGAGCAGCAACTGATCCCCTATTCCACCGCATTCGACATATTGCGCCAGCCGATTCCGTATTACGACAAGCTTGGCATTCGCCTGCCGGATGTGTATGACGGCGCCCGGGGAATTGCAGGTATAGACCGTTACCGCGCCGTGCTGGCGCATATTGCCGGGCACCGGCGCTGGACGGCGGCGATCTTCGCCGACAATTTCAGCCCGTTCCAGCGCATGGCGGCGGAGTTTTTCGAGGACTCGCGCGTGGAATACCTGGCGATGCGCGAGTATCCCGGCCTGCGCCGCATTTTCACGGCATTGCATCCCATCCCCGCCGAAGATGCCTGCGATCCCGAGCGGGAATCCGGTATACGCCATCGCCTGGCGATGCTGTCGCGCGCCATCCTCGACCCGCAGCATCCCTATAAAAACCCGCAGATCGTCGAGTTCGCGCAGCGCTTCCACATGCTGATGCAGAAAAGCGACATGGGCACACCGGAGATGGCCGACCTGGCGGTCTCCTTCATTGCCAGGACACGCCGCCAGAGCGACCAGCTCGCGAAAATCCACTTCAAGGACACGGTGGTGGATTACCGCGACGACAATCGCCAGATGTGGAAATTCATCGAAGAGGGCGATGAGGAAGAAGCCTTCGACGAGCCGCGCAAGATCGAGCCGGGCGTGGAAATCGAAGGCCTGCCGCCGCGCCATTACCACGAGTGGGATTACCTCAACCAGAGTTACCGCCCAGACTGGGTGAGCGTGTATGAAGCCCTGCACCCGCCCGGCAATGCGGCGGATATCGACCGACTGCTGGTCAAGCACGGGGCGCTGGCCAAACGCCTGAAGAAGATGCTCGACCTCATCAAGCCGCAGGACAAGGTGCGCATCCGCTATCAGGAGGACGGCAGCGAGCTGGATC
>Ga0209212_1005976_pt1 | contig 14195 bp, 8 predicted proteins | sample RifGroC2_FD_183996 | JGI IMG/M metagenome (GOLD analysis project Ga0209212, IMG submission 183996) | Groundwater microbial communities from Rifle, Colorado, USA - Groundwater C2 (SPAdes) (version 2) | ecosystem: Environmental > Aquatic > Deep subsurface > Groundwater | place: Rifle, Colorado... | reverse complement strand
GAACAGCTCAAACGCCGAGTGGACTGTAGATTCTGAAAAAGGCTATGCAGAAACTAAAGAGGCAGTGAAGCTGGGGGTTAAATATATTTTCCCAGAGGAAGAAGGAGTATCCGTTACTTTTTCTTGTCTACCTAAAAATATAGACGACAGATCGGTTTTGAGAATTCAGGAAGTTAAAGTTTCGGATTTGAATTTGCCCGAAGAGTTTAAGACCGATGCGGAGTTTGCTTATGATATTACAACGGATATGGTTAACGGTGAGTTTGAGTATGATTTGACTTTGCCGAAGCCGGAGGGGGTTGAGGTGGATGTTATTTATATCGAGAAGAGTTTGGAGGAAGTAACTACAGAAAAGATTAGCAAAGGTGACTTAATAACTGTTAACGAGGACGACATCACACAAAAAAAAGATAAAGAAGATTTGAAAGTTGAAGAATTAGACCACTTAACTATTTTTATGGTGGTCGATGGGACCTCTATCCCAAATAATTGGGGAGGGTGGGAAGACTACTACGACGCCCAGGGAAATTTGGTGACGGATCATGAAGATGGTTTTTATAGCAAGAATGACGATAGCAACGGCGGTACCAACGTGACGCCTGCGGAGATAGACATAGCCTCAGCAGTAGAAAAAAGCGGTACGAACGCCGGTATACAATCGTCCCTTCAGTATCACTACGACGATGGTAATACCGCAGGTATATGTAGTGACGACTTTTTATACTTAAGAATGCGGTTAGAAGGCAATCCAGAAGCATCGGGGGGCTCAGGAGCTGCATACACTTCATACCATTGGGATTTCCTTATAGATTCCAATGGTAATGGGACTAGCGATTATGTCATAGACGTGTTTGGTGGCAAAACAAACAATTTTAGTAGCACCACGGGTGGGCAAAGTGGCTCGATAGGTCTATACCCTAATAATTCTGGAGCCACGACCTACAATATCGCTAATGTACTTTGGACCAGACCTGCGGTGGATGCTGACAATGCGTTTACACAGGTTGAGGGGGAGGATTATGATGATGCAATTTCAAGTAACAATCAATACTGGATGGAGGCGGCCGTACCACTTAATGCGAGCTCGGGTTTCCAGTCAGCTTTGTGCGGACAATCAAATCTTGATGGTCAATTGTTTGCCTCTACGTCAACTTCAAATACAGATCCTCTTCAAAAGGACTGGATGAATCCTGTTGGTTTCTTTACGCACCACGTAGTACACAAGAGTGCTGAAAATACTACGGACCCGGGGGCAACAACAATATCAGATCCCGCTGAGCCGGGAGACACAATTCTTTACACGCTTACAGTTACAAATGACGGGAATCGTTTTATTCCAGGATTTACTATTAGTGACGATATCTCGGATATACTTTTATACGCGAATCTTGTGAATGGCAATAGCGATGGTGACGGGGACATCGGGGTGGTGTCGGGCCCGACTATATCTTGGCCCCAACAGGACATCGACGTTGGGCAGACCATTACCGAAAGTTTTTCGATCCAGATTAAACCTTATAACGAATGGGGAACTGGAGATTTTGTAATGACGAATGTATACGGAGACACTGTCAATATCGACTTAGCAAGATTTGGCACCATTACTATCATTAAGGACACAGTACCAAATAGCGCTCGAGATTTTTCATTCACTACAATTGGAACTGGTTTAACTGCATTTTCTCTTGATGATGACGGTGACGCAACTCTCTCAAACACAAAAATCTTTTCTAACGTAACACCTGGTTCGTACTCAGTAATTGAATCTGCCGCAACTGGATATTCTCTCACTGGTCTGAATTGCGTTGATCCGACCACAAACTCAAGCGTTGATTTTGTAAATCGCACGGCAAGTATAAATCTCGGTGCTGGGGAAAATATCACGTGTACTTTTACAAACACAAAAGTAGCACCGACAATTGACGTAACAAAGACGGCGGACGATAACTCTATTCCCGAGACCGGACAAAGTGTCACCTTTACTTACAGGATTACAAACACCGGATCTGAGGATGTTACCGTTACAAGTATCATTGATGACAAATTCGGAGATCTACTTGCCACGGCCGAATCTCAAAACGGTAATGCGGACATAGTTATCCAATCCACAAACCCGGATTCTTACTACCAATTTACTTACACAACCACTTTATCTTCGGATACACTTACAACCCATACCAACAGAGTTGATGTGATCGCGGTAGACGAGGAAAACACTCAGGCTACCGACTTTGATACTGAGTCAGTTGTATTTGAGGATATTGCACCGACAATTGACGTAACAAAGACGGCGGACGATAACTCTATTCCCGAGACCGGGGCTGATGTTACATTTACGTTTACCGTGAAAAACACAGGAGTGGAAGACGTAGCACTTACTTCGCTCACAGACACAGTCTTTGGAAATCTTGCTGGAGCGGGAACATGCGTTCTTCCTCAGATCATATTGGTTGGTGATAGCTACACCTGCACTTATACAGCATTATTATCTTCAGACTCCTTAACGAATCACACAAATGTGGTTACAGCTGTTGCAGAGGACGACGATCAAACTCCAGCTACTGCTACCGACGACGAGACCGTTATATTCGAGGATGTCGCTCCAGAAATTCGGGTAAGAAAGACGGCAGACCCGACATTAGTTCTCGAGACCGGGGATAACGTTGATTTTACTTTCGAGGTTGAGAATATCGGTTCTGAGGATGTAACTTTAAGTGAACTTACGGACGACATTTTCGGAGACCTAAACGGACAAGGTGATTGTGTCATTCCACAGACCATTCTTACTGAAGGAGTATACACATGTACCATTACTGAATTTTTATCTTCAGACTCCTTAACGAATCACACCAACGTGGTCACTGCAACAGCATACGATGACGATGAAACGGAGGTACAAGATTCTGACGATGAAATGGTGTCATTTGATGATGTTGCTCCGACAGTTGACATAGAAAAGATGGTAGACCACGAGGCGTTGGCACTACCCGGAGGTACATTCACATTTACACTTACAATTACTAACACTTCACAAGAAGCTGTCACAATAACTAATCTGGTCGACTCTAATACGCTCTCCCAGGAGTGTCTTGACTTAGTTGATACTTCACTAGACGCAGAAGAGAGTACTTCGTGTACCTACGCGACCAACCATGCAACAGTCGGAAGTTATGAGAACACCGCAGAAGTGACTGTAATGGACAATGAAGAGACATCTGCATCCGATCGGGATAGTCAAACTGTGTCGGTAGTAAGTCTTACAATATCCAAATACAATAACAGTATCAATCCTCAAGAAATAGGGGATCAAGTAGGATTCACAATACTTATAAAGGCAACCGGTGCCTCGCTTACCAATCTGTTAGTTGTAGATTTACCTTCAGAAGGATTCGATTTCCTTACAGGTTCTTGGCATGCATCGTCATCCATCTTGGAAAGAGATGTGGAACAGGATATAGCAGATAATGGCGGAATTTATGGATATGCCTCGCCAGGATACTGGCCGGTAGGAAATATTTCTGACGGAGAAACCATAACGCTGACCTACCTTGCTGAAATACAGCCGGGTGTTGACGAAGGAGATTACAGGGATATTGCATGGGCCAAAGCCTATTGGGGAGATAATGAAGTAAGGGACGGACCTGACTCTCCATTACTAGTATTCGCTCAAGCTGTAAACCAAGGGGATTTAAACTATTCGAATGATATATTCGTTGGTACCCACGTGGCAGTTATAACCCCAAACACGCCTCCGGAAGCCGAAGCAGAAGTAGATGAGGAGGAAATTACCGAAGAGGTGCTTGGAACATCCACAATCACACTTCCCGCGACGGGGTCTGACTCAACAATATTAGTTTCTGCCTTAGCAGTAATGCTGTTAGGAGTAGCTATGGTTACATTGTCGAGAAAAAAGAAAGACCTGTTGATTTTACCAATCTTACTCTTCGTTAGCGCGGTGATTCCGGGCAAAGTATTTGCTGAGACAACTGCGGATCCGTTTTTGATGGTCCGTATAGAAGACCCTGAGTCCAGCTTTAACGAACCGTTCAAAATAACCTTCGTGGTAATGGACGCGTCCGGTGAGAATAGAAATCTTACTGCCGTATGTTCTAAAGACGGGCCTAGTTCGGGATGGGAAGATTTCCAGACAATTTCAGACTCTAATTTTAATGAGAATGGTGGCACTAACATATGTAATGTAACCGATGCTGTTCTGGAAGGTACTGGCACATACAAGTTCAAGGTGACCGTCACAGCAGAGGAAGCAGAAGGATCTGCGGTGTCCGAGGAAGTCACAACCACCTACGACAACGACGGTCCCGACAAACCCAAATACATCGAAGTAGACAGAAAATCCGACTGCAAATACGAAGTAACATTGAAAACAGCCAACGACAGTCAAACCGATTACGTCGAAGTCTACATGTCTGACGAAAAAGAATTCACCGCAGGACCGGGTAGCAGAATACGAACATTCACTATGGGACCAGACGAAAAGAAAACATTCACCGAAGAGGTCGCCGGCGAAAAATGTGCTCACCGACAATACTTCGCGGTACGTGCCTTTGACTCTGCAGGCAACGGTTCTGATGTGGAAGCTGAAGAGCTGACTAACGTAAATACCGTTACGGTAAACAAAGAAGAAACAGTCTACGAAGCCTCTTTAACCTCAGCAGGAGCTTCTTCAATAGGAACCGGGACAGGTAGCGAAGGAGCCGAGGTAGTTCCATCGGAAGAAGAGATCGGTGAAGGTTCAGGAGAAGAAGGAAGCGTTTTAGGAGAACAAGTTCAGGAAGAGGGAACACAGAAAAAGAGCTTCTTCGGAAAACTACTTTCAAGTCCATGGACATGGATAGCACTGGTAATCATTCTTGGCGGATTAACGATAAATGGACTTAGAAAAAGGAACGAATAAATTAATTAAGAGGTTAACCCAAGCCCAACCGCGCCCAGCCTTTTACAGGCTGGGCATCGGCTTTGTGGGGCTGTCTCTGATAGCCTTGCTGGCTATCTTTTATCCAGCTCTAACTAACGAATTAAAGTACCGCCTTAGCCCTCCTAAGGCCGACGCTGAGGTAAAATTGACCTCCTCAGACCCACAAAAAGAGGGTAAAGAATATATAGTTGCGGCGGACCCCTACTTAAGTATTGTTATTCCCAAAATCGGTGCAAACGCCAAGATAATAAAGGACGTCGATCCTCTGGATAGCAAGGTTTATCAGAAGGCATTGATGCAGGGTGTTGCCCACGCGAGAGGCACAGCATTACCGGGGCAGGTTGGAAATGTATTTTTGTTTGCTCACTCTTCGGATAATTTTCTAAACGCGAACAGATACAACTCTGTTTTTTACTTACTAAACAAAATGGAGAAAGGCGACAAGATTTACCTCATTTTTAACCGCCGCAAATTTGTTTACACAGTGACGGAGGTCAAAATAGTGTCGGCTGAAGAGATTTTGTACATGGACGCCGAATCGGATGTTGCAAAAGTTACACTTATGACATGCTGGCCGGCGGGTACAACGTTGAAACGCCTTGTGGTTGTTGCTGAAATAGCCCCCTAAACCCACGTTCCGTTCAGAACCTATAGTCTTGATTTCTTCTCTAAATAGTGCTAGAATACCCCCTATCGATTGCTTTTGACTCATAAAGTACCCGATAAGTAGGAGGAGAGATGGCTACAATAGTGGATATTGCTGTACAGAACGCGGCCAGACACGGTCGAGCACCGGAAGAAGAAGATTTTCTTACGGCCTGCGTGACTCACCGGCACCTGCTGTCATCGGAAGAACGACGGTATCTTCAGCAGGATTTAGAATCCATCGAATGCGCGGTGGCTACTGACGAAGAGTACGACCAGGAAGAGGACGGAGATTACTACCAAAAATGTGATCGTTGCGGTTCTACCCGCAAGTGTTACTGCTATGAGGGGGAGAGCGAGAAAGTTGAAGCAGTTGAAATGCTTCCTATAATTCTCGTCACCGCAGGGTGCCCCAATTTGAATTGGTTTGGGGAAAGCTATGTCCGGGCAGACAAAGTTGAAGAGACGAAGAAGGCCTTCGAAGTGACTCACGCAGAAAAATGTGGCTGTAGTGAGCTTTCCGTCAGCACCGACTGAGTCTGTCATTTTGTGGAGCGGTAAAGCTGGGGATTTTAATCCTGCAGTAATACCGCTCTATTTTGTTCCTATTTACAACTCGGTATTTTCTTCAAACCCTGTCCCATAACCATCTAGACAAAAAATGTACTCAATATATAATCTAAGCATGCAATTATCTGATTTTGAGACACCCCTATCTCAAAACGGTCAAGGTCCTGTGGAACCTACACCGGTTCAGGGTCGCCCCATAAGAATGTCTAGGGCACCCCAACCAACACAAGATCCCGGTTTGAGCAATAATAATATGCCTCCCGTGGATATAACTAATTCTATGAAACCCAGAAAAAAGAAGAAGATAGGTTTTGTTCTGTCCGTTATTCTCGGCTTTATCTTAGCCGGAGCTCTTGGCGGAGGCTATTGGTATCTTAAGAGCCAGGAAGGCTCAAAGACGCCTGTAGTTCCCAACTCAAATTCAAATGAGTCCGCAGTAAAAGTAACTGAAATCATGAATCCCTTAACGGGAAAAATGTTTCCCGAGGCCGCAGCTAACTGGTTTGAGGACAGACCGTTCGGTGTAATGATGAACAACCATCTCGATGCGCGTCCACAGTCAGGTTTGATCTATGCCGATATTGTTTATGAAGTGGTAGCCGAAGGCGGAATAACAAGATTCTTAACTTTCTTCTATTCAAACACTCCTGAAAAAATCGGTCCCGTAAGAAGTACCCGCGAATACTACCTCGTTTTGGTCAAAGAGCTGGGTGACGCCATGATTATGCACGACGGTTATTCACCTCAGGCTCTATTTGCCATTGAAAACTGGCCGGTAAGAAGTCTTTTTAGAGGAGGGGCAACAATACCTTCTGTATGCGACGGTTGCGTTTGGCGTGATAACCCGAGAGATGTAGCTTACGAGCACACCGAGTACACGAATGGAGTAAAACTCAGAGAATTGGGAGATTCGCTTGGGTGGGAAGGTCAGACAACCGTAAGGCCATGGCTTTTCAAGGATGACTCGAATAAATATGCTGCGTCCTCTTCAGCTACAGATATAACAATAGACTATTGGTATCACGGTGATTACACCGGAGCTTTCAAGTTCGACCCCACGACCAACACATATTTAAGATACACGGGTGTTGATGCATCCGACCAGCCGATGCCTCAGTTAGACCAGGAAACAAAAGAACAGGTGACGGTCAAAAACCTGATAATCCAGTTTGCGGTAGAAAGCTCAATCGCCGGAGACGATAAAAGCCGCTTAGAATACGAACTTCTCGGCAGCGGAAAAGCCTTAATATTTATTGACGGTAAGGTTGTAGACGCGACATGGTCCAAAGCGGGCCGCGACGAACGCACAATTTTCTATGATACTGCCGGTAACGAAATAGAGTTCAACCGTGGAAATTTCTGGATTGGCATTGTACCTGACCGCAATGTTGACCAGGTAGTCTATAAGTAGGCCGTAAGGCTTCGCGACATCCGCGGATGAAGGGTAATTATTTCCGGGGTTGAAAGCTCGGAGAACTGCTGCCCGGAAAAAGGTCAAAATATGTTAAAAAATTTATTTGTGTCCGAAGTAAGGGTCAAGATCCTGAAATTGTTGTTGCTTAATCCCACTAAGTCTTATCACGTGCGTGCTATAGTACGCGCCGTGAAAGCCGAGATAAATGCTGTAAGAAGGGAGCTTGATAACTTAATTTCCATCGGCCTTCTGACAAGAAGACAAAGCTCAAATAAAATATTTTACACCGTGGATGTTATGCACCCGCTTTTCCCCGATCTTGTTTCGATTTTAGCCAAGGACGATGGGGTGGGGGCAGAAATTATTAAAAGGCAGAAAAAACTTGGGAATATCACGTACGCAATTCTTTCGCGCTCCTATTTACGCGGCCGTCAATCCACAGCTTTAGATGTAGATCTTTTTATAGTAGGGACAGTCGACCAAACGGAATTCGACAAGGTCATAAAAGAGAACGAAACTATTACAGGTAGAGAAATAAATTATTCAGTGATGGACGTCGAAGAATTCAACTACAGAAAAAGAACCTACGATCAATTCATTATGAAGATATTGTCTCAAAGCCGGGCTATGCTTATCGGAGATGAAGAAGAATTTGTTTCAGTGATTGCCACCCACCAGTCATAAAATATATAATCTCTGAGTATGTTTAAAAATATATATGTACGATTAGGATTAATATCTGCTCTTACTACTCTGGCGTTACTTATTGTTCTTCCCAGGACCCCGATAAAAATGAACAACAGTCTGATAGGTTTGGAGACGACCATCGGCGGTTATAATCTCGAACTTTTTGGCGGCAAATTTAAAAAAGATCTCAGAGACTTTAAGAAAGGTCTGGATTTAAAGGGCGGCATTAGAATTGTATTGGAAGCCGATGTTTCTAACATAGAATCGGGTGAAAGAGACAATGCTCTCGAATCCGCCAAAAATGTAATTTCAAGAAGGGTAGATTTGCTCGGTGTCACCGAACCTTACGTGGCAACTACCAAGAGTGGAGAACAGTACAGAATATTGGTAGAGATTCCCGGACTGGACAACGTTACTGAAGCGGTAAATCTTATAGGACAGACGGCTCAACTTACTTTTAAACAATTAAAACCTGAGAATGAGTGGAGTGAGGACAAAATGTTCGAGTATTACACCAAACCTGAATCATGGGAATCCACCGGAATTACGGGAGCCGATCTTAAAGGTGCCGACGTAGTTGTAGCAGACCAGACTGATATTCAAAATCAGGGCAAACCTCAGATCAAGTTAAGATTTTCTAACGAAGGCCGCGAAAAATTTTCCGAACTGGCGAAAAAAAATGTAAACAAACCTATTGCGTTGTATCTTGATGAAACAGGTGTTCCTTTGTCTATGCCTGTTGTAAGTCCGGACCTTGCGCAGGGGCTGACCGATGACCCTGTTATTAGCGGAGATTTTGATTTTGAAACTGCTAAAAGTCTGAGCATACAAATAAGAGCCGGTGCTTTGCCGGTTCCCGTAAAAGTTTTGGAGCAGGAAACAATCGGCGCTACACTTGGTGCGGAATCTGTTCAAAAAAGTTTTTTTGCTGCAGGTGTCGGGCTACTGCTCGTCGTCTTATTTTTAATATTCAGGTACGGGAGACTTGGCATACTTGCAGGAATCGCCCTCTTTATATATTCAGTCATAACATTGGCAATATTTAAATTGATCCCGGTAGTTCTTACTCTTCCCGGAATTGCAGGGTTTATTCTATCTATAGGTATGGCAACGGACGCAAATGTGCTTGTGTTTGAAAGGGTGAAGGAAGAGTTATTTTGGGGGAAACCGAAAAATCTTGCCATACATTTGGGTTTCGACCGCGCCTGGAATTCGATTAAAGATTCGAATATTTCGTCGTTGATAACTTCATTTATATTGTTCCAATTCGGTTCGGGACCTGTTAAAGGTTTTGCACTAACCTTGGCAATAGGAATTGCAGTGTCGTTGTTCAGCTCGATATTTGTCGTGAGAACTTTCATAGAGTTTGCTAACGTACGCGGAGGAAAGAAAAATGAATAATTTAATGAAGTACAAAATCTGGTATCTTGTGTTTTCTGCAGTAATCATTCTTCCGGGAATCGCTGCTTTACTGGTGTGGGGGCTAAACATGTCGGTAGATTTCACCGGGGGGTCGGTTTTTAGATATGAGTTTGAATCAAGCATTAACCCGGATGACCTCAAAAAGGTTTATTCAGAAAAAAACATTGATGTGGAAGCCGTTGTTCCCGAAAGCGGAAATAAGTATAGTATCCGAACCAAGCCCGTAGAGCCACAAAGAAACAACGAAATAAAAGAAGCGGTTTCTGCCGTATTCCCAAACTCTAAGCAACTTTCCTTCGAAACAGTTGGTCCTTCCATCGGAGCAGAGACCACAAGAAGCGCGTTTGTTGCACTAAGCTGGGCAGTTATGGGGATTATGGCCTACATCGCTTTTGCTTTCAGAAACGTTCCAAAACCTTACTCAAGCTTCCGTTTCGGAGTGAGTGCTGTTGTCGCAATGCTACATGACGCATTTGTTTTAGTCGGACTTTTCGCAATACTAGGGCACTTTAAAAATGTTGAAGTCGACGGTCTTTTTATTACTGCCGTGCTGACGGTATTAGGATTTTCGGTTCACGACACCATCGTTGTTTTCGATAGGATAAGAGAGAACCTGGGAAAACTACCTAAGACAATGAATTTTGAAGACGTTACAAACTACTCGGTAGCGGAAACTTTAAGCAGATCGGTAGCAACCTCTCTTACCGTTATATTTACGCTTACAGCGCTATATGTTTTAGGCGGAGACACTATTAAAATGTTTGTATTGGCAATGTTGGTTGGTATTGTATCGGGAACATATTCCTCGATATTCAATGCTTCGCCGATACTAGTGATTTGGGAAAACTTCGCCGCTAAGAAAAAGAAATGAACTGGAACATACGCTCTGAATACACCGAAGGTGATGATGTAATTGCGTCCATATTAAAGATCCGCGGAATACCGTCGGACGGTGACTTTTTGAACCCTCTTCCTTTATCCGAAGCTTTTAAATTATTACCCCGGGAATTAAAAGATAGCTTACATAAGGCGGTTGATCTTGTAGAGCAACATACAAAAGAAAACGGAAAAATTCTCATACATGGTGATTACGATTCAGACGGAATCTGCGCGACTTCGATTTTATATAACGCTTTGTTCAAAGAAAAAAAATATGTGCATACTTTTCACTTTATTCCGAACAGGTTTGATCATGGGTACGGGCTTTCGGAAAAATCCATACTGTCATTTTTTGAAAAAGCCGGTTTGTCTTTAAACAGCGACGAGAAGATTTTAGTGATAACCGTCGACTGCGGAGTTACTGCTGTTGACGAAATAAAACTTTTGAAGGATCACGGACATTCGGTAATAATTACTGACCACCATCAAAAAGGTGATGTATTGCCTCCCGCCGACGTCATTGTTTGGTATGACAAGATTGTGGGAGCTTCGCTTTCGTTGTTGTTAGCGAAGGCTTTAGGATCAAAGGATCCGCATATGGTAGCTTTGGCGTCATTGGCTACAGTTACGGATCTACAACCGCTGCTCGGGTTTAACAGGTCTCTGGTGAAACGCGGATTGGAAATATTAAACACCGATCCTCCGGTTGGTATTAAAAAGTTATTACAGGTAGCGGGCAAAAATGTTACTGAAATCACAACCTATGAACTCGGATGGATAATCGGCCCGCGTTTAAACTCATCGGGAAGAATTTTAGATGCTTCCAGCTCGTTAAATCTCCTTCTCGAAGAAGACGAAAAAAAAGCCGAAGCGCTCGCCGTAGAACTTAATAGCATAAATGTTCAAAGACAGGACAAGACCGTTGAAATGTATGATCTTGCGGCAGGAATTGACGAGAAAAATCTGCCGAAAATAATTCTGTCATCGCACGCGGATTATCACGAAGGAATAATAGGATTGGTCGCAGCGAGGCTTACCCAAAAATATTTTAGACCGGCAATCGTAATAAGTTTGCCCGACGGGTACGGAAAAGGATCCGCTAGATCGGTTCCGGGCGTGGATATAATCTCGTTTTTAAGAAACTTTGACGATATGTTTGAGAGTCTGGGAGGCCACCCGATGGCGGCAGGTTTTACCATTAAAAAAGAACTCATTCCCGGACTTAAAGAAAAAGCCGAAAAACTGGCAGACAAATCCATCCCCGACGAACTTTTGATACCTTCGATGAATGTTGATATAAAAATACCGATTGATATGGTAACTCTTGAGCTCTTAAACCGTCTTGATACATTAAAACCGTTCGGACTCGGGAACGAAGAACCTGTTTTTATGTCGGAAAAGGTTGGGATAACCGATGTCAGCAGAGTCGGTCGCGATTCTCAGCACCTTCTTTTCAAATTCTACGAATCGGGAAAGTATCACAAGGGAATTTTCTTCAACGCGTCCGACAAAGAAGCCGCGGATCTCAAATTTGGAGATAAGGCCGACATTGTTTATACTCTGAAGAAGAATGAGTACAATGGAAATACTTTCGTGGATTTATTTATTAAGGATATAAGAAAGAATTAATATGGACAGAACATTAATCAAAGATTTAAAAGGCACCATCGGAAGCCAGGTTAAGATCAGCGGTTTTATACACGCAATCCGTGACCAGGGGGGAATTAAATTTCTTCAGTTAAGGGACGTTTCGGGAACCGTGCAGATTGTTATCTTAAAATCCGAAAAAGAAGTTTTTGACGCCGTCAAAGACCTGTCATTGGAATCGGTTTTGGAAATTCACGGTTTGGTAAAGGAAGAAAAGCAGGCACCGGGTGGGTTTGAAGTTCAGGCGCTGGAAATGAAAGTGTTATCGGCCGCCGAGCCTGAGTTGCCTATTCCCGTAGTTGAAGAAAAGGGTGGGGAAGAGACCGAAATGACAAAGCGTCTTGACTGGAGATGGCTTGATTTACGCAAACCGTCCAAGTCCAATATTTTTCCTGTGTGGACAGCTCTCGAAGAAGGATTCCGCGAATATTTTTCAAAAGCGGGATTTATTCAAATCTACACACCTTCTCTCATGAATACAGCGAGTGAAACAGGTTCGGATGTGTTCGAAGTAAAATATTTCGAGAGAAAAGCATATCTTGCTCAATCCCCTCAATTTTATAAACAGATGGCGATGTCGGCAGGAATGGAAAGAGTATTTATGGTTGGTCCGGTATTCAGGGCTGAACCTTCTTTTACCACCCGTCATTTGACTGAATTTACCGGCTGGGATTTTGAGGTCTCTTATATCGGCGGCCATTTCGATATCATGTCTATGGAAGAAGACATGCTTATTTCAGGATTCAAGAATGTTAAAGAGAAAATCGGATTGGACATCGAAGTGCCGTCCAAACCCTTCCCAAAGATTACTTTGAAAGAAGCGAAAAAGTTGCTAGCTGAAAAAGGCGTGAAGAGCGAAAAAGTACACGACCTGTCCCCCGAAGAAGAAAGAACTCTGTGTGAAATTATTAAAGAAAAGGACAATTCAGATTTTGTTTTTGTTACAGACTATCCTATTGAGGCCAGACCTTTTTACCACATGAGACACGAGGATGACCGGACATTAACGAAGAGTTTCGACCTTTTATATAAAGGAGTTGAAGTAACGACCGGGGCACAAAGAGAACACAGATTTGAAGTTCTCAAAGAACAGGCGGTTGAAAAAGGAATGGATATAGCAACTCTCGAAGATTACATGAACTTTTTCAGATACGGGTGTCCTCCTCACGGCGGGGCGGGAATAGGTCCGGCGAGAATAATCATGAGATTACTTGAACTGCCGACGGTTAAAGAGGCTACGTTCCTTCCCAGGGATGTAAAAAGATTAACTCCATAAAGACGAGATGACTATTTCCGTAACGCGTAGATTTCTAGTCCACTTTATCAGATCTATTACATACGTTTTGTGGGCGGCGGATATCGGGACCGGTTTAAGGCCGGTCGTCTATTTTTTAATAATAATTTATTCAGCTTTATTTGTCGGTATCCGTTCCGTCGACCTTGGAAGTGTGCTGAACGGTGTTCTTGTGTCTTATAGATACACGCCGCTCGAGACGATTTCATTTGAAAATATCTATCCGTTGAAATACGGGGTCCAATTGCCTCCTTCAATATCCGCTATTTCCGCGGGGGTTTATGACCGAAGATCGGGAAAGACGCTTTTCAGCAGGCTACCGGAAGAAAAATTAGCCCCCGCGTCCACAACGAAATTGATGACGACTTTGGTAGCATTGGAACTTTATTCGCCGGAAGAAAAGGTAACGGTTCCTTATTTTTGTACAAATATAGAATCAACTAAGGCATGGCTCCCCGCTGATGAAGAGTTTACGGCTCGGGATCTTATTTACACAATGCTAGTCGGTTCGGCGGGGGACGCCGCCTGTGCTTTGGCCACGTCCAAAGTGTCCTATTCGGAATTTGTCGATAAAATGAATCAAAAAGCGGTTGTACTAGGCATGAAAAATACGAATTTCGTAAATCCGATAGGGCTTGATGGGTTCAAGGGTGTTCATTATTCCACGGTCTCTGACCTTTACCTGTTGGCACTGGCGTCCC
>Ga0209212_1005975_pt1 | contig 14196 bp, 8 predicted proteins | sample RifGroC2_FD_183996 | JGI IMG/M metagenome (GOLD analysis project Ga0209212, IMG submission 183996) | Groundwater microbial communities from Rifle, Colorado, USA - Groundwater C2 (SPAdes) (version 2) | ecosystem: Environmental > Aquatic > Deep subsurface > Groundwater | place: Rifle, Colorado... | reverse complement strand
AACGCGTCAATAGGGTAGGTCGGCACTACAGCCCATTTTGAAAATTCACACCTTTAAAATCAAGGGTTACAGGGCGATGCATGCCTAAAAATAACCTTTTTTCGCCTCGAATTGCGAAAGTCGGGTTAACCCTCTAAGAATTTCCAGATTGACCACGTCCATATTGTCCTTCTTTGGTGTCTCGATTACCTTTGGTATATGCGTAAATCTGTTCATGATCTGTCGAAAAGGTTCCAAGCCCAGCTTGCCTTTTCCGATGTGTTCGTGCCGGTCGAGATTGCTGCCTAATTCTCCCTTTGAATCGTTCATGTGAATGGCGTGAAGGTTCTTGAGACCCACGATATTATCCAGTTCTTCCATCGTTTCTTCAAACCCGCATTTTGTGCGTATATCGTATCCGGCTGCAAAGGCATGGCAGGTGTCAAAACAAACACCAATCCTCGGAGAATCAACACCACGTAAAATCTGTCGGAGGTGTTCAAACCGGTAACCAATGCTTGTGCCCTGTCCTGCAGTATTTTCCAGTAAGATTTTTACGGTTGAGTTTTTGGTTGCATGGATTGTGGTTTTCAGCGCCTTAACGATCTTTTTCATACCTTTCTGCTCGCCGAACCCTTTTGCGGAACCGGGGTGCAGAATGGTAAATTCGAGCCCGAGGTCGTGACACCTTTGAACCTCATCAATCAAAGCCCTTACCGAACATTCCCATAGAGTATCGTCATTGCTTGCCAGGTTAATAAGATAAGAGGCATGAGAAAAAATCATTTTGACACGGGAAGTTTTATAACTATCCAGGAACGTTGACTTTTCCTCTGTGTCAATAATTTTCTCTTTCCATTGCCTTTGATTTTTGGTAAAGACCTGAAACGTGTCTATACCCAGAGATTCTGCTTCGTAAAAGGCATTATGCAGGCCGCCTCGAATTGAACAATGTACGCCCAAGAGCATAGGTCTGATTTCCATAGATTATGTTATTTACTAAATACATTAAGAATATACTAATGATTCTTAGAATTCGCAATTACTCAAAAGTATAGTGTGTAATTACGTTTTATTGTATCAGAACCCACCCCCAACCCCTCCCAAGAGGGGAATATAAAAGTCCCCTCTTGGGAGGGGTTGGGGGTGGGTAAAGAATTCATGTTATTATACTATCCTGAAATTCTCAGTTTTATTTTTAGACTACAAGATGATAATATAGTTACGAGGGAAAATTCCAGAGTTTTATGTTATGCCCTTTAATTCTCAAAGAACTCATTCTTGATAATTTTCTTAAAACCTTGAACAAGACAAATTTTGTAAAACTTTCAGGTTTTTCTTTTCTGACGATTCTTCTTCTGTGCCTCTCCTTTCCTCCGGCAGACCTGGGCTTTCTGGCGTGGATAGCGCTTGTTCCATGGTTCATACTTGTCGTAACAGAGGAGAGATCTGTTTATCTTAACGCACTGTTTATTGGGACGGTGTTCATATTCATTCAGCTTTCGTGGCTGCGCCATGTTACTTATATTGCCTGGATATTGCTGAGTTTGTATTGCGCCGCCTATTTTCTCTGTTTTGCGTTTTGTTCCCGATTTACCATCTTTAGGCTAAAATTGCCGCTCGTTGTCATTGCGCCTTTTACATGGGTTGCGCTGGAGTATATCCGATCCTTTTTCCTTTCAGGCTTTCCATGGTTCTTCATGGGACACACCCAATATCAATATTTGCCGATAATACAGGTCTCTGACATTACGGGTGTCTACGGTGTTTCCTTTATCATCATTATGGCAAATGCAGGAATTGCGGATCTGATACTCTATATTGCAGCGCATAGCAGCGCAAGTAATTCCTCATCCTTGCATTGTTTCCCTCGTCGGAAATTTGCATTCTTAGGTCTAATCTGTATTCTACCGTTGACATTATTAACGGTCATCCTGTCTTATGGTGTTTCCTGGCTCAGCCATTATAAACCGCAAGAAGGGCCGACAGTATGCATGGTACAGGGGAATATACCCCAGGAGGTAAAATTTGAATCAAACGAAGAAGACGAAATCGGTATCCTCAAAAAATATACCGACCTGTCAATGGGTACCAAAGAAAAACCGGTCGACCTGCTCGTGTGGCCTGAGACCATGATACCCGGATTGCTCAATATCGATCCAGAACTTACCGGCAGAAAGATTGACGTCCTATCGCAACTCACACCCATCCAATTGTCACAGGACTTAAATACAAACTTACTTCTGGGCGGTATTGCGTTGACTTTGGTTGGAGAGGAACAGATTTATTTCAATAGCGCTTATTACTATAACCCGGAGGGGAAATTGGTAGACCGCTATGATAAGATGCACCTCGTACCGTTTGGGGAATTTACTCCTCTTAAAAAATATTTCCCGTTTCTGGCTAAGTTGGTGCCTTATGAAATCGGGTTGACGCACGGTCAGCGTAGGACGTTGTTTCTGTTGAAAACCTCACAACATGGAAGTCTGGTTTTTGGTTCGTCTATTTGTTACGAGGACACCGTCCCGTCTCTAATCAGAAAATTTAAGAAAGACGGGGCAGATTTCATGCTCAACATAACGAACGACGGCTGGTTTCGAAATAGCGCTGAGCTCGACCAGCATCTTGCCATTATGGTGTTTCGGGCGGTTGAAAACCGCTTCTGTATGGCACGGGCTGCCAATACGGGCATATCGTCATTTGTCGGCCCTGATGGCGCTATCTATGCGAAGTTGTCAGACTCCAAAGGGAAATATCGGGAGATTAGCGGCACACTTGTCGATCGCATAAAATTAATCGAAAAATATAATCCTTTCTATACTATGTGCGGTGACTGGTTTTCAATCCTTTGTGTAACGGTATTAGGAATTATGCTTTTTATCGCTGTTTTTAAATACGACAGAAACCACAGATTTCACAGATTACACAGATAAAAATTACCAATTCATAATGCAGTATGGCCGCAACCAAAGCAGTGAAGACTTCGTCGTGAGCTCAGTCGAACGATAAGTCAAATGGCGGGTGACGTTTTACCCGTCACTCGTCATTCGACACACGCTACTATTTCTAAAAACTTACACAAAAAAGAAGTTTTTACAAGGTAATACTATACTATATAATCTGTGCAATCTGTGAAATCTGTGTTCCCGCATGCTTTTAGCGGGAATCGTTTCCCCGTTTGCACGAGGACAAGTATCGGTCTGAGGCTTCGTCTCGCTAGGAACGGACTTTCCTCTTGACATTTTATAAGTATTAAACATATAATTTGTTTTGCTATACACTAACTATAAAAAACAACACTACTTGTGAAGAATTAGACAGCATACGAGAAACTTCTCCATAGAAAAAAACAGGACATAAAATTCACTTAATCACCCTTTCTTCATGGAGGATTAAGGCTATTTTCGGAGTAAGAAAGATAATGCATCCATTAGATTTTGTACTGGGTTTCGTTTCGACTGACATGGGGATTGACCTCGGCACTGCAAACACGCTTGTTTGCATACCAGGCCATGGAATTGTGCTGTCAGAACCTTCAGTTGTTGCCGTAAGACCAGGTACAAATAAAGTTCTTTTAAACGGGAATGCCGTTGGAAATGTTGCCAAGGCCATGCTGGAGAGGGCTCCGAGCAGTATTTCTGTCATACGTCCGCTCAAAAATGGTGTTATCGCAGACTTTGATATTACCGAAGCTATGCTCAAGTATTTCATCACGAAGGTCCATAAACGTAAGTGGGGAGTTCGACCGAGGGTATTGATTGCTATCCCGTCGGGTATTACTGCCGTGGAAAGGCGGGCGGTAGTCAATTCCGCAGAACGTGCAGGCGCCAGAGAGGTGTATCTTATTTCTGAACCAAAGGCGGCAGCGATTGGTGTCGGTCTTCCCGTAGGTGAGCCGGTAGCCAGTATGATCGTTGATATCGGAGGTGGAACTACAGAAGTGGCGGTTATTTCACTCGGTGATATATTTACCCACGAAAGCATCAGGATTGCGGGAGATGAATTTGACGAAACCATTGTCCAATACGTACGGAAGACCTATAACCTGGACATCGGGCATCGAACGGCGGAACAAATTAAGATTGAGGTTGGTTCTGCATATCCTTTAGAGGAGGAATTGACGCTCGAGATTAGAGGGCGCGATGCTATTGCAGGCTTGCCAAGGGCGACCACCATTACCTCGGAAGAAATTCGAGAGGCGCTAAAAGAGCCGTTCGATAAAATTATAGGTGCTGTAAAATCTACTCTCGAAAAGACATCGCCGGAATTAGCATCAGACTTGATTACAAACGGGTTGGTGCTGGTGGGCGGAGGCGCTTTGATTAGAGGGTTGGACAAGCTCTTGGCGCAGGAAACGGGGCTGCCCGTACAGGTAGGCAATGACCCTTTAACAGCCGTTGCACGAGGAACGGGCTATCTCCTCGAAAATCTTGATTTATACAAAACTGTTTTACAGGATGAGGACATCCACTCCTAGTTTTAGTGATCTCATAAAAACCCCCATTGCAGCGATAATCATCCTTTTAGCAATATCCCTTAGTTTTTTGTTTTTGCCGCCTAAGCTTTCCAACCGTATTAAAATGACCTGCGTTGTCCCTATGAGACCGTTACAATGGGCAACCTGTTTCTGCAGTAATTCGGCCAATAATTTTTTGGATAAGGTGTTTTCCGGCTGGCGTAATGCTCACGTAAAAAAACAACTGGAAGAACAAGTTTCCCAGTTCAAAAATAAGATACTAGAGCAGCAGGATACGATATACAAGCTGCAGAGTAAGCTGTACACCATTTCGAAATTCCAGGCTGAAAATAAGAGTAAGACAAAGCCGATACCGGCGGACATTATCGGATACGATTCATTGGCTTTCAGGAAGAGCATTACGATCAATGCGGGTTCTAACCATGGCGTAAAACCGAACGACGTCGTGGTGTCGAATAATGCGCTTATTGGGAAAGTTGTTTTGGTCAGCGGGGGAAGTTGTGTTGTCCAGTTAATTACAGACCCGGCCTCCCGCATACCCGGCAGAGTTCTTCAAACGCGTGAGCAGGTAATCGTGGAGGGGAATGCCACGGGATTTTGCCAATTAAAATATGTGCCGCGATGGGCAAAACTGAAAAAGGGTGACGATATTGTTTCTTCTGATATTGGTGGATTTTATCCCCCTTCTTTGCCTATTGCTACTGTTGTAGAAACTGAAGTAAAGGGAGGAGACCTCTTTCAATCGGTCAAGGTATTACCAAGGGTAAATATCTCAAAGATCGAGCATGTGCTGGTTTTAACAAAGTAGTACAAATAATTTGTGCCATTATAAAATATGTGGATTTAAATTAGGTACAATAATAAATTATGCGGTGGTTTACTTTTTTTTGCATACTTCTCGGCATTTCACTCTTCCAGTCGACCCTGATGAACTGGATTAACATCGGGTCGGCGGCGCCTGATTTGTATTTTCCGTTGGTGATATTTTATTCCTTCCTGGCAGATATCAAACGTAACACCATCACGAACTGGTTTGTGGGTATGTCAAAAGATTTGTTTTCGGAAGGAAGTTTTGGGATAAACGCAGTTTTTTTTGTCGCCATGGGCTTTTTCGTCTGGTCAATCAGAGGGGTATTGTTTCGGGGGCATTTAGTTACTCAAGTGCTGGTCACATTCATCTTTTCATGTATCTACAACATACTGTATGCGGTGCATGCTACACTTTCTTTTCATTCGCTCGGTCTTTCTGCAACCATCTGGACAATTTTTACCTGCTCGTTATATACGGCTATGATTGTTCCCGTGCTGTTTTGGATATTCAGTAAATTACAGCCGGTACAGGAGGTTTTCCCACGATAAATGTATCCTTACCGTTTTAAAATCACACTCATTATTTTCATTGTATTTTTTATCGGTATCGTAGTTCGCCTCTTTCAGCTTCAAATCGTTGAAAGTAATAAGTATAAAGGTATCTCTCAAAACCGCCGAATTGCTACGTATCCACTTGAGGCCACACGAGGGACTATCTTCGACAGAAACGGAAAGATCCTGGCCGTGGATCAACACACCTTTGACATTACCGTCCAATACAAAAATCTCCTGTATTGTTACGTTCGTGATAATAATGCAGTTCCACGCATTGCCGGAATGAAGGCGCACAAAAATGCAAAAAAAACGTGTGGTGAATGCCACGAAAATCAGGACGCATGGGTAAAAAAATTGTCCCAATTGTTAGGAATTCCACAGAACAAGCTGTTGAGCCATGCAAAACAAATCGTTGAAAAAGTGGAAAGGCTCAAGCAAAACGTGGAGCAAAAATCGGGACGGGCAACTCGCATCAAGGAGGAGGCGGCCTATTATCCTATAGCCTCTGATGTTGCATGGGAAAAGGTTATTCAAATAGAGATTAATCAGAACAGTTATCCCGGCATACGCGCCACTCCCAGACCAAAAAGGATTTACCCCGAGCAGGGACTGGCGTCGCACATCCTGGGGTATATGAGCAAGCTGAATGAGGAAGAATGGGAGGCGTATAGTGACAAGTGGAATAATTTTATACTGAGTTCCCGTATTACAGGCACCGACACTACGCCGTTGCTCTACGATGGTTATGCCGAAAACGATTACATTGGCAGGTCCGGGATTGAGTTGCAATATGAAGACGAATTACATGGTGAGCGCGGTAAACGGTTTGAGGAAATCACCTGCAAAAATACCCAGGTTGAAAAAGTGATATTGGAAAGACCCCCGGTTTCCGGTAACGACCTCTATTTGACCATTGATAGTCAAATTCAGGCTTATGCAGAAAAATCGCTGGGTACAAACCTGGGGACAATTATCGTTATGGATCCATGGACGGGCGAAATACTTGCCATGGCCAGCTACCCCCGTTTTAATCCTAATGACGTGAATGAGGATTTTAAAAAGCTTATCAAACATCCTTCCAAACCCTTCCTCAATAGAGCCGTACAAGGCGCATTGCCTCCAGGCTCTATTTTTAAGCTTGTCACGGCGACTGCCGCCCTGAGCACAAATCGTATCAATACCCAAACCACGTATGAGTGTCATGGCTATACTAATTACAAAAATATCATTTTTAGATGCTGGTCGGAATACGGACACGGACTGGTTACCATACAGGACGCCATACCCTATTCGTGCAACGTCTTCTTCTTTGAAACGGCAAAGATTTTAGGTGGAGATTCGTTATACACATGGGCAAAGAATTTTGGCATCGGTGAGAAGACAGGCATCGATCTTCCACACGAAAGAAGCGGAAACATGCCCAAAATGATGAACACGGCAACCACCATGAACGTCGCCATCGGACAGGGCGCATTGCTTACCACGCCGCTTCAGTTGTGCCAGGGGTATGCTGCGGTGGCAAATGGGGGGACGTTAGTCCAGCCCCATTTATTATTAAAACTCACCAATGGCCGGGGAGAAGTTGTTCGTCTGTTTAAACCGGAAAAGAAACAAAAAATCCCCATACAACCTGCTACGCTGGATATTTTACGCATGTCGCTTCAGGACGTGGTAATTCGGGGTACGGCCAAGAATGCGGGATTAGAGGCTTACAAGGTTGCCGGTAAAACAGGCACCGCTGAGACCGGGCGTCAGAAAGACAACCATGCCTGGTTTGTCGGTTACGCCCCGTATGACAGCCCGCGATACTGTTTTGTCATTCTTGTGGAACATACACCGGGTCACGGGGCAGAGATCGCAGGACCAATTGCCAAAGAACTCATGTCGTATTTATTCCCGGAGCTAAATGAGGCATCATAGTACTTGATCTGTGTTTTACTTGTTCTCAAACTCCGATTGGTACACCATGCTAACGCAATGCTGGTTAGTCTTGCAGTCTTCCCCCTTAACCAGGGGACTCAGGGTGTTGTCCAAAAAACCATTACAATGTCATCGCGAAGGAGGAACGACAGAAGCAATCCTTTGATTCTCAAGCATTCCCAAAATAGATTGCTTTGCCATGGCTTTCAATAACGAAGAAAGTCATTCTGGAGGAATTGGACCTAAATATTTGGAGGAAGATATGGCAAAAAACCATGACAAGATGCCCCTGTATCAGTCGCCTATGTATCTCTTTGTTATACTCACCATCTCTGTGATTGTTGCAGAGATGCTGATAATGATCTGCTTCCATTTTCTTCCACCTTTCCCCATGGTAATTGGCGCAGTTATCGACTCGCTTCTGTTGTTTATACTACTCTTACCGATCATCTATTTCTTTGTTTTTCGCCCTTTAAAGTTACATATTAATAAAAGAGAAAAGACCGAGGAGGCATTAAAGCTTGCAAATGAACAACTGCAATGCAACATCACCAATCGCAAACAAACCGAGGAGAAGCTGCAGTATTTTAACACACTTCTGATGTCAATCAGGCATATAAACGAGACGTTGTTGAGAGCTAAAGACGAAGTGGAACTTTTCAGGGAGATTTGTCGGTTGCTTGTAAAAATAGAATTTATTAAGGCTGTCTGGATAGGATTGAAAGAAGGGAGCTTTGATATAATACCGGTTGCGCAGAAAGGATTTGATGAAGGATTTCTAACCTCCGTTAAAATAAGGTTGGACGATTCAACGTCTCACCTCTGTCCTGTTGATATGGCTATTAAGACAGGTGAACCAATTAATTTCTGGCATGTAGGAGATGATTCCATAAAAGAACCATTGAAAGAAGAGTTATTGAAAAGAGGTTTTGAGTCTATCATTGCCATACCATTGAAACATGGGGAAGAGGTGATAGGCGGTCTTGGAGTATATTCTGATAGAAAGTATGCCTTTGGTGATGAAGAAATAAAGTATTTACTGGAAGTGGCAAATGACATTGTCGTTGGACTAAAGTCGTTGAAACTCGAGAATGAATTGAAACGAAGTGTTGAAAATTTACAAAAAACACTCAATGGAACAATCGAAGCTATATCCTTGATGGGTGAGATGAGAGACCCATACACAGCCGGGCATGAAAGGCGTGTGGCCCAACTTGCCTGCGCTATAGCAAAGGAGATCGGTATGACAGAGGATCAGATTGAAGGTATCCGTGTATGTGCATTCCTTCATGATGTAGGCAAGATCATTGTGCCGGCGGAGATACTCAGTAAGCCGTCCGAGTTAAACGAGTATGAGTATGGTATAATTAAAAGTCATCCCGCGGTTGGCTACGACATATTAAAAGGATTAGAATTCCACTGGCCTGTTGCTCAGACCATACTTCAACACCACGAGATGTTAGATGGTACTGGATATCCGGCAGGTCTCAAAGGGGAAGAGATTATCTTGGAGGCGAGGATTCTGGCAGTCGCTGATGTGGTTGAGGCCATGTCCGGTCATCGACCGTATCGAGCGGCGCTTGGTATAGATAAGGCATTAGAGGAAATCTCACGGAATAAGGATGTCCTTTATGATGCTAAGGCGGTAGATGCCTGCATGCGGCTTTTTATGGAGAAGGGATTTCGGTTTGAAGGTTGGGTTAAGCAGGCAGACTGTGCCAAATGAGCGATTTTACCCTCTTCCGAGATGTTTCTTCCCCACTTTAAAGGTTAAAATGCCTCATAACGCCAGAAAACGAGGATAAATTGGCAATATTTAAGGGTTTTCCCCCACTTTTAGAACAATAAAGTTCATTTGGCACAGTCTGAGGGCGAAACCCAACAGTCTAACTAGATGTTCAGGAATTTCAAAGTTGCAGTTGTAGTGCGAACTTCAGTTCGCATAGGATGTAAGCGAACTGAAGTTCGCGCTACATTGAAATAGCTGCCGAAGCGCTTCCTGATAGAGGGAAGTATTATCATCGCTACTTTTTAGACATTCTCCCTATAAAAATAGGCTCATTTTCATATAATGAATTTTTCTTTGTATCCGTTTAGTTTGTAATAAGGAATAATACGATTCGGGAATCGGCTACACAAAGGCTATTTATAGTTTCTTACCAAAAGATTTTTTACATTTTCGGTAAAAAGTGTAGTGCCGATCCTCGCGGTCGGTTCATAGCGGAGGAGAGGGATTCTCGCACTACGCATGCCGATGTTTTTGTAATGTTTACAAATATACAATGTAAAAATTACATAATTTTAGTTTCAATGATGGCTTTATACAACTGAAGCGATAATTAGTATACTATTATCTTTATACAACAATTATACTTACAGCAATTATCCGCCAGTCATATACCTTAGGCATGCCCATTGCTCCTCTTTCGCTTGCAGACAACATTATGATTATTTGCAATACGCTACAAATTTTCCTATAATTGTAATTAATATGAAAATTCCTATGCAATTCAAATTATCGCTTAAAAAGAAGGCATTCATAGGGATTGCTGCTACACTTATTCCTATCCTTGTTACGTTCGTTCTGATTTACTCCAAAAACAGGGTATATTTGAAGAACCGCGTCCTCGATACCTTGACGGTTATTGCCGAGGCTTATGAGGGGCAGGTCTATCAATTCCTGGAAAAGACAAAAATACGCGCCCAGGATTTCGCCAGCGACGGTTTTATCAGAACGCATCTGCAAAAGGCAATTTATGGCAATACGTCTGCAATTAATAAACTTAATAAACACCTCGTTAAGAACAAGCTTTCCCTCGACAAGACAATCAATACCATCAATATCCTCTCTCTGGAAGGACGGGTGGCGGCTTCCACAAACAAAGCTGAAATGGGAAGAGACTTGTCCAAAGATGCCTGTTTTGAAGAGGGCAAGAATGCCGTTGCCATTGTGGAAAACCGCGCCGGACACAGGGGATTGCCTGAAATTACGATCTCTACGCCTATTTTAACAAAGGAGACAGGCAGACCTGTCGGTGTGATTGTCAACTATATCTTAATCTCGGAACTCAACAAGCTTTTAACCGGAGAATACGTTAAGGAATTTGGGGCAATCTCCTGGGGCAAAGGGAAAGGGGCATGGAAGACGCTTGAGATGTATCTGGTCAATAGAGACAAGCTCATGATTACGAAATCCATATTTGTTGAGGATGCGGTATTGAAGCAGATAGTTGATACACTGCCCGTCAATTCATGCCTGACATCAGGCGAAGAAATGGCGGGATTTTACAAGGATTACCGCGGTGTGGAGGTGGTAGGCGCATCCATGTACATTCCGTCAATGAAATGGGTGCTTCTGGTTGAGATTGACAAGAGCGAGGTACTTTCTCCAATAAAACATGTACTCATAAGCGCTTTAATAACTGCGGCCGTTGTTATTGTCATGATTGTCTTGCTCTTCGCTGCTTTCATAAAGAAAATGGTGATGCCTCTTCGGAAAATATCCGATGCTGCAAAGAAAATTGCCGGCGGCAATTTCGATGTTGTCGTTCCCGTTCAAACGCATGATGAAATTGGCGTACTGTGTGAATCGTTTAATCACATGACCAACCATATTAATGCCAGGACGACGGCGCTTGCAGAGAGCGAAGCGCGTCTTGCCGAGGCGCAGCAAATTGCCCATATTGGAAGCTGGGAATGGGATATTGTGGGAAATGAACTATATTGGTCCGACGAAATTTACCGTATCTTTGACTTGTTACCACAAGAATTTGGCGCTACTTATGAGGCATTTTTAAATTGCGTGTATCCCGATGATAGAGAATTTGTGAAAAAAACCGTTAACGAAGCTCTGAATGATAAAAAATCTTATAACATTGACCATCGTATACTTTTGAAAGATACGACTATACGTATTGTTCATGAAAAGGCAGTGGTTATATCTGATAGTATAGGCAGGGCTGTTCGAATGGTTGGAACGGTTCAGGACATCACCGAGCGCAAGCGGGCGGAAGAGGAAGTGGTTTTGTTGAAAACATTGACCATTTCAATCAGCGAGTCTAAGGATTTGCACGATGCTCTGGTCGTCACACTGGAGAAGGTGTGCGTCACAACTGGTTGGATTTATGGGGAGGCGTGGGTACCTGATCCTGAGGGTAAATGCTTAGTGCGCGATCATGCATTTTACAGCAAAATTGATACCTTGGGAAAATTTAGCGAATTGAGCGGGAAACACACCTTTACTTATGGGGTAGGTCTTCCTGGACGTGCGTGGTTTACAAAAAAGCCCGTGTGGGTACAGGATATTACCCTCGATCCAAATTATCTCCGTGCGCCAATTGCCAGGGAGGCTGGACTAAAGGCAGGCGTTGCTTTCCCCGCCTTTTCGGATAATGAAATAGTTGCGGTTCTTGTATTTTATATGTTTGATGTGCTCGAAAGAGATGAACGGATTGTCGACTTTGTTTCCTCTGTGGTGTTTCAACTGGGTGAAATTATCAAACGAAAGCATATTGAAGAAACTAAAACCCAATTATCAGAAATTACCGAGTCGACGACAGATCTCGTTAGCACTGTCACTTTAGATGGATGCCTACTTTACATGAACAAGGCAGGGCGAAAAGTACTGGGGGTTGGTGAGGGTGAGGATATTTCGAATTTGAAGATTTCTGATTACCAACCTAAATGGGCAGGCGATCTCATTCTAAACGAGGGGATACCCGATGCAATCCGTGAAGGCGCCTGGATAGGAGAAACTGCATTTTTGAGCCGTGACGGTCGTGAAATACCGTTTTCACAGGTAATTATTGTTCACAAAAATCCAGACGGGACAGTCAGGAATCTGTCTACCATAGGACGTGACATTTCAGAGCGGAAACGTTTTGAGACGCAGATTATATATACGGCAAACCACGATCCGCTTACTAACCTCCTCAATCGCCGCCGTTTTCACGAGGAGCTGGAGAACTGGCTTGCGCAGGCGCGGCGGTTCGGGATTCACGGGGCGGTATTGTTCCTGGACCTGGACAATTTTAAATTTATCAACGACTCTCTCGGTCATCAGGCAGGCGACAAACTGCTTATGACTGTTGCCGATTTGTTGCGAGAGCGGTTGCGCGAGACTGACATCCTGGCGAGGCTGGGGGGCGATGAGTTTGCCATTATTCTTCCTCATACCCATATAGAGACTGCCGAATCTGTGGCAAATCAGATACGGGAATTATTGGAGTACCAAATTACTGCAGAACTGAAAGACTTCTCCGGCATCACCGTGAGCATAGGTATTGCCATGTTTCCCAGTCACAGTGATACTATAGAAACACTCCTTGCCTGCGCCGACCTCGCAATGTACCGTGCAAAGGAAGAGGGGCGCAACCGTGTTAGTATCTATACGCCCGAGCAAAAGACGAAAATTGAATCCCGTCTCCTATGGGAGAAACGCATCCGCGAGGCGCTGGATAGAGATAATTTTGTGTTGTATTTACAGCCCATTATGGACGTTCGTCAAAACTGTATCATAGGATATGAGGCGCTGTTGCGGATGATAGATGAAAAAGGTGAGATTGTTGCTCCGTCCAGTTTTCTTGATATTGCAGAACGCTTCGGCCTGATTCACGATATAGACCGTTGGGTAGTGAGTAAGGCTATCCGCCTTGTTCAAAAGCTTACACAGAATGCCAAATCCGCATATCTTGAGGTTAACTTGTCCGGAAGGGCGTTTGTTGATAAAAAATTATTGCCCTTCATCAAAAATGAATTGACCGAGACGTCTGTTGACCCCTCAACACTCATCTTTGAAATCACAGAAACCTCCATGGTTGAAAATATAGCAGTCGCACAGTGTTTTATCACTGAACTCAAGTCCCTCGGATGCCGTTTTGCCCTTGATGATTTTGGTGTCGGGTTTTCTTCATTCAACTACGTCAAACATTTGCCTGTGGATTATTTGAAAATTGACGGTAGCTTTATTAGGCATCTACCGTATGATACTATGGACCAGCATTTGGTTAAGGCAATAGTGGCGGTGGCACATGGGCTGGGGAAAAAGACCGTCGCTGAGTTTGTGCAGGACGAGCTGACAATGTCCCTGCTGAGGGAATACGGCGTGGACTATGCGCAGGGTCATCACATTGGCAAGCCGCAGTACATGTCAGAATTCATGGCGATATAGCGCAAGGCGCTCCTTCCACGCCGGTTAATCTCTTTCGTTTAAAATCTAAATGCATGTATAGGAATTTCAATCTTTTTTTGTTGTGTAATAAATAACACACCCCCTACCCCCTCTCAAGAGGGGAATTTTAGAATCCCCTCTTGGGAGGTCCCCGCCTCATACCATCCCTGGAGGGAACCCACCCCTCAATCGTTCGACTGAGCTCACGACGAAGTCCCCTCCTGGGAGGGGACTTCTCCAATTCCCCTCTTGAGAGGGGGCAGGGGTGGGGAAAAAAAGTTGTTGG